>Ga0315549_1000188_pt1 | contig 75005 bp, 71 predicted proteins | sample SalMarSW160200MG_FD_203101 | JGI IMG/M metagenome (GOLD analysis project Ga0315549, IMG submission 203101) | Salt marsh sediment microbial communities from the Plum Island Ecosystem LTER, Massachusetts, United States - Salt Marsh Sediment SW1601-200 ... | reverse complement strand
GTAGAATAAATTTATCGCGCAAAGCGGTATTTGAAGGACTTTCCCGTGTTCCTGGTGCCCGGGTTAATGATTCCTCGGCTCCCGGACATCCTCGGAAGAAATTTGTTCACCCACATGATAAAGGCGAGCGACGTGGCAATTACAAGAAATAAATTACTTCACCGCTGGAGGGAAAGAAAGGAACATGACTTCCCTTTTAGAACCCATAAGAGTAGTTATTAATGGCGCTTTAGGCAGGATGGGGCAAGAGGTAACTAAAGCCGTGGTTCGCGAACCCGGCTTAAAGGCAGTGGGTGCTGTGGAAAAGGAAGTAACTCAGAAATATCTTCCCTTAGCTGAGGCTGTCGAACTGATACCCTTTTCTTCCGATTTAGACTCGCTTTTAAGAAGCTGCAACGCTGATGTGGTGGTAGATTTCACTAATGCCGAGGTTTCCATGGCAGCCGCTCGCATTGCTATTAAACAAAAAGTTAATATGGTTATAGGCACCTCAGGCATTTCTGAAGAAAATTTGGCAGAAATTGGACAATTATGCCGGGCCAATAAGGTAGGGGCAGTCGTGGCACCCAATTTTTCTTTGGCGGCAGCACTTTTGATACATCTATCAAAATTTACTGCTAAGTTTTTCGACCATGCCGAAATTATCGAAATGCATCATGATAAAAAGGCTGATGCTCCTTCAGGGACTGCTATAGCTACAGCCAGAGCGATGTCGCAAGCGCATGGTAAACCATTCATTTATCCTGAAGTTACACGTGAAGTACTCAGCAATACTAGAGGAGGACAGATGGATGGCATAGCAATCCATAGCCTGAGGTTGCCAGGATTTATGGCTGGGCAAGAAATTATATTTAGCGGGGCGGGTGAAACTCTAAGCTTACGTCACAATACTATAAGTCGGGAGTGTTACCTGCCTGGCGTTATCCTGGCAATTAAGGAAGTGAAAAAACGCAAAGGGCTAACTTATGGGTTGGATGCCTTGCTAAAGCTGTAGGAAAAGCCATGGAAGGATTCAATGTAGCTATTGTTGACGCTACCGATATTGTAGGGCAGGAAATTATTAAGGTACTTGAGCAGCGTAAATTCCCGGTAGCTTCCATCCAATTAGTAGTCTCTGAGCATTCTTCAGGGGTGAAACTCCGCTTTAATCATCAAAGAATTGAAGTTAGGAAAGCGAAACCAGAGGCGTTTCGCGATATTGATATTGCATTTTTCTCTGCTGGTGCTGATATTAGTCGGAGGTTATCGCCTTGGGCTGCTGAAGCTGGAACAGTGGTCATTGATAATAGTACTGCTTTCAGGATGGACCCTGCAGTGCCTCTGGTTGTCCCAGAGGTCAATCCTGAGGATATAGAACAGCATAAGGGGATAATTGCCAGTCCGAATTGCCCCACAATCCAAATGGTGGTAGCGCTTTATCCCTTGCACAGGCTCAATCCTATAAAGCGAATCGTGGTAAGTACTTACCAGGCAGTATCAAGTAGTGGCGCTGCTGCCATGCAAGAACTGGCAAATCAATCGCGGTTAGCTTTGGAAGGGCGCCGTATTTGTCCTCACGTCTACTCTCATCAAATAGCCTTTAATGTACTGCCAGAAATCGATGTCTTTTTGGATAATGGATATACTAAAGAGGAACAGAAAATGGTGGAAGAAACGCGGAAGATACTGCATGCTGAGGACATAGCTATTTCGGCTAGTTGCGTCCGAGTCCCCGTTTACTTTGGGCATAGTGAAGCAGTTAACGTAGAATTCAGTTCGCCCATCACTTCTGAAGAGGCAAGGAAGATTTTGGCTCAAGCTCCCGGAGTCAGGGTACTTGATGACCCCACCGTCAGTTTTTACCCTCAACCCTGGGCTGCTAGTGGGTCAGATCATGTATTTGTAGGCCGAATTAGAAAAGATATCTCGTATCCCAACGGACTTGTTATGTGGATAGTGGCTGATAATCTGCGTAAAGGGGCAGCGCTAAATGCTGTACAAATTGCTGAGGAGGGGATAGAGAGGGGTTGGATAAGCCGTAAGGAGAGTTTAGCTAGTTTAAGTGAATAGGTCAGGGGTTCCTAAAAGCTCTTTGAATTTTGGGCATAAAAATGAGCTGGGTCGCTTATTAACGGCCATGGTTACGCCTTTTGATGCTCAGGGCGAGGTTGACTACCGACAAGCTAAGAAACTGGCACTATCTTTACTGGAGTCGGGTAGTGATGGGGTGGTGGTCTCGGGCACCACTGGCGAGTCTCCTGCTCTGAGCAGGGAAGAGAAACTACGGCTTTTCGCTGAAACGAAATCAGCGTTGGGTAACCGTGGAACAGTAGTAGCTGGCACAGGCAGCTACAATACAAAAGAAAGCCAAGAATTAACTAAGGAAGCGGAGAAAACGGGTGTCGATGCTTGTCTCCTGGTAGTTCCCTATTATAATCGGCCAACCCAGCAAGGCTTGTGGGAGCATTTTAAAGCCATTGCCCAGAGTACTACCTTGCCTTGCATTCTCTATAATGTGCCATCACGTACGGTTACCAACCTTGCTGCCGATACGGTAATCAAGCTGAGCCAAATTGATAATGTTGTGGGCGTGAAGGAAGCCAGTGGCAATCTTGGGCAGATAGCTGAGATTATTCATAGAACAAAAGAGGATTTCTTAGTTTACAGCGGCAATGACAGTGATACCTTCCCTATACTCGCTTTGGGCGGTTATGGCGTGATTAGCGTCGCCTCTAATCTAGTAGGAATCCAGATAAAGGACATGATGGAAAAGTTCCTTGGCGGTAAGCCTCAAGAAGCAGCCAAGATCCACCGACACTTATTACCTCTGGTAAATGCCCTGTTCATCGTTTCCAATCCCATGCCTGTCAAGTGGGCTATGAATTATGTAGGTTTTCCAGTGGGTAAACCTCGCTTGCCTCTAATTGAGCCCGATGAGAAATCAGCCGATCTTATAAAGGCGACACTAAAGAACTATAAAATAGATTTGCCTATCCCCAAGGGTTGAGGCTGATGGTTATCGGGTGAACCGAGCACTCTGTCTCGCTTCAGAGAGCCTTCCTAGCTTATTCACCAGCTGTTATTAAGTGTCTTGTGTATCCAACAAGGGCAGAGTGCTCGGTTTAACCAATATTATTTGCCTCCTCTCTGGTCCTACGGAAACGAGGTTGATGGGGCAGGAAAGCAAGTCTTCAAGCCGGGACATATAATTGTGAGCTCTCACCGGCAGCTTTTCAAAATTTCGGATTCCACTTATTGATTCTTGCCAACCATCCAATTCTTCGTAGATAGGTTGGCATTTTTCCAATATGGCTACATCTCTAGGGAAAGAAGTTAGGACATCGCCATTAAATTTGTAGGCGGTGCATATTTTAATTGAGGGGAAACCATCGTAGATATCGAGGTGAGTTAGGGCTATATCACTAAGGCCGTTTATTTGAACGCTGAAACGACCTGCCACAGCATCAAACCAACCGCACCTTCGTGGCCTTCCTGTGGTAGCACCATACTCATGAGCCTTTTCCCGGATAAAGTCACCAGTTTCGTCCTTGAGCTCTGTGGGCATGGGTCCGGCCCCCACTCTAGTGTTGTATGCTTTAAACACACCCACCACACGGTCGATTTGCATCGGGCCCAGGCCCGCTCCAATACAACCTGCCCCGGCCAACGGTGAAGAAGAAGTCACATAAGGGTAGGTGCCAAAGTCAGGGTCAAGTAAAGCTCCTTGGGCACCTTCTAATAAAACAAACTCTCCTTTTGTCGCCGCTTCGCGAATTATGGAACTAGTTTCCTGGATAAAAGGAGCTAGCTGCTCCCCATAATGACAGTATTGGTCATAAATTTCTTCCAACGATAGGGGTGAGACCTGGTATACTTTTGTTAAAATAATATTCTTAAACTCAAGAGCTGCACTCAAGCGGCCCCGAAATGTATCCTTATCTAATAAATCTCCAGCACGAATTCCCAGACGGGCTACTTTGTCGGCAAAAACAGGACCAATTCCTCTGCGCGTAGTACCCAGTGCTCCTTTACTACGCCTTTCCTCTTCCAGTGCATCGAGAAGAGTATGATAGGGCATGATCAGGTGAGCACGGTCACTAATAAAAAGGCTACTTGTATCGACATCATGATTGCGCAGGTCGTCTATTTCTCCAAGAAGCACTGCTGGGTTAATGGCTACCCCATTGCCAATAATGCAAGTTGCCTGGGGATTAAAAATGCCCGAAGGGATGAGATGCAACCGGAACTCGCCATAAGGGTTGATCACAGTGTGGCCAGCATTATCTCCCCCGGAGAAACGCGCTACGATCTTCGCTTTCTCAGCTAAGAGATCAATTATCTTTCCCTTACCTTCATCACCCCACTGCCCTCCTACAATAACTATAACAGCCACTTATTCACCTTTAATTTTTCCTTGCTTCCGTAGGTAAATTAACCTTTGAACTACAGTGATAAAGACAAAGACCGCTAGAACACATAAAGCAATAAAAATCTGATTTATAAGCAGACCTATTGCTAATACTATAACCCGTTCTGCTCTAGTAAACAAGCCAACCTGACATTGCCAGCCGAGTCCCTCTGCTCTAGCCCTTATATAGCTGATCAGGAAGGAGCCAATTAGAACAGCAAAAATAAGTATGATTTTTAAGCTGGCGCCTTCTTGTGGTGCGTACCAAATCAAGAGACCACAGAGTATCACAGCTTCAGAAATGCGGTCGACCGTTGAATCCAGAATGGCGCCAAACTTTGTAGTTTGCTTGGTGAAGCGAGCTAAGGCTCCGTCGAGGAGGTCAAATAAGCCTGCAACCAGGACTAACCCCCCGCCAATGAGAAAGTGCCCCGTAGCGATAAAATAGGCCGCAACTATATTCAGAGCCAGGTTGATAAGGGTAAGAGCATTGGGTGTTATCCCGCTTTTACTCAAAATCCCGACTATGGGATCGGTAATGCGATAGGCTAAATTCCGCCGAATATTTATTAAATTCATTCAGCTCTTCCAGCTAGTTTAGTATCCCTTTCTTGTGAAGAAGATTGACCACTCCTTGCATTTGCTCTTCGTCATTCCACACGCCGATTTCGCAAACCTTTATTATTCCCGGAGGTAAATATTTGGCCACCATTTCCCAATTCATGTCTCCCTTTCCTGGTGCCTGGTGATCGGAAATGCCAAGAATATCGTGCAAGTGAATGCCGACCATCCTGTTTTTGAACCGTGAAAGCCATTCTTCGTGTAAGCTGAATCCAAGCTGCTGTTGCACTTCAGCATGCCCTACGTCATGCCAGTAGCCCGCCAGGCTTTCTGGTGCTTCGTTAAGTAGCTCTGCCATTTCGTCCATATTTGGTATCTCGTTAAAATGGAATCTGGTCTCAAGTCCCAGCATTATACCTTTTTGCTGGCTATATTCACTGAGTTCTTGTAGACTTTTTCTCGCTGCATCAAGGTAAGGGGGAACTTGGGAAATGCGTTGGTAAATTAGCTCCTCTTTAGCCTGATTATATTCTTTGGTTTGAGCATAGCCTCCATCGTGAAGCTTATGCAGCCTATCTTGTAAACTCAGGTCGATTGGTACTTCACCCATATGAAGGACAATAGCCCTGGCCTTCACACTTGCTACAAGGTCTATCGTTTGCTTGGTGAAGCTAACAGCCTCCATTCGCACGCTCTCGTCCAGAGAACTTAAGGAAAGGCTGCTTGCGGGAATTCCTCTGGATGACAATACCGCTGGACAGGGAGAATGAATGCTTGAAATAGGAACTGCGGTCTTGAGAAGCTCGCTAAGCATTCTGGGGGTAATTGAGGCATTTGCTTCTATGTGGGTAAAGCCCAATTCTTTAGCTTTGGTGACAAATTCTGCCATGTGGCCGAATCTACCTTTAGCCCACATGGTGGAGAGGGAGACTTTGAGCAACTTGCTGCCTTTCTCAGACGTAGGAAGCTCCAATAAGTAAGGTCACAAATAGATTGATTTTTAAGATGTGTTGTTTGAAGTTAGCATTTTTTGGCATAAAGACGGTTTATCACACAATTTCAACTGACTCTAGCTCGGGCAGAGAGATAGGACCCTCTTGCTCTTGTCCTGCGATAAATGCCTCGGTTTTTACACGAGCTTCCTCGTCAGAATATTGAATGGGTGGGGATTTCATAAAATAAGCTGAAGGCCCCACTATAGTCCCGCTCAAGCCACGGTCTAGGGCTAGCTTACAGCACCTTACGGCATCAATAACTACCCCGGCTGAATTAGGACTATCCCATACTTCCATCTTCAGCTCTATATTCAGAGGGACATCGCCGAAGGTGCGACCTTCCATCTTCAGGTAGCAAAATTTGCGGTCGGCTAGCCAGGGCACATAGTCACTGGGGCCGACATAGATGTTGTCAGGATCAAGAACATAGTCTAACTGTGAAGTAACGGCATTGGTCTTGGAAATCCTCTTAGATTCCAAGCGCTCTCGTTCTAGCATATTATAAAAATCAGTATTGCCACCGAAGTTAAGTTGGTAAGTTCGCTCTAACTTGACGCCGCGGTCGCGGAAAAGTTTGGTTAACAGTCGATGGGTGATGGTGGCGCCAACCTGGGACTTAATATCATCGCCAATGAGGGGAAGTCTGTGCTCGGCAAATCGATTTTGCCAGTAAGGTTCACGTGCAGTAAAAACAGGTATACAATTGGTGAAGCCGCAGCCGGCGGTTAGCACTTGTTCTACATACCACTTAGTTGCCTCCTCGCTTCCTACAGGCAGATAATTAATCACCACGTCAGTTTCGGTCTTCTTGAGTATATCTACAATATTGGCAGTCGGGCCTGGCGCCTTAGTGATAATTTGAGACAGATACTTGCCCAATCCATCATGGGTCATACCCCGCTCAACTCGGATGCCTGTCTTAGGTACATCACAAAATTTAATTGTGTTGTTTGGTTTGGTGAAAATAGCCTGAGCTAAATCCTTGCCCACTTTGTTTTTATCAATATCAAAGGCAGCCACGAAGTTTATATCAGATATATGATAGCCTCCCAGGTTGACATGCATTAGACCGGGGACAAATTCATCTTCCTTAGCATCCTTGTAGTAGTGAACTCCTTGCACTAAGGAAGAGGCACAATTACCAACACCTATGATGGCTACATTTATTTTTCCCATTCTCACCTCCATATCATAAATTTGGAGAACTTACTATGGGAATTAGGCCTTACCCATTCTAAATATCTTGGTTCCGCACACAGGGCAGATTCCCTGAATTGATGGTTTCCCGTTCTTAAGGGTTATGCTCTGGGCAGTTTTTATCTCTCTTTTATACATATTTATAGGTACTAATGTCAATACCTTCAAAGCGAACTCAGCGAAAACCGAATGGAGCTATTCAGTGGTGGTTAATTCCCCCATCAATTTGAGTAACCTTGCTCCTCGCTCAATGGAATCATCATAATGAAAGCTGAGTTGCGGTGTATATTTCAATTTTAAGTGTGACGCAAGTTCCTTGCGCAAGAATCCTGAAGCATTGTTAAATCCCGCCAGCATCTCTTCTTTATTATTTGTTTCGCTGCCCAAGGTGCTAACAAATATCTTGGCATGCTTAAGATCGGGTGAAAGCGTGACTTCCGTTACTGAGATAAGCTTGTTCAGTCTGGGGTCATTAACCTCACGCTCAAGCAATCCGCTGATTTCTCGCTGGATCAGTTTACCTGTTCGTTCACTTCGCCTGCTCATTTGAATCTCCTATCTGGGAAGTATAATTAGCCTGTTTTTTCCCTTCGATAAAATTCAATGATATCGCCAATTTGAAAATCGGCACTCCCCTCTATACCCAAGCCACATTCGAGGCCAGCGGAGACTTCGGCGACGTCCTCTTTAAAACGCTTTAAGCTGGAGACCCGAGAGTCACCAATAACTTTATTTTGGCGCAATATTTTAACTTGGGCATCTCTCGATACCTTTCCTTCCATAACATAAACTCCGGCTATTTTTCCCAGCTTACTGCTGGGGAAGACAGCCCTTACTTCAGCGCGCCCGCCGAGCACTTCGGCGTAAGTTGGCTCAAGCATCCCCTTCAGTGTCCTGTCCATATCTTCTATTAGCTTGTAGATTACATCATAGTGTTGGATGCCCACCGCTTCCACATTAGCTAGCTGTGTTGCTCCAGGTGAGGCAGGAGTGTTAAAACCGATGATAATGCCTTTTGAGGCTGAGGCCAGAAGCACATCACTCTCGGTGATGCTCCCGCTAGCAGAATGGATGACTCTAGCTTTTGTCTTCTCCGTGCCCAACCGTTCTATGGAAGTTTTTATGGGTTCAATGCTGCCCTCGACATCTGTCTTCAAAACTATGTTGAGTTCTTTTATTTGCCCGTCACTTATTTGGCTGGAAAGAGTACTTAAACTTAGGATGGGACGTAGCCTAGTATATTTTTGTTTTTCGACAATGCTTCGTGCTTCATGCTCATCGGGAAGCACAATAAAAAGGTCTCCTGATTTTGCCACCTCATTTAAGCCGAGGACTTTCACTGGAGTGGACGGTTCGGCTTTGTGAACTTGCTTTCCTGTATCATCAAACATGGCTTTTATTTTCCCCCAAGCACCGCCAGCTACTACAACATCGCCTCGTCTAAGGGTGCCCTTCTGAACAAGAAAGGTAGCTAAAGGGCCTTTAGTTTTGTCCAGCTTAGCCTCAATGATTACCCCTTCTGCGGCGCTATCAGGATCAGCTTTCAGTTCTAAGATGTCAGCAACTAAGAATAGGTTTTCCAATAAATCCGATATTCCTTGTCCTTGCTTGGCTGATATGGGTACACAAACAGTATCGCCACCCCACTCCTCAATAACCAAAGCTAAATCAGCAAGCTGCTGTTTTACACGTTCGGGATTAGCATCAGGTTTATCAATCTTATTGATGGCCACCATTATGGGCACCTTGGCAGCCTTGGCGTGGTCTATAGCTTCCACAGTCTGGGGCATAACACCGTCATCAGCGGCAACCACCAAAATTACAATATCAGTTGCTTGTGCCCCTCGGGCTCTCATGACAGTGAAAGCCTCGTGTCCCGGTGTATCCAAAAAGGTGATTTTGCGTCCATCCACTAAGGCCTGGTAGGCACCAATATGTTGAGTAATTGCTCCTGCCTCTTGAGCGGTTACATTAGTCTTTCTGATGACATCAAGGAGGGTAGTTTTGCCGTGGTCAACATGTCCCATAACGGTAACCACCGGAGGGCGAACTGACAGCTTACCTTTGCCCTTTTCTTTTCGGGAGGGTAAAGCTCTACGCTCCTTTGCTGCTTTAGCAGTATAGCCAAAGTCTGCAACTGTTATGCTTGCGGTATCAAAGTCGAGGGTCTGGTTAATATTGGCCATGATGCCTTTGCGCATGAGCTGTTTAATTATCTTTACAGGCTCTACTTTTAATACGTCGGCTAGCTGCTTCACAGTTATGGAAGGCGGAAGCTCAACTTTGGGGAGGTCTTTCTTCAATCCTGGTCTGTTATCATCCAAATTTAGCTTTCCTCCAACAAGTTATGGATATACTCAATTAAAATTTGGCGATTGTCATCACTAATCTTTGTTCGCAGGGCATATTCTAAACGATTTTTCTTCAGCACCGATTCCCAACAAACTTTCTTAGGGCATAAGTAAGCACCTCTGCCCGGCTTCTTGCCAGATATATCTACCTCAGCAACTCCGTTCTCAGCACGCACTAAGCGAATCAAGTCTTTCTTTCCCTTAATCTGTTGACAAGCTATACAAGTACGCTGAGGTAGATGCTTACTCTGCGATCTCATCATCCACAAAATGGTCGTCTTGCTTTTTATACTTTATCACCTTTCCCTTTTTTTTACCTTTAACTCCGTTTTTTCCCTTATCCGGAATTTCCGATTTTAACGCCCTCACTAAAATATCTTCAGCAAAGCGAATCTGTTTTTCTTCGGGCTTCTCAGGTTGAGCTTCTGGAATGATTGGAAATTCAACCGACTCCTCCACTCCAATCTCCTCAGCTAGCTCTGGTTCAAGTGGCTCCTCTTCCATAACCTCGGGGGAAATAGCTTCCGCTGCTGTTTCTGGCTCTTGTGTAACGGCCCTTTCCACCTCAATAGCAGAGACGCTCTTGATATCGATCCTACAACCTGTGAGTTTCGCTGCCAGCCTGGCATTCTGTCCTTCTTTGCCTATAGCTAAAGAGAGTTGTTTATCAGGGACAACCACCGTAGCTGCGTTTCTGTCTTCATCGATTTTGATGCTTGCTACTTGAGCTGGACTAAGGGCGTTCGAGATAAATACCCCAGGGTCAGCATGCCACTGGATTACATCTATTTTTTCGCCATTTAGTTCATTGATTATGCTTTGGAGTCTTATGCCCCGAGGGCCAAGACAACAACCTACAGCGTCAACGTTTTCTTGAGTAGTTGCCACTGCCACTTTACTTCGATGTCCAGCCTCGCGAGCTATAGCTTTTAACTCCACAATCCCATTGTGAATTTCAGGGATTTCCAACTCAAAGAGGCCACGTACTAGGTTGGGATGAGAGCGCGAAACTATTATTTGAGGCTCTTTGCTCCCCTGGACTATCTCAAGAAGATAAAATTTAAGTCGCTGCCCTCTATAATAATGTTCATTAGGAACCTGTTCACTCAAAGGAAGTATCGCCTCTGTTTTATTCAGTCTGACATAAATTCGTTTAGGTTCGATGAATTGGATTGCTCCAGTAACAACCTTTCCTTCCCTATCGGTGAACTCCTTATAAATAATGCGGTGTTCTGCTTCTCGCAATCGCTGCAGAACGACTTGTTTTGCTGCTTGAGCAGCGATACGACCAATATTCTTGGGTATGCATTCTATGTTTACTACATCACCAACTTGTGCTTTAGCCCGCAATTTTCGAGCTTCGTCGATGGAGATTTCACGATTTGGATTGGCAACTGACTCAACTATAATCTTTTGAATAGAGAAATGGATTTCGCCAGCGTTTGGGTCAACTTTTACCAAAACATCTTGTTCCAGAGCGGATGTGTCTTTTTTATATGCCGAGGCCAGCGCTGATTCCAAGGCAGCTAAGACCACTTCTTTAGGCAAGTTCCTCTCAGCCGAAAGCTGAGTAATCGCAGCCCTAAGCTCTGTTTTCATCTTCTATTTCCTATTTAATTTCTTATATTTAATAAAAAGGTGGGTAACCCCCACCTTTAATTTAAATTCTTTTACTTCAATTTAGCATAGTTGGGGGGAAAATGCAAAAGTTTGCTTAAATAGTCCATAATAGGCAATTAATTGATTGGGGAAGAGATATATTATCTTTGGAAGGTGTGAGAATTTTGGATTTGTCGAAGGTGATTGGCGTAACTGTTAAGTTTTCAGAGGTACTAGGCAAGGTGAAAAGTTTATCTACACTTCCCGGGGAACACACTAATGAAATGTTACAAAAACTAGGCTATGAGCAGAAGGGGATTGAGAATTTACGACAGGAAGGTGTAATATTTTAAGGGAGTTAGATTATGGCAGAAGAATGTATTTTTTGTCGAATTGTTGCTGGTGAGGTGCCTAGCGACATAGTCTATCAAGATGAAGATTTTCTGGCATTTAGAGATATCTCGCCTCAAGCACCTACACACTTGCTCATTATACCTAAAACTCATATTACATCTTCGGCTGAACTTACTGAGGGACAGCAAGGGCTTGTCGGGCGCATTATAATAATAGCTAAGAATCTGGCTGAGAAAGAGGGGATAGCCAAAAGGGGTTATCGCTTATTGATAAATTGTGGCCCTGATGGGGGACAAGTGGTGCCTCACTTTCACCTTCACCTTATTGGCGGCAGGAGGCTGGATGACAGGCTTGGCTGAGGATTATAAAGACCTAAGCTTGGCTATTAATTCCTCTACAGCTTCATCTGGAGTGGATGCTCCAGCAGTAATACCGATGTTGTGTTTACCCACGAGCCAGGAATTGTCGACTTCCTCTGCTATTTCTACCAAGTGAGTTTCCACCAGAGGAGAACATATTTCAACAAGGTGTCTGGCATTGGCACTATTACTTCCGCCTATCACTATCATAAGTTGGCTCCTGCGAGCTAATCTTATGGCAGCCTCTTGTTGATCCTGTGTTACTTTACATAAAGTATTAATAAGACGCATTTCCTCAATCTTAGGCCCAATCACATCCATAAGCTGCCTTGTAAATTCGATAAAGGCAGATTGGGTTTGGGTTGTCTGGGAGATAATGCCCAGGCGTGATGGTAATTTTCCCGACCCCTCTAGTTGCTTCATGTTGAGGGCGGCTATACCTCTGTCTCCTGTCCAACCTAGTAGTCCTCTGACCTCGGAGTGCTCTGCGTTCCCAAATATGATGATGTCAAAACCAGCCTCGGCTAATTCCTTGGCTGTGTTTTGGGCTTTGCGGACTATGGGACAAGTAGTGTCAATTATATTAATGTGACGGGCTCTGATCTCAGATAATATCACTGGGCTTGTACCATGAGTGGTGATAGCCAGGTTTCTGCCTTGAGCTTGGTCGAGATGATTTATCGGCTTTATTCCTAGACTGGTCAATTCTTCCACTAACAGGCGATTGTGCGCTAGAGGTCCCAGTGTTTCTATTTCTCCATATTTGTTAGCTGCCTCCTTCAACAGCTTGATGGCCCGCTTGACGCCAAAGCACAGGCCCAGCTTCTCAGCCTTCTCAATCTTCATGTTTTTTATAGGCGCCTTGATATTCGGGTGGCAAAAGAGCGGCGATTTCCCTCATTAGTTGTGTGGTCAATAAATGCATTTGCGACCTGCTCATCTGGCTGTTGGTTGGAGGTAGCTTAAATGGCTTGCCAATGTTGACAACTATGCTAGGGCGCTTCCATAGCCAGCTTATGCCCTTAATCTTGTCTGTGCCGGCGATGCCGACAGGAAGAAGAGGGATATTTGTTTTTGAGGCTATCACTGCGGAGCCTGGTTTGCCTTTTCGGAGTTTGCCGTCGCGACTTCTGCCGCCCTCCGGGAACATCCCCAGGATGAATCTCTTTTCCAATGTATCTCTGGCGCTCTTGAGCATCTTCTGTTTATCTCTAATCTTCCCTCCACGGCGTATGGGCAATGATCCAGCCCAGCGAAGCCAAGGTCTCAAAAGGGGGGAACGAAAGAGCTCCTCTTTTGCCATGAAATTAATCCATCGCGGAAAGCTAAACATGAGGAAAAATGGGTCGAAGAGATTAACATGATTGGTTGCCAAAATAATTGGACCAGTTAAGGGTATATTTTCTCTTCCTTCAACTTTCCAGGAGAAAAGAATATGGAACAAAGGTCTGCATATAGCTAAGAAAAGCTTTTGAGTGAGGGTCATAGATTTACCGCCAGAGTATATATTTTATCTACAACTTGCTCCAGGGTAAAGTTTTCTGTATCGATAATTATGGCATCCTCAGCGGGTTTAAGCGGTGAAATGGTTCTATGGATATCCATCTCATCTCGCTTCTTTAAATCAGCGAGGACGCTTTCCAGGCTCGAATTATCTCCTCGTTCTAATAGTTCCTTGTAGCGGCGCCTGGCTCTCTCTTCGGTGGAGGCGGTGAGAAAAATCTTTAATTCCGCCCAAGGTAAGACTACCGTGCCAATGTCTCTGCCTGCCATCACTAATTTTCCTCGCTGGGCCAACCTACGCTGTTCTTTTATCAGTGTTTGGCGTACCCCCGCTATCTTGGATGTCAGGGAAACATGTTCCTCTACCTCAGGGCGAAACAGCTTGGTGGAGATATCTTCATCATCAATGAGGGGCGAGAGATAGCATCCCTGTAAGGGAACAAAATCAAATTTAGTGGTATTGGCTAACTGACAAAGCTTCTGTTCGTCCTCTATGGAGATACCTGATTTGAGAACCTTCCAGGTAAACGCTCGATACATCATCCCTGTATCGAAGAAAACATAGCCCAATCTTCTTGCTAGCAGTGAGCCTACACTACTCTTGCCGACTGCCACAGGACCGTCTATGGCAATTAACTGTGGTTTCAAATTTCCCTCCATAATATCATTCTGGGCCAGGCTGTCAAGCTTTTAAGTCCGAGCTTAATGTCTCTAAATAGAGGTACCATAGAATAGCAAATTTTAGTGGTAACTTTGGGGTTCAAAGATTTGCCTTAGTTGCGAATTCCGTTTAAAATACCCCTTTTATAAGGAAATTGATTCGTGAGGAGGAATTCATATGGGCACGGGTGCTGACCGGTTGAAGGAACTGAGAAACAGAGAAAGAAAGGCAAAAGCCTTGGGAGGTCCGGAGCGGGTAGAAAAGCAGCACAAATCAGGGAAATTAACTGCTCGGGAAAGGCTTGACCTGCTTTTTGACCCTGGTAGCTTTCACGAACTTGATTTGTTTGTTAAGCATCGAGCTTCGCTCTTTGGCATGGATAAGGTTGCTGTCCCTGCAGAAGGAGTCGTTACGGGACATGGGACGGTAAATGGTCGCCATGTATGTGCTTTTTCCCAGGACTTTACCTCCATGGGAGGGACACTGGGTGAGATGCATGCTAAAAAGATATGCAAGGTAATGGATTTAGCCATGAAGTGTGGTGTTCCTATAGTGGGCTTTAACGACTCTGGAGGGGCTCGGATTCAGGAAGGTGTTGATGCTCTTTCAGGCTATGGGCAGATATTTTTCCGGAATTCCGCAGCCTCGGGGGTTATTCCCCAGCTCTCGGCAGTTATGGGGCCTACTGCCGGAGGGGCAGTCTATTCACCTGCCATGACAGATTGGGTTTTCATGACGAAGGGAACAAGCTACATGCACATTACCGGCCCGGCAGTTATCAAGCAGGTTACAGGGGAAGAGGTTACCTCTGAGGAACTGGGCGGTGCCGTGAGTCATGCCACTAAAAGTGGTGTATGCCATTTTGCCTGTGATACTGATGCCCAGGCTATTGAACTAATTAAAAAACTTCTGAGTTACCTTCCCTCAAATAATACGGAGGACCCTCCTTTGATTAAGCCTACCGATGACCCAAATCGTGTTGATCCTGCCCTGGGCAGCATCATACCAGATGAGCCCAGCAAGGTCTATGATATGAGGGGTGTTATCAAATCCATTGTAGATAACGGTGAGATACTTGAACCTCACTATAATTATGCGAGAAATGCCATTATTTGCTTTGCCAGGCTTAATGGTAGGGCAGTGGGTGTTATCGCTAATCAACCGATGCATCTTGCCGGGTGTCTTGATGTCAATGCCTCGGATAAAATCACCCGATTTATCAGGTTCTGCGATGCTTTTAATATTCCCTTGCTTACCATTGCCGATGTCCCTGGTTACTTACCAGGGAAAGATCAGGAATGGCTGGGAATAATAAGACACGGAGCTAAGCTTTTGTGGGCTTACTCCGAGGCTACGGTTCCTAAGATCACCTTAATCATTCGCAAGGACTATGGAGGCTCATATCTTGCCATGTGTAGTAAAGATTTAGGCGCTGATTTTGTTTTCGCCTGGCCCACAGCGGAGATTGCAGTGATGGGTGCTGAAGGAGCGACACCGGTTATATTCCGCAAGGAGATAGAGGCTGCATCTGATCCTGAAGCCAAGGAGCAGGAAAAGATTCAGGAATATCGTGACCTGCTATATAATCCTTACATTGCTGCCTCGCGGGGATATATTGACGAAGTTATTCTACCCCGTGAAAGCCGCCCTAATATAATCAGGGCCTTGGAATTTCTCTCTACTAAAAGAGAGACAAGACCTCCAAAGAAACATGGAAATATCCCTGTGTGAGGAAATTTAAGCGGAGGCGCAATTGAAAAACAAAAAAGGAACGATAGCTGCTATTACTGCTGCTGTGGCTGCTTATATGGAAGAGGAAGAAAAGGCTCTGAGGCCGGCAATGCTTCAGCAAAGGCCATTAATGGTCTCAGGCTCGTGGGGTAGTTCCGGGCATGAGGAGTTGATGAGAATACTCTGGCAGCGAGGAATTGTTCCTAGAGTTATAACATTTGGCTGTTATCCTGGACTGAAGCTCTAAGCGAGGCGAGAAGCTAGCAAAGGGTCTGGATTCTTCGCTCCGATGGGTCGAGGCTCAGGATGACAAGAAGCGAAGGACTCGTAATGACGGAAAGGAGTAATTTATGAACGAATTAGGAAAAGGCCCAATGTTGGCCAAAGATTTAACCACCGATAAGGTTAAGGCGAGGCCGAAGGCTAAGAACCCGGTCAAAATTTGTGACACCACCTTTCGTGACGGGCATCAATGCACATTGGCTACCAGGATGCGAACTGAAGATATGGAATGGATGGCGCCTGAAATGAATCAATGTGGCTTCTACTCCATGGAAGTCTGGGGAGGGGCAACATTTGACGTGCCCCACCGTTTCTTGGGTGAAAACCCCTGGGACAGACCTCGCAAATTAAAGAAACTCATGCCCGATACTCCGCTACAGATGCTTTTACGGGGACAGAATTTGGTCGCTTATCGAAACCATCCCGATGATCTGGTTGATGTCTTTGTGGAACAAGCTGCTGAAGTGGGCATTGATATTTTCCGTGTTTTCGATGCTGTAAATGACGAGCGCAATCATGAACGTGCTGCCGAAGCAATTAAGAAGGTGGGCAAACACTACCAAGGAGCTATATGTTATTCACTGACTCAGCCAAGGATGGGTGGGCCGGTCTACAATCTGGAATACTACGTCAAGAAAGCTCTCGTCCTCCAAGGCATGGGTGCTGACTCCATTTGTATTAAGGATCAGGCTGGGCTTATTTCTCCCTATGATGCCTATGAACTGGTCAAAGCTCTTAAACAGAACCTGAAGGTCCCTGTTGAGCTGCACACTCACTACACCAGTGGACAAGGTTCTATGTCTTTGTTAAAGGCCATTGAGGCTGGGGTTGATATCATTGACACCGCTTTATCTCCCTTTGCCTTGCGCTCCTCACAACCGGCTATTGAGCCTCTGGTAGTTGCACTATATGGCACAGACAGGGATACAGGGCTTGACATTGAACAACTATTCAAGTGTGCCCAGATGCTGGAGCAAATCGCCCCTAAATACAGAGATTTCCTGGACACCTCGGCAATGTCGGTCATTGATACTGGAGTACTGCTGCACCAAATTCCTGGTGGCATGACCACGAACCTCGTAGCACAACTGAAGCAGGCCAATGCTCTGGACAGGCTGGATGAAGTGCGAGCGGAAACTGCTAAGACCAGAGCAGAACTTGGTTATCCCCCCTTGGTTACACCTACAAGCCAGATCGTTGGTGTTCAGGCGGTGCAGAATGTCCTGGTTGAGCGCTATAAGATGATCCCAAAAGAAACCAGGGATTATTGCTGGGGGCTTTACGGTAAGTCGCCAGCAATAATCAATAAGAAAATCCAGAAGATGGTGCTCAAGGGCTACGAGCGGGGTGAAGAGCCAATCGAGTGCCGGGCTGCTGATATGTTAGAGCCAGAACTGGAAAAAGCCAGGGAGGAGTCTAAAGAATTTGCCAAAAATATTCAGGATGTGCTTACCTGTGCTCTTTATCCCACTACCGGCTCTCGATTCTTGAAATATAAATATGGCATAGATAAAACTATTCCCGATGATTGGAAACCTCCCCGCGCTCCTAAGACTCTTGAGGAAGTGAAAAAGGAGGATGAACTTATCGCCAAAGCTAAAGCTGGCAAGCTGTCGGAAAAACCAGAGAAAGCTGTCCCTGAAAGGGGGCCCGGTGTAAGAACATTCAATGTTTTTGTTGAGGGTGAATACTATGAAGTAGATGTGGAGGCTGTGGGGGGTTCTCCAGCTATCACTGTTCCTCCGCGTGCCAGTGCCTTCGCTCCCTCGACTGCACCATCTACAACTATAAAGGCACCCCCAAAGGCAGAGGAAAAGAAAGCGCCACCTGCTGCAGTTGCTGAGGGGACAAAGGTACTCGCCCCCATGCCCGGTATGATTATCCGCTATCTGGTTAGTGTAGATGATAAAGTAAAGGCCGGTGATACGCTGCTTATCCTGGAGGCAATGAAGATGCAAAATAATATTTCAGCCCCTGTTGATGGAGTGGTTAAGGCGATTAACTTCGGAGCCGGGGATTCGGTAAACAGAGGTGATATCTTGGCTGTTATTGCTTGAATTTCTCCTTAAATTGAATGGACAATATAGAAGGAATCAACAGGGAAGTAAGTACGAAGCGCGGCAAGGTTTCTATAATTGGTGCGGGAAACGTCGGTGCCACTTGTGCTTTCAGGATTGCTGAAAATGGGTATGCGGACATTGTGTTGCTGGACATAATTGAAGGACTTACTCAGGGCAAGGGACTGGATATGCTAGAAGCCACTCCCATAATCGATTCGGACGTTAAGATTATGGGAACTAATGACTATGAAGAAACTGCCAATTCAGATATTGTGGTCATCACCCCAGGGGTATCCCGTAAACCCGGGATGAGCCGGGATGACCTGGTGCTTACCAACATGAAAATAGTCCAGGATGTTACTGAGAAAGTTGTCCAGTATTCACCTAAATGCATAATTATCGTGGTGACTAATCCTTTGGATGCCATGACCCAGTTAGTTCTTCACATAAGTAAGTTCCCCCGGAATAGAGTATTTGGGCAGTCTGGCATCCTCGACAATGCTAGGTTTCGGACTTTCATTGCTCAAGAACTCGATGTCTCAGTAAAGGATGTATCTGCCTGTGTTTTAGGCGGGCATGGTGATACGATGGTGCCAATCACCAGACTTTGTACTGTCGGTGGTGTTCCCATTACCGAACTTCTGCCTAAAGAGAAGATTGATAGCCTGGTGGAGCGCACGGTTAAGGGCGGAAGTGAAATAGTAAGCTTGCTTAAAACGGGCAGTGCCTTTTATGCTCCAGCAGCAGCCGCAGTCCAAATGGTGGATGCCATAATGTTGGATAAAAAGGGAATATTACCTTGTGCTGTCTACCTGGAGGGAGAATACGGCATCAATGGGGTGGTTGTAGGGGTTCCTGTCAAATTGGGCAAAAACGGTATTGAGCAGATAATAGAGCTCGAGTTGACCCCTGAAGAAGATGCGGCATTAAAGAAGTCAGCCGATGCCGTGCGAGAGCTAGTCGAGGTCATGAACTTATGATGAATGTTAGGTGCAATGAGAGAAATTCAGGCTGGTGATGTAACGAACACCGTAGCCCGTTTATTTGAGCATTCCTGCCATTATTTGCCCCCGGATGTGATAATTGCTCTGAAGCAAGCAAGGGAAGAAGAAAAGTCCCCTGTTTGCCGTGATGCACTGGATAGAATCCTGGAAAATGTGGAAATTGCCGGAAAAGAACAAATTCCTATTTGCCAGGACACCGGTGCCGCTGTAGTCATGCTGGAACTAGGCCAGGAAGTACACATAACCAGTGGGGACCTTTATACAGCAGTAAACGCAGGAGTACGCCAGGGGTATGATAAGGGTTATTTGCGTAAATCCATAGTGAGCCAGCCTTGTTTTGCTAGAGTAAACACCACAGATAACACACCAGCTATGATTCATACCGATATAGTTCCCGGAGACAGGCTGAAGATCAGCGTCTTGCCCAAAGGAGGTGGCTCGGAAAATTGCTCTCGTCTGACTGTTCTAACTCCAGCTGATGGACGCCAGGGGGTGATAGATTTTGTCGTCAACCTTGTTGACGAGGTTGGTAGCAATCCTTGCCCACCGGTTATTATCGGTGTCGGCATAGGTGGGACGACGGAAAAGGCCATGTTTATAGCTAAAAAGGCGTTGTTACGCAAAGTTGGCGAACCGAGCCCTGACCCCGAGGTTGCCGATTTAGAGAGAGAAATTCTGAAGAGAGTTAACAATCTGGGCATCGGTGCCATGGGCTATGGTGGTACAGTTACTGCCTTAGCGGTTCACGTGGAAGCCTTCCCTTGTCATGTTGCCAGCATGCCTGTAGCAGTCAACATGCAATGCTGGTGCGCTCGCCGTGAAGAAGCAATCTTGTAAAGCGATTGAAAGTGTAAGAGTACTTTGAGGTAAAAATCGGGCTGGAAACAAAGTGCAATGGTAAATATAGGTTGAGGGCTATGTCTAAGAAGGTTACGCTTCCTTTAACTGACGAAGTCTTGAAAGACCTCAAAACTGGGGACAATCTTTCGCTTACCGGCGTCATCTATGTTGCTCGCGATGCCGTTCATAAAAGGATGGTCGAAGCTTTGGACCAGGGGAAGCCTCTGCCTTTCGATATCAAAGGAGCAACAATATATTACATGGGTCCCACTCCGGCCAGGCCGGGAAGGATAATCGGCTCGGCTGGTCCCACCACCAGTGGGAGGATGGATGCTTATGCCCCTCGCCTGATTGCTGAAGGGCTGAAGGGTATGATTGGCAAGGGCTCGCGGTCCAAAGCGGTGAAAGATACCATGGTTAAGCACAAGGCGGTCTACCTGGGAGCAATAGGGGGTGCCGGAGCCATAGTTTTCAAGAGCATCAAAAAGGCAGAGGTGATAGCCTACGAAGAACTTGGCGCTGAGGCCCTTCGCCGTCTGGAGGTGGAAAACTTTCCTGTTACGGTAGTAAACGATATCTACGGCGGCGACCTCTACGAAGAAGGCAAAGCCAAATACCAGGTCAAAGCCTCCTGATTATAGTTAATCGCAAAAATCTCTTTTGTAGCTATTTAGAAGAGCGAAGCGAAATTTTCGTGGGGTACTAGCTAGGGAAGCCCCCGATAGGTTTGCTGGAGGAGCAGAGCATCCTTTTCTAAGTAGGGCATACTCTCGCTGATGATTACCCCCTTTGCCTTCCGTTCCTTTAGGGCTTTAAGTAGCTCCGCATATTGGAAGTCTGAGTCCGGAAGCATCAGATGCTTGATTTCGCCCTTCTTGCCGTAAGCAATCCCGGAGAGATGGATATGCATATTATCTAAGGCTTGCCTGCCTAGTTTCTTTTCAATCTGATTTAAGATAGCTGAAAACTCTTGATAGGAATTAGCTTTTCCTGTCCGAGCATGCCAATGAGAAAAATCAAGGCAAGGGGCAACTCCTTCTATCTCGCTACTAAGCTGAAGTATTTCCTCTAAAGTGCCAAATTGAGATGGTTTTCCGGTAACTTCGGGGGAAATCGTTACCTTATTGCCTTCGTTCCTCAGGATGTTCACTATCTCTTTTAGATGCCTTTTGACCACGGCATAGGTCTCAGCGGGGGTGCTTTTGAGATAAAAAGCGGCGTGGAAGGTAATACTTCTGGCGCCGAAGAGAGCAGCAATGCGAGCAGTTTGTAATATCCTTTCTTTGCTCATGTGTACTTTTTCCGGCTCAGCGGAATTTAAGTTTATAGCGTAGGGTCCGTGAGCAGTGAGCGCTACCTTCTTTTTTGCCGCTAATTCTCCCACCGAGACAGCAACCTTGGGGCTCATCTTTACCCCCTGGACAAATTCCACCTCCATGCAGCCCAGGCCAAGCTCAGCAATGCGCTCAATGCCAGCCTCTGTGGAACGGAGTTTAGCACTGACAGGAACACCGCCTGTTCCGAAAAGAAGCTCGCCTGTGTCGTTTGAATTCATAGTTTCCCTTATCTATTTTACTGCTTCGTCTACGAGTTTTCTATAAGCAGTCAGCAATTTTTTGGTTATCTGACCGGGTTTACCTGTGCCGATAGGCTTGCCATTAAACCAAGTTAGTGGCATAAGCTCCAGTATGGAATTGGTGATAAAGGCTTCTTCGGCCTCAATTAGCTCTTTTAACTTCACCTGTCTTTCCAGGGTTTTGATATTTGCAGCCCGAGCTATTTCCAGAACTGCTTCTCTGGTGATTCCAGGCAGTACGCCGCTTTCCAAAGAAGGCGTGGTGAGCTCTCCATTACTAGCCAGGAAGATATTAGTCGTGCTGCCCTCGGCCAGGTAGCCTTGTTCATTGAGCAAGATAGCTTCATCGCATCCCGCAGCTCTGGCTGCCATACGGGCGAGGATATTTTCCATATAGCAGGTAGACTTTAGTCGGGATAAAGGCGACTGGCTATTACGGCGCAGGGAGGATAGGGCTGCTTTAAAACCTGATTCATATTTTTCCGGTGGTAGGGGAACAAGGTCTCGGGCAGTGATTAAGACGGTAAGGCTGGAGCAAGTGCCGGGGTCAGGCGTCATGTCGCCTTCCCCGGCCGAAACGGTGAGCCTCAGGCGGGCGTCCTTGAGCTTATTAGCTTCTAAAGTTTTAGTGCAAGTGGCTTCTAAGTCAAAAGCGGTCAGCCTGTTTGCCAAACCAATGCTCTCGGCGGAATGGCAAAGGCGGGCGAGGTGACGGTCGAGGCGAAAGATATGCCCCTGGTAAGCCCGCATGGTCTCGAATAACCCGTATCCGTAAAGGAAGCCATGGTCGAAGGGAGATAGCTTAGCCTTGGAGCGGGGGATAAGTCGGCCGTTGAGATAAATAATTTCTGCCATGATTTCAACTCTGCTCGTCATTGCGAGGCACCTAAGTGCCGAAGCAATCCCAAAGAATGCCCTGCCACCGAGATTGCTTCACTTCGTTCGCAATGACAGGTGGCGTCGGTAATAGTAAATGAGGCTTACAATGATATCGCTTCACGTTAGTTAAATACTACTTTCGTCCCAAACTGGCCGGGTAAAACCAAGAAAGTTGGCTAAAAGGTTATGTCCTACTTCGGTGAGGATGGATTCAGGGTGAAACTGAACCCCCTCCACTACATAATCTCGGTGTCTCACCCCCATTATTGTCCCTTCGGAAGTTTTGGCAGTGACTTCGAGGCAGGATGGAAGACCCTCAGCTTCGATAATCAAGGAATGGTAGCGTGTTGCTGGAAAGGAATTGGGTAGGCCCTGATAGATAGTTTTGCCATCGTGGTGGATAATGGAAGTCTTGCCGTGGACTGGCAATGTCTGACCAATTTTGCCTCCATAGACGTAGCCAATGCATTGATGCCCCAAGCACACCCCCAGTATTGGGATTTTTCCACCAAAGTGCCGCATTACCTCATTGGAGATGCCTGCTTCCAAGGGAGTACAAGGTCCTGGGGAGACGACGATATGACTGGGGGCTAGCTCTTCAATTTGTGCCAACGTTATCTTGTCATTGCGATAGACCACTGGTTGCCAGCCCAGTTCCCCCAAGTATTGGGCGAGGTTGTAAACAAAGGAATCATAGTTGTCTATTATCAGTACCATTTTTCAGCTTGTTGCCAGGATAGAATAGCCCTGCTTCTCCCAGTTTGGTTAATTTCTTAATGTTAAATTATATCTCTACCTAGCCGTCATTGACAAATTTATCTTTGGCGTTTATCCTATTCATAGTTGTCCCATTACAAGTACCTGTCTGCTGTGCGGGCACAGGCAGGCTTTTTTGGTGCAGATGTTATTTGCTGTATCATAGCTGAAAAGGGATACCTTGGCTAGGGCTTCGAAGACTATTTAATTCCTGATGCGTTATCTGGATTTAAGAAAGGAGAAGCAGAATTAGAAATCAGGACGAAACCTGCAGAAGAAGCAACAGAGATTACCCGTTATATTGAAGGAGAAAATCATGGAAAAGGTCATCATTTTCGACACTACCTTACGAGATGGTGAGCAAGCTGCGGGAGCGAGCTTGAATGCCCGAGAAAAGCTGGAACTAGCCAGGCAATTGGATAGACTTGGTGTTGATGTCATTGAAGTTGGTTTTCCTGCCAGCTCAGTTGGAGAGTTTGAGGCTATCAGCCTTATTGCCCAGGAGCTTAAGCGTCCCACGATTTGTGCTCTTGCCTCTGCTAATGTTGAAGCCATAGACAGGGCCTGGGAGGCGGTTAAAGAAGCCGAGCATTCCCGGATTCATGTTTTTCTTTCAGCCTCAGACATTCACCTTGCTCACCAGCTCAGGAGGAGTCGGGATGAGGTTCTAAAGATGTCTCAGGAAATGGTGGCTCGAGCTAAGAGTTATTTAGACGACGTTGAGTTCTCACCGATGGATGCCAGTCGTGCTGACCCTGCTTACATCTACCAGATTCTGGAGGCAGTGATCAACGCTGGAGCAACCACGGTTAACATCCCCGATACTGTGGGCTATGCTACCCCCCAGGAATTTGGCGGCTTAATCCGGGGCATACTGGACAACGTTCCTAACATCGACAAGGCTGTGATCAGCGTGCATTGTCATGATGACCTGGGGTTGGCTGTGGCTAATAGTCTCGAGGCAATAAAAGTAGGTGCGCGGCAGGTTGAATGTACCATTAACGGCATCGGTGAGAGAGCGGGCAATGCTTCTCTAGAAGAGATTGTCATGGCTCTAAAAACTCGCCAGGATTTCTTCAACCTCACCACCAATATTGATACGACTCAAATTTACCGGACAAGTCGTCTGGTTAGCGAGATGACTGGTTTTCCCGTCCAGCCTAACAAAGCTATCATTGGGGCAAATGCCTTCCGCCATCAGTCAGGTATCCATCAAGATGGCGTGCTCAAAAAGTCTATCACTTACGAAATTATGGACCCCAGATCGGTGGGCATCCCTTCGAGTGCCCTGGTGCTGAGTAAGGTAAGTGGTAGACATGCCTTCAAGGAGAGACTATCCGAGCTTGGCTACACTTTAAGCGAAGAAGCCTTAAACCGCGCCTTTCAGGGCTTCAAGATGTTAGCGGATAAGAAAAAGGAAATCACGGATAGGGATATTGAATCTCTGATAGCCGAGGAATTACGCACTGTTACCGAGGTGTACCATCTTGACCATGTGGAAGTTTCCTGTGGTGACCATAGCCTCCCTACGGCAACGGTTAGACTTATCGGTCCAGATGGGCAGAGTTTGGCCGACGCTTCTTTGGGCACAGGTCCTGTGGATGCCGTATATAAAGCTATCAACCGCATAGTTGGGATACCTAATAGGCTCACGGAGTTCACAGTTAAATCGGTTAGTGAGGGGATTGATGCCATCGGGGAGGTTTTGATACGGATAGAGAGCGAAGGTGTAACCTATACCGGGCGTGGTGCCTCCACTGATATCATTGTTGCCAGTGCCAAGGCGTACATGAATGCCCTGAATCGTTTGTTGGCAGCAAAAAGGGGTGGTAGTAATGTCGAAGGCAAAACTTAAGCTCTCTGAGATCTTCTGAACACGGAGGTGATGAATTTGAGTCCCTTGCTAGAAATGATATTGAGATTTCTATTGGCTGTTGCCTTGGGGGCGGGCATTGGTTTTCAGCGGGAGCGGGCAGGCAAGATAGCGGGAATGCGTACGCATATACTGGTTAGCGCCGGAGCAGCCCTTTTCGCCCTGGTATCTACATACGGGTTTAGTGGTGAAGTGGTTGACATCTCTCGAGTTGCTGCTGGGGTGGTAGTTGGGGTTGGGTTCATCGGTGCTGGAGTTATTCTCCGCGGCGCACGTGAGGAAGAGGTGGCAGGACTAACCACCGCAGCCACCATCTGGGTAACTGCTGCTATAGGTCTAGCTGCCGGGGCAGGAATGTATTTGGTCTCCGTTATAGCAACTGCGATTATCACAGGTATTTTGTTGCTCCCCAAGATTCGTGGCTAAGAAAGTCATTGCGAGCAGAGCGAAGCAATCTCAATAAGAACGCCGGTTTAAGAATTTTAACGGCGCTCCTGGCGAAGGGACATTTGTCATGCTCAAAATTTTGCACACTGCTGATATTCACCTCGGGACGAAGTTCTCAGGTCTAGGAAACAAGGGTGCCTCTCAACGAGAGCAGTTGAGGACTACATTCAAGAACGTCATAGCCACTGCAATAGATGAAAGGGTGAACATCGTTTTAATTGCTGGAGACCTATTTGATGCTAACCAGCAACCACAAAGAAATGTAGATTTGGTAATAGAGCAATTTAATTTGCTTGGGTCAAATAACATTCCAGTCTGCCTTATCCCTGGCACGCATGATTCTCTTGATTCCTCGTCAATTTACAGGAAAGTTGACTTTGAAGGGAAATGCTCTAATCTAAAAATTTTTGCTGATGAAAATGTATCCTACAAGGAGTATCCCAGCCTTGATTTAACGGTGTATGGGAAACCAAATCTAAGTAACAGGTCCTACACAAGCCCACTGGAAGGGCTCAAGCCTTTGACCTCAAGTAAGTTTCATATCGCTATGGCTCACGGGTCGCTCCATATCCCGGAAAAAATAGCGGAGGATGACCATGTGTTCAAGCTTGAGGAAGTTAAAGCCAGTGGCATGGACTATCTGGCGCTGGGGCACTGGCACCGGGTCTATAGATGTTTGGAGAAGCCTCCAGCCTGGTATTCCGGCCCGCCGGAATGGATACCTGACCAAAGAGAGAGAGGTGCTGTGCTTTTAGTTAGCCTTTCGGACGCTGGTGAGGTCGAGGTTGAACCCAAAATGCTGGGGCTCCGTGACTATGATGAAGTAGAGATAGACATGAGTGAAATACAAGACCTGTCGAAGCTGAAAGCTAGAATCTCCGAGGGGGCAAATCAGAATTTGGTAAGAAAGGCCACTCTTAAGGGGCTTCGCGATGCCGAACTCATAGTAAATCCTGAGGAATTGGAAACCGAGTTGGGGGAGAAATTCTTTCATCTTAGTGTTATGGATGAATCTCATCCGAAGTTAGAAGAAGTCACAGAGGATGAAGAGCGGTTGATTAGGAATAGATTTATTAAGCTGATGAAGAGGCAAATTGAAGGCCTGGAAGGGGAGGAGAGAGAAATTGCTGAAAACGCCCTTCAGTATGGCATAGCTCTTCTGGATGGGAAGGAAGTCTTATAATGTGGTTGAAAAGGATTGAGCTCAAGAATTTTAAGCGTTTTTCTGATTTTCCAGCTCAGTTCAGCCCCGGGATAAATGTGGTCAAAGGTTCGCTAAATGAAATGGGGAAGTCCACTTTACTCGAAGGTATCATTGTTGCCCTTTTCCATAATCCTGGAAGTACTGCAAAGTGGCTCAGGGAATATGTTTCCTGGGGCTCAGCCAGGCAGTGTCAAACTATCCTTGAGTTTGAGGATAAAGGAAACAGATATTTGCTTGAGAAGGATTTTGACAAGGGAACCGCCAGGCTTATTGATGATAATACTCGAGAAGAGTTCGATACTTTCAAAAAAATTTCAGAGAAAATGGCTGAGCTACTGGGAACCAATTCTGACACGCTCTTCTTATGCACTTCTTGTATCCGCCAAGATGAGGTAAGGGCAATCTCATCAGGTAAGAAAGAAATTAGCGAAAGCTTGGAAGAAGTTGTGACTGGAGGCAAAGAAAGTACCCTTGCTTCAGAGGTAGTACAAAAGCTAGACGATAAAATCTCTGAGATGAAGAAGGGGTTAGACAGACCGGCAAAAACCCCAGGTGTTCTAGCGAGCCTAAGAGGCCAACTAGAGGATTCTTCACGAAAATGTACTGACATTGAAAATGAGGTCTCAAAAGTTGAGGTTCAAAAAATCGAGCTAGTGGAAGGGAACAAGCAACTGGCTCAGGTCAAGGAGCAATATGAAAATGCCAAGGCTTTGCTGGATAAAAATAAACAGCGTAAAGAAATCGAAGCGTCTATAGAAAGGCTGACTGAAGATTATAATAGCGTGGAAGAGCTACTTGCTAGGATAAAGAAACAGGAAGAAGACTTTAAGAAAGCAGATGAAGCGCTTCGGGCTATCGAAGGATTGGAGGATAAGCAACGGGTTTCGGAATTTAGGAAGGGGTTGGATGCAATCCAGAATAGACGTGGGGATATCGAGAATGACCTAGCTATGCGAGAGAAGGAGCTGGCTGGAGCGAAAGAAAAATTGGATGTAAGAAAATCTGTTAGATTTTTTGGTTCGGGGAAGGGCATGGCTGCTGCGATAATAATATTGACGGGTGGGATAATTGGAACTTTGGTTGGTCCAGTCTACCTCTTGGGTTTAATAATCCTGGGCGCGGCTCTTCTTGTCATAACCATAAGAGCGAGTCGTGCCCTCATTCGAGATAAGACCAACATTTCGGGTATTGGCAAGCGCATTGAAGAAATGGAGGAAGCTCTCGGTAAACTTAGTAAGGAAGAGCAAGAATTGCTGGCTAAGGCTAAATGTAACACGGTTGCCGAGTTTAATAAAAATGAAAGAGATTTTTACTATTGGCACGAGGTGAAAGAGAAGGCAGAAAACCGCTTGGAGGGGATGCTAAGTGGTAAGACGATTCAGGATGTTGAGAGGCAGAGGACTGAGGTAGCTAGGAAGTTAGCGGTTGAGGGGGAAAAACTTACTGCCGATTTGAGAGAAACACGTCTGAACCCGGAAGAATACATCGAATTAGAAAGGAAAGTTCGGAATTTGGAGGCAAAGCAAACTGAGCTTGAGACGCAAAAAAGGCGCTGCGAAGTCATCATCGAGCAGGCAAGATTTAATATAGAGGATCAAATTAGACTGGAAGAGGAATTGAAAAGCCGTCAGAAAGCATTGGAACATGAAGAAAGAAAGGTAAAAGTTTATGACCTGGCCAGGGAATTTATCTCTAGAGCGAGAACCGAGATTCTTTCGTCAACTGAGGAAGCTTTGGAGAAAGAAATTCAGAGGTATTTGGCTGTCTTTACCAAGGACAAGTACAAGCAGGTAAGAATTGACAAAGAAGCCTTGGAGTTCTGGGTATATTCGGATGAGAAGGGGGACTGGGCTAAGCCCGAGGAATTAAGTGGAGGGGTAATTGATGAGTTCTATCTAGCATTTCGGCTCGCCCTGGCGGAGTTGATATTTGGCGATAAAAAGCCGCCTTTGATATTGGATGACCCCTTTGTTAATTTTGACTCTGTCCGTCTGGCTAACACGCTAAACTTTTTCAAAACGCTGGCCTCGGATTACCAAATCATCATATTCACGTTGAGCGATTTATATGATAAGGTAGCTGATAACATTATTTTGTTAGATGAAAAGGAGAGGCCTTTGTGATGAACTTAGCACTCATCATAACAAGCATGGTTTCCATGATAGGCACCAAAGAATGAGAGGTAAATAGTATGGAATTTGATGTAGCGGTTTTACCCGGCGATGGTGTTGGCCCCGAGGTAATAACCCAGGCGATGAAGGTTTTGCAGACCGTGGGTGAGAAATTCGGGCATAGCTTCCGCCTTCAAGATGGTCTCATAGGTGGCGTTGCCATAGATACTCTGGGCACAGCTTTCAGCGATGAGACCTTGAAGATGTGTAAACAATGTGATGCAGTGCTGCTCGGCGCAGTTGGCGGTTCTAAATGGGATGACCCTCAAGCCAAAATCCATCCTGAAGACGGGCTTCTGGCTTTGCGCAAAGGGCTGGGGCTGTTTGCTAATTTGCGCCCCGTGAAAGTTTTCCCTATGCTGGTGGATTCTACTAATCTCAAGCCGGAGGTGGTTAAGGGGGTTGATTTGGTAGTGGTTAGAGAGCTCACAGGTGGACTTTACTTTGGTCAGCCCAAGAAACAGTGGCAAACTCCGGAGGGAAGGCAGGCTGTTGATACCATGGCTTATTCCGAGATGGAAATTGAGCGTATATTAAGGGTGGGCTTTGAGTTAGCTCTCAGCCGTCGTAAGAAGCTAACTTCGGTGGATAAAGCCAATGTTCTCCAGTCATCCCGATTATGGCGGCAGATTGCCATAGAAATTTCCGCCGATTACCCCGATGTTGAACTCCAGCATATGCTGGTTGATGCCTGTGCTATGAGGTTTATTCAGCGTCCTGCTGAACTGGATGTTTTGGTCACTGAAAACATGTTTGGTGACATTCTCACCGACGAGGCTTCAATGCTGGCTGGCTCTATGGGCATGCTCCCTTCGGCTAGTTTAGCAGGAATTCCTGGGGGAAAAACCTTCGGCATGTACGAGCCAATTCATGGCAGCGCTCCCAGTCGAGCAGGGCAAAACCTGGCTAACCCTATTGCCACTATCTTGAGTGTAGCTATGATGCTTCGCTATTCCTTTGCGCTGGAAACTGAAGCACAGACTATAGAAAATGCTGTCCTCGCTGCTTTAGAGAAAGATTATAGAACTTACGATATAATGTCAGAAGGCAAGATTCGGGTGGGAACAAAGGAGATGGGAGATTTGATTGCTCAGAAAGTGAAAGGTTAAAGGAATTTTCCATGATAACAGTGCAGCTTTATGATACCACTCTGAGGGATGGTGCCCAGCAGGAGGGGATTTCTTTGTCTGTCGAGGATAAGCTCAAGATTTGCCAGAAGCTAGATGAACTGGGCATTGACTTCATAGAGGGTGGCTGGCCAGGTTCTAATCCTAAGGATACTGAGTTCTTCGCCCAGGCACAGAATTTGCGCTTGACTCGTTCAACCCTGGTGGCTTTTGGCAGCACCAGGCACGCGAATTCTCGGGCGGAAAAGGACCTTAATCTACAGGCCTTGCTTCAAGCCAAAACCAGGGTGGCCACCATTGTAGGAAAAGCCTGGGATAAGCAGGTAACCCGGGTTTTGGAAACAACGCTGGAAGAAAACCTCAGCATGATTACAGATTCCATAAGTTACCTAAGGGCAAAAGGGCTCAGGGTTTTCTTCGATGCCGAGCACTTCTTCGATGGATATAAAGATAACCCTGAATATGCCTTGCAGGTAGTGGCAACTGCGGCTAAAGCTGGTGCGGAATGTGTGGTTCTTTGCGATACCAATGGCGGCACCCTGCCGCAAAAGATAGTGGAGGCTATTAAAGCTGTCCAAAAGGCAAGCACTGTCGCTCTGGGCATTCACACCCATAATGATGCCGAGCTTGCTGTGGCTAACTCCCTGGTTGCCGTGGAAGCGGGAGTTATCCAGGTGCAAGGGACCATTAATGGCTATGGTGAGCGCTGTGGCAACGCCAATTTCTGTTCCATCATACCGACTTTGAAACTTAAGATGGGCATTGATTGTATTACTGACAAACAGCTAAGCAAGCTCAGTGATGTCTCTCGCTATATATCAGAGCTGGCTAACATGCCTCATTATGACCGGCTTCCTTATGTAGGCGATGATGCCTTCACTCATAAAGGTGGGATTCACGTATCAGGCTTAATAAAATGGGAAGATAGCTACCAGCACATAAATCCAAATCTAGTGGGCAACCGCCCGCATGTTGTTGTTTCCGAGCTGGCCGGGAAGGGAAGTATTATCTTTAAGGCTAAAGAGCGTGGACTACCTGTCCCTAAAGGCAAGGAGATTGAGAAGGTGCTGGAGCAAATTAAGTTATTAGAGAATCAGGGTTTTCAGTATGATGTTGCCGAGGCGTCCTTCGACCTTCTACTCCGCCGGGCTCAGCCCGACTATCAGCCGCCTTTTGAGCTAGTTGACTTCATAATCGTGGTGGAGAAACGGCGCCGCCCGCCCACCAGAGGAAATCAGGAAGAACCATTGTCAGAAGCCACTATCAAGGTCAAGGTGGATAACAGGATAGTGCATACAGCTGCTGAAGGTGACGGCCCGGTCAACGCCCTCGACCAGGCTCTGCGCAAAGCTTTACTACAGTTCTATCCTGACTTGAGTGCTGTAAAACTTATTGATTATAAGGTGCGCATTCTGGAAGAAACCGCAGGCACTGCATCGCAGGTCCGGGTGCTCATTGAGTCCAGCGACGGCCGGGAAAATTGGCGAACGGTAGGCAGCTCCACTAACATCATCGAAGCTAGCTGGCTGGCCCTGGCTGACAGCATCGAATACTGGCTGATAAAGCAGGCTGGAAAAGCATAAAAACTGACTTCGGTTACAACACGGGTAGAATCCAGAGTCTCCTAGATTTGGTTACCTAAGAGCTTATGTGGGTGAAGTAGGGAAAGCTGGAGATTTCAGCAGCCTGCCGAACGAAGGTATATAGAGCGAGGTTTGGATATGAACAAGTTAGCCGAAATTACGAATTGTGCAAAGAATAATGAGGAGTCAATAGTATGGTAAGGCCAAGAATCGTTGAAACGGATGAAGGGATACAGGATGAATTTGATGTACAAACATATAATAGTATGATGCGAGGATTGAGGGACAAGGGTTGGATGGAAACAGACCACATTATCACATCAGGGATCACACATGGGTTTGCACTAGAGATTGGTCCTGGCCCCGGTTATCTTGGTCTTGAATGGCTGAAGAGGACGGAAAGTACCATCCTCATGGCTGTGGAAATCAGTCCTGAAATGACAAAAATTGCTGAGAGAAATGCCAGGGAATATGGACTTGAAGGTAGAGTCAAATATGTGAAGGGCGATGCCTACCAGATACCGTTTGATGATAACACTTTTGATGGCGTGTTCTCTAATGGTTCTCTTCATGAATGGTCACAACCTATAAGGGTTTTCGACGAAGTTTACCGTGTGTTGAAGCCGAGGGCGAAGTACTTCATAAGTGACATGCGCCGGGATATGAATCCGTTTGTGAAGCAGTTTATGAGATTGATGGCTAAACCTAAAGAGATTAGACCAGGCCTTGTATCATCTATAAATGCATCCTATACTATCGACGAGATTCGCTCTATACTCGATCAGTCAAACTTGAGAGAGTCTGTAGTTGCAAAAACGTTTATGGGATTTGAAATTACCGGGGTGAAAAGTAAATGATCTTGCTATACGCAACGTCGCCTAACAAAGCGTATCTGGCTTCGTGCCTTCGGCGAAACTTCTTTTATCCGCCAAATGTTGCATAGAATTGCCTCTTAAAAGAGAAGGAGGAAACTACCATGGATAAGGTAGAGTCCAATCTTGGTTTCAGGCTCATGGCTTTGGGCTACAAATTTCGCGATCTTCGCTTGCCCCGCAAGAATATCTTAGAAGAAGTGGGGATAAAACCGGGATTTCACGTGCTCGATTATGGATGTGGACCCGGGAGTTACATAACCCCCCTCGCAGAATTGGTAGGCGAATCAGGGAAAGTTTATGCCTTGGATATCCATCCACTGGCGATTCAGAAGGTTCAGGATATCGCCTCAAAAAAGCAACTGACGAATGTGGAAACCATTCTTTCCGATTGCCAAACCGGGTTGCCGGATAATAGCTTAGATGCCGTTCTATTGTATGCTGCCTTTCACCACTTGAGCGACCCAGACGTGGTACTAAAGGAGTTACATCGAGTATTGAAACCAGATGGAATCCTATCCTTCGGTGACCGCCATATGAAGGAAAAGGAAATAGTGGCTGAGGTAACAAATAGCCGATTGTTCAGGCTATCGAGAAAAGGCCAAAGAACGTATACTTTCTTGAAAGAGGAATAGTAATGGGTGACTTCTCACAACTACAGCATAAAAAGGTTCATGCCTTACGGCACCCCATTTTTTTTGCTTAAATAGTACTGGGTAATAAATTCTTAGGGCCAACACCTGTCCCACTAGGCGGACAAAAACCCTCCGTCAACGGGTATAAGTGCTCCATGGACATAACTGGACAAATCACTGGCAAGAACCATAGCAATACGGGCCACTTCATCTGGCTGTCCCCCCCTTCTTAGGGGTAATCTCATTGCAAGCTCTATGCCCGTCTTAAGGGGGCCCGTCTTAAACCGGGCAACTTCTTTGGCGACGGCCTTTGTTCCCGGAGTCGTTATGCCGCCGGGTAAAATTACATTTATCCTGAAACCATTTCTGCCGTACTGTTTGGCCAGAGCTTTTGTCAGGGCAATAACTCCTGTCTTGCTAATGTCGTAGGGAATCAAATCTTCTGCGATGGGCACAATGGCTTCAATAGAGCCGATGTTTATAATCACCCCTCCTCTCTTTAATCTCTTCCTTATCATATACTGGCACATCAAAAGAGCTGACTTCAGATTTACATCTATTACCCTCTTAAGAAAAGCATCATCTACTTCCAGGAAATTCTTGAATGGGTATATTCCAGCATTATTTACTAGTATGTCAGGCTCTTTTCCACTTAGTTCTTCCCATAGAGCATCTATTTCATCTTCCCTGGAAAGATCCACTTTATGAATGTCTATTTCCGACTCGAACTGTGCAAGCTCCTTTTTTACGAGTCCCAGCCCTTTGATGTTCATATCTACGAGGTCTAAATCCGCACCCGCTTCTGCAAACCTGTAGGCCATTGCCCTGCCAATACCAACGGCAGAGCCAGTAATCAAGGCTCTCTTCCCTTTCAAGGAGATAAGTTCAGATAAAGGCTTCAATGCTTTCATAGCGTCAAACTATTTGTCGCAACTTGTTCCTTCCATTATACTACTACTGAAAGCATTATTCGAAGGCTGTGCAAAATTGCCGGGGTGAAAAGTAAATGATCTTGCTATACGCAACGTCGCCTAACATCGGGTATATGGCTACGCTTCGCTCCGCCTCAATGCCCAGTTTCGGCTTGTACTTCGCATGTCCGCGACCGTTAGCTGAAATTTCGAACCCCAGGAAAAGTGTAGAAAGTTTGAAATGAACATAATAGTAAATATGGCCAGGTAAAACATGACGCTTGAAAGAAAAATAGCAAAACTATTTCACATGGATGAAAAATCGCGTCGGCGTCATGCTAATCCCTGGAGTGGTTACTCTCGTTTTTCTATGGTTCCGCTTATTGGTTTAGCATTCTGGAGCAGGGTCTGGCTTGGCTGGTGGTCTCTTGCTCCAATTATTATTGTGCTTTTATGGGCATGGTTTAACCCGCGAATCTTTCCCGAACCGAAAAGCACCAATAATTGGGCATCAAAAGTAGTCCTTGGCGAATGGGTCTGGATGAATCGGAAAAATGTTCCGGTGCCGAAACATCACCTTGTTATGCCTAATATTTTGTCGGCGATAAGCGCAATTGGTGCCATTCCATTTATCTGGGGATTATTCGTATTGGAAATATGGCCAACAGTTGTCGGTGGCATTGTCATTGTTATCAGCAAGTTATGGTTTGCGGATCGCATGGTGTGGCTGTACGAAGATATGAAGGACGCAACACCAGAATATAGAAGTTGGTTATATTGATTTCAAAGTGATTGGCTCTTGCTTGCTACTTTTATGTTCTCCAAGGCTGCCCCCTTCGTTTACTGAAAATGCTCTCTCGGTTTAGTACCTCGCCTTTAGCCAGTCCAGAACAAAAGCCATTGCTGCCTTTTCCAGGCGCATTTTGTGCTTGGCACCGGGTATTATTTTTAACTCTTTGGGCTCTTTAGCTTTCTGGTAGAGCTTATGTGCGTGCTCCAGGGGTATTACTTCGTCGGCATCTCCATGAACAAAAAGCAGGGGACGGGGAGAAATTTTATCAATCCACTTGATTGGAGAGACGGTCTCAAATCCTTTCCCCCATTCTTCTATTGAGGGCGGAAAATCTTTATCCCTGATTGACCCGATTTGGCGAAACCGTTGGATGGTGTCCAGGGGTGTTTCTCTCTGTGTGAGAGAGCGAAAATCCGCAGGGCAAGCACAGGTTACCACTGAAGATACCCTGAGGTCTTGGGCTGCGGTATAAACGGAAACCGCTGCCCCTCCGCTAAATCCCAGTAAGCAAAAACGAGTTTTATCTACCTCCTCCAGTTTATACAGGAAGTCAATAGCGGCTTGTAAATCTCGACTCCAGCCCAGGATGTCTAAGTTACCTTCGCTCCTTCCCGCCCCTCGGAAGTTAAAGATTAGGGTGGCGAAGCCAGCATGACAGAAGCGCTGCGCCAGTAGTGTATAGCCCCTGTCGGTGGGGTCGGGGGGAACAGCCGGAATGCCATGGCAGATGCACAAGGCGGGGTGAACCTTGTCCCCTGACGGAACATGAAGCTCGCCGACGAGTTCAAGTCCATCGGCTTTCAAGCGAATTTCTTTTACATCCATCTTTTACCAACCCCAAAAAGTCTTATGACTTTTTGGGGACCCCCATGAATTTACTCTAAGTTTAATTGGGTTCCCAAGAGAATCACGAGATTTTTCTTGGGATGGTTTAAAGGGTCAAAAATAATAGACTCGTCTTCTCCTCCTGAAAATGAGCCCCGCTACGAGCCCCAGCAGCAAACCTCCAATGTGAGCTTGCCAGGCTATCCCGGGAAGGAAAGAGAGGAGGAGAAAGATTAGGATTGCTACCCAGAGTGGCATGGGGACAGGGATGGGAATTATAAGAACTGGCACTCTGGGGACCATTACTGCCAGGGCTCCACCAAGGGCATAAATGGCTCCGGAGGCTCCTATCCCTGTTGAAGATGGGTTAGCGAGAAGGGCGAAGAGAATGTTCCCTGCCAGCCCTCCGAGGAAAAATACCGCCAGGAAACTTCTCTCCCCCGCTGCCCGGATGAGGAAGCTCCCCAGAAAATACAGGCCTATCATATTGAATAATATGTGGAGGAAATTGCCGTGGACAAACATGCTGCTTATGATGGTCCAGGGGTGTTGAGAGAGCAATGCGGGTCTCAAACCCAGAAAATAGATTGTTTCTGGCCTTGCCAGAGTGATTATGAAGATTACGACATTTAGAGCTATCAAAAACCACAGGACATTTAAATTGACAGCGCGATAAGTTCGCATTGCGCAATTATAAGTTAAATCTGGCTTCTAGTTCAACAGGCTGTCTCATGAGAGCGTTTAGCAATGTCATTCTGAGGAGTTCCGATACATCGGGATGACGAAGAATCTGAGAGCTTCTTCGCTGTGCTCAGAATGACAAGCGGATGTTATTAAACAACCTTCGTCTCAAGGAGCTGGTTGGTTATAATGTGTTATAATATCCGGCGCGGTAAGTTTATAATAGGGAAGATATTCAGGCTGGCAAGATATTTTCTTTGCGGGAATTTTAAGTGAGCGAGCAAAGTCCAGAGCAAAAACGAAAGCTCCCCCCAATAGTTATAGTAGGCATAATTCTGGCAGCCCTCTGTGGCATCTCATTGTACATACGCATAGCCCTGCCTTATGACCAAATTTTTGTCAATGACTGGGTCTGGTTTCGAGAGACTGATGCCTATTATTACATGCGCAACATAGAGACCCTGGTTCATAACTTTCCCCACTTCAATTCCTTTGACCCCTACATGCTCTACCCCGGTGGTAGTGGAGCACTTGCTCGACCATTCTTCGCCTGGTTTGTCGCTGGCATCATTCGACTTGTTAGCTTGGGGACACCGACTCTGCATACCATGGAAGTGGTGGGCGCTTACATGCCCGCTATTCTGGGTACTCTGACACTCATTCCGGTGTATTTTATCGGCAAGGAACTGTTTAACCGCTGGGTGGGCGTAATTTCAGCTGCCCTGGTTGTCATCTTGTCTGGCGAATTTATGCATCGCTCCCTGCTTGGCTTTACCGACCACCATGTAGCTGAAGTTTTGTTTAGCACCGTGTGCATACTCTTTCTAATAATGGCTATTAAACGAGCTCGAGAAAGAGAGATTTCCTTCGACCACATTCTAAGTAGGGACTGGGCAACTATCACCAAGCCTCTCGTCTATACCCTGCTCGCTGGCGTCTTCCTGGGTATTTATCTCCTTTCTTGGATAGGTGGGCTGCTGTTCATCTTCATTATATTTGCTTACCTGGTGATTCAGTTCATCGTGGACCACTTAAGGCATAAATCGAGCGACTATCTGTGCATTGTCGGCATCCCTCTTTTCCTTATTGCCTTCCTCATGCTTCTTCCCATGCTGGGTGAGGGTGGTCGGGATACCCTTTATCGAGTATCTATGCCGGCTGCCATAGTGATACCCATAGTCTTAAGCATTATCTCACGGCTCATGGCAGCCAAGGCTTTGAAGCCTGTTTACTATCCTTTGGCCTTGCTGGGACTGGCTGGAATTGGTCTTGCTGTTTTTCATGCCATCAATCCCTCCCTGTTTCAGTACATGCTCAACCAATTTCGCATCTTCACCCCGGCCGGTGCCAGGCTGACTATCATGGAGGTGGAACCTCTTCTTTTCCCCGGCGGTGAATTCGGTCTGCAGACAGCCTGGACCAACTTCACCACCTCCTTCTTCATCTCATTTATTTCCTTTGCCATGCTTATTTATTTCGCTATTAAGGAAAAAGTTGCTGACAAAATCTTGTTACTGGTATGGAGCATGATAATGTTAATAGCAGTCCTGGGGCAGCGTCGCTTCGGTTACTACTATACTGTAAATGCTGCCTTGCTCACAGGGTATTTCTCTTGGAAAATGCTGGACATTGCTGGCTTAAGTAAATTGCTGGCTAAGTCTAAGGGAGTGGTGGGAGCAGTTAAAAAATTTAAGAAGAGGGAAAAGAAAACCGGGGAGAAAGCGAAGCCAAAAACATTTATGCAGCCCAGAGGCGCCTGGATAAGGGTCATCGTTGTCGGAATCGTCATCTTTTTCCTGGTCTTTTACCCCAATATCGACAAATTAGAAACACTTGCCAAGACGCCAAATTATATTATGAACGAGGGGTGGTATAGCTCGCTTCAGTGGTTAGGGGAAAGTGATAACAGCCCCGAACCTTTTGGTGACCCTGAGTTCTATTACGAGCTATACCCGCCACGTGATGAGTTTGAATATCCCGAAACTGCCTACGGCGTGATGTCCTGGTGGGACTACGGCTACTTTATAATGCAAATTGCCCATCGCATACCCAATGCCAATCCTGGTCAAGCTGGGGCTGTCCAAGCTGGCCAGTTCTTTACCGCCCAGAATGAAAGCTCAGCCAACGAACTCGCAGATGAGTTAGGTTTGAAGTATGTGGTGATTGACTATGCCATGGCGACTTCAAAGTTCTATGCTATGGTGGAGTGGGCTGGCGGCAACGTAAGCAATTTTTACGAGGTTTATTACCAGCGAACGCAGGATGACGGGCAATGGGGAGTTTTATACTACCCCGCTTACTACAGCTCCACTGTGGTCAGGCTCTACAACTTTGATGGCAAAGCCGTGACTCCCACGGAATCGATAGTCATATCTTATGAAGAGAAGGTGACCAGTGAAGGAGAAAAGTACAAGGAAATCACTAACGGCTGGACCTTTCCCACTTATGAAGAAGCTGAGGCCTATGTCGGGAACCAGACGTCTGGAAACTATAGAATAGTGGGCACCAACTCCTTTAGTAGCCCCGTGCCTCTTGAAGAGTTGAACAGTTATGAGCTCGTATATCAGTCCAAGGCCACAATAACCACAACAACTGTGAAAATTTTTAAGCATCTTGGCTCAGGTGAATCCTGAGTAAAAACACAGCCATCATTACCGGTGGGGTGGGATTTATGGCCCTCATTTTATAAGCTTGGAATCCAGATGTTACAGACTGTTGTATTGTGCTAAACTTGAAGTTGCGGGGATATGAAAGGGGGGGGTGACTTTGTTGCAGCTGGAAGAAAAACTCAGGGACAAGTCGGCTACAATAGGTATCGTTGGACTTGGCTATGTAGGACTTCCCTTGGCTGTCGCCTTTGCCATGGCGGGCTTCAAGGTGCTGGGATTTGACATCCGGCAAAAAAACGTGGATTCGGTCAACCGGGGCAGGTCCTATATCGCCGATGTTTCCAGTGACAGCCTCTCCTCTGTAGTGACAGGGAAGCTCTTGGAGGCAACCACAGACCAGAGCCGCCTTGGGGAGGTAGATGCCATATGTGTCTGTGTTCCCACTCCACTGACCACGACGAAGGACCCGGACCTTTCTTACGTGATTCACGAATCCGAGGCGATATCAAAATATCTCCGGCCCGGACAACTTGTGGTCTTAGAAAGCACCACCTACCCCGGCACTACCAAACAGGTGGTACTGCCCAACTTAGAGTCATCGGGGCTTCGATGCGGCATTGACTTCTACCTGGCTTATTCGCCAGAGCGCGTCGACCCGGGCAACAAAGACCATAACGTTAGAAACACTCCTAAAATCGTCGGCGGCATAGACCCCCGGTCCACTCAACTAGCGCAGCTTCTCTATTCCCAGATTGCCGGCACGGTACTTCCGGTCTCATGTCCCGAGGTAGCTGAGATGACCAAGGTTTTTGAAAACGTCTTCCGCAGTGTGAACATCGCCCTGGTCAATGAGCTTGCCCATCTTTGTGAGAGGATGAGTTTAAGTGTCTGGGAAGTTATCGACGCCGCTTCTACCAAGCCTTTCGGCTACATGCCCTTTTATCCCGGCCCCGGCATCGGTGGGCACTGCATCCCGCTCGACCCCTATTACCTGGCAAACAAAGCCCGGGAGCTTGATTTCCATACCAGGTTCATCGAGCTCGCCGCCGAAATCAACGAGCACATGCCTTATCACGTCGCTTTTCGCATTCTCGAGGTCTTAAGCACCAGGGGCAAAAGCTTGAGTGGAGCTAAAATACTTGTCCTTGGCGTAGCTTACAAGAAAGACGTTGAAGATACCAGAGAGTCTCCCGCATTGAAAATAATTCAGCTTCTTCGTGGAAAGGGGGCTGAGGTGAGCTACAATGACCCTTACGTATCTCGGATTCATGTGCCCGCAGGCGATATGGAATCGGTAGAACTCAGCGGGGAATGCCTGGCCTCGATGGACTGTGTCGTCATAGCCGCTGACCACAGTTGTTATAATATGGGTGAAGTGGTTGCCCGTGCAAAACTGGTATTTGATACCAGGGGTGCTACCAGGGGGCTAAAGCAAGCTAACATCGTTAGGTTAGGAGAATAAGGAGAATGCCTGCTGTGGTATTTGAAGTGGTGCTCTACGCTGAAGGTGGGACAGTTATTTCCCACTGCCATCTATTATCCTCTCTCCCTCCATCTTCAGGAAGTCTATAAATATCTCAAACATAAATCGGGCGACTTCCCGCAAAGCGAGCAGGCACAGGAGCAGGTGCTTACCTTGCCTATGTACCCCGAACTCAGCGAAGAGCAGATCGAATTAGTGGTGAAGAGCGTAAGAAATTCATGAACAGGAAGACATTGCATTAAACGAGCCTGTTGCCCGGACTTGCGTTCTTTGACATCTGCGATTTGTTCCCTAAACCAAAAGGCAATAATCAATCTACCTTGCGCTCTCGAGCATCGTTGAAGCTATACTGTAGATTGTGATAAAATTCCACAAAAGTCCTCAAAAAAAGGGCTCACCAACTAGAGCGTCATGAATGTCGGAGCCAGGAGGACTTATAAGACCCCGAGTGGAATGAAAAACCGAATATGCGCCATTAGAAAGTATCGGTATTACGAGTAGTCTTGAGGAGGAGAACAAATCAAAATGAAGGTCATAATTCTTGCCGGCGGCTTAGGTACAAGGCTTGGCCAGCAGGTTGAAACCATACCTAAACCCATGGTGCCCATAGGCAGTAAACCAATCTTGTGGCATGTAATGAAAATATACTCGCACTACGGATTCAATGAATTTATCATTTGTTTGGGAGCGAAAGCGAATGTCATTAAAAGCTATTTTCATGAATATGAGATTTTTAATAATGATTTCACCATAGATATGGCATCTGGAAATACTGAATATCACAATGCCCATGGTGAAAAGAACTGGAAGGTCACCTTGGTTGATACAGGACTAGATACCCTAAAAGGAGGCAGAATAAAAAGCGTTGAAAAGTATCTAGATTCAGAAACCAATATGCTAACCTATGGCGATGGACTGGCTGATATAGATTTAAATAAATTGTTGGCGTTTCATAAATCCCATAACAAAATTGTAACCATTACCGGCGTACACCGTCCTTCCCGATTTGGGGAATTGGTTGAAGAGGGTGGTAAGGTTCGTTCCTTTGCCGAAAAACCGCAGTTTTCCAAAGGATTAATTAACGGTGGGTTTATGGTTTTTAATAGAGGGATGTTAGATTACTTGACTGAGGATGAAGATTGTGATTTTGAAATAGGCCCTCTGGAGAATTTGGCCAAGGCAGGTCAGGTAATGGTCTACTTACATGAAGGAAGCTGGGACTGCATGGACCATGAAAGGGATGTGGCTTATCTCAACCAATTGTGGAAGGAAAATAAAGCGTTTTGGAAAGTTTGGAAATGAAAGGGTTATTTAATAACGTCTTCGAAGGTAAAACTGTCCTGGTCACCGGGCATACCGGCTTTAAGGGGTCATGGCTTTCTATCTGGCTAAGAGAACTGGGGGCTGAGGTCATTGGATATGCTTTAGAACCATATACCGAGAAGGATAACTTCGTTGTCGCCGAAGTAGGAAGCAAAATTAGAAGTCATATTGGTGACATTAGGGACTATGACAAGCTAAAAGGAATTTTTGATGAATACCAGCCAGAAATTGTCTTCCATATGGCGGCTCAATCATTAGTTAGGTTATCTTACCAACAGCCGAAATTGACATATGATACCAATGTAGGGGGAACGGTAAATTTGTTTGAATGCTGCCGGCTTTCTGACTCGGTGAGAGTAATAATTAATGTGACCAGCGATAAGTGTTATGAAAATAAAGAATGGATTTGGGGATACAGAGAGAATGACCCACTAGGTGGCTACGACCCATATAGTTCGAGCAAGGGATGTTCCGAAATTATAACATCAGCCTATAGAAATTCTTTTTTTAATGTAAGCGAACATAAGCAACATAATAAATCGATTTGCTCAGTAAGGGCAGGAAATGTCATCGGCGGTGGGGACTGGCGGGAGGATAGGCTAGTCCCGGATTGCATTAGGGCACTAAGGAATAACAAACCCATTGGTATTCGTTCTCCAAAATCAGTAAGGCCTTGGCAGTACGTGCTTGAGCCTTTAAGCGGATATTTGCTACTGGCTTCAAAAATGTATGAAAATGAAGAGAGGTATTCAGGAGCCTGGAATTTCGGGCCAGACTACAGGTCAATCATCACCGTCGAAGAATTGGTAAGAAGTCTAATAAGATATTGGGGGAATGGGCAGTACAAGGACTTATCAAAAAGGCTAGCATATGAACCTCATGAAGCGAAATCATTAGTATTAGATATTTCGAAAGCAATTACTTTACTAAACTGGAGGCCTACCTTAAATTTGGATGAAGCTATAGAGTACACTGTGAACTGGTACAAAACAGATAATGTCAATTATGATTTCTGCGTAAGCCAGATTAGAGATTATGTTGATAAGTTAAAGAAAAGACAGGCGATGAGTAGTCATGAAGGATAAGTACTTCCTACCCCAAACTATCGGAAAGTGCCTAGGATGTGAAAGCAAATTGCCTAGTGCTTTTCTGGACTTGGGTGAAATGCCCTTGGCCAATAGCTACATTGAGCCCAAAAATCAAGACAGGGAAGAAACGGCCTATAGGCTAGCTGTCGCTTACTGCCCAAAGTGCCATTTAGTACAGCTTACCCATAGGGTTGCTCCTGAGGACTTGTTCAGTAATTACCTTTATTTTTCGTCGTTTTCCGATGCCTTTTTGAAACATGCTGAAGACATGGTAGAAAGCTTAACCAGCCAATTTGCTTTGGATGCCAGTAGTCTAGTGATGGAAATCGGCAGTAATGACGGGTATTTACTCCAGTTCTTTAAGCAGCGGGGCATTCCCGTTCTAGGAATTGAACCGGCCAAAAACATCGCTAAAGTCGCCAATCAGAGAGGTATTCCCACTCTGGATATTTTCTTCGGTCCCAGTTCTGTTAATAAAATCCTGCGGGAAAAGGGGCAGGCTGATATTATTATTGGCAATAATGTATTGGCGCATGTTCCCCTAATTAATGATTTTTTACTTTCTGTAAATAACTGCTTAAAGCCAACTGGTAGCGCCGTATTTGAATTTCCCTATTTGAAAGACCTGTTGGACCGTACTGAGTTTGACACCATCTATCATGAGCATGTCTTCTATTACTCATTGAGTGCCATTAAAATACTTGCCGAGCGCGCCGGGCTGGAACTGTACGACGTGAGCAAGCAGGATATTCACGGCGGCTCACTACGAGTCTTTCTTCAAAAAGAAAGACAGCATGAGGTATCAAGTAATATAAGAAAGATGCTGCTAGAGGAAGAACAATATGGAATCACGGATAAGGATTTATACAGCAATTTTGGTGAAAAGGTAGAAAAGCTGAAGACCAAGTTAGTGGGATTGTTACAAGAACTTAAGCAGGCAGGCAAGGCTATAGCCGCCTACGGTGCGGCTGCCAAAGGGAACACACTATTAAATTATATAGAGGTAGATAATAATGTGATTGACTTCGTGGTTGATCGAAGCCCACATAAGCAGGGGTTTCTCCTACCCGGAACCAGAATCCCAATTTTACCCACAGATGAGCTACTTAAGAGAATGCCTGATTATACCATAGTTTTAGCCTGGAATTTTGCCGAAGAGATTTTAGCCCAGCAGGCTGAATACCGGAAACGAGGGGGGAAGTTTATTATACCCATACCTGAGATACAGGTAATGTGAGATGATATTTAAAGAAACCAGACTCAAAGGAGCTTATATTATTGAAATAGAACCGCTGGAGGATGAACGTGGCTTTTTTGCCCGAACTTGGTGCCAGCGCGAATTTGAAGCACATCAGCTTAACTCACGATTGGTACAATGTAGCATTTCGTTCAATAAGAAGAAAGGGACACTCCGTGGGATGCACTTTCAAGTTGCCCCATATGAAGAGACCAGACTGGTACGCTGCACCAAGGGTGCGATTCACGATGTGGCTCTTGACTTACGTCCAGCTTCGCTCACTTTCAAACAATGGATAGCGTTTGAATTGACAGAGGAAAATCATCAGATGCTCTACATCCCCCAAGGATTCGCCCATGGGTTTCAGACCTTAGAAGATAACACAGAAGTTTTCTATCAAATGTCTGAATCTTATCATCCTGAGTGTGCCAGGGGTGTGCGATGGGACGATCCGGCATTTAGTGTTGTCTGGCCGTTGGCACATCCAATCCTATCAGAAAGAGATAGGTCTTTCAAAGACTTCAAAGGATAGTTGCGTATGCAGAATATCCCAGTGTTTAGGCCACTTATCGAACAAGAGGAGTTCCGTGCCGTCGAAGAGGCACTGGAGCTGGGATGGCTGGGCATGGGCAGTTACGTTGGCAAGTTTGAGGAAGCCATTCAGAAATTCGTGGGTATACCCGACAGATATGTAGCTGTTGTCAGTACCGGTTATGCCGCGCTGCACCTCGGACTTCTCGTTGCTGGTGTGGGTCCCGGAGATGAGGTGATTACGCCGTCGTTTAACAATATTGCTGATTTTCAGGCGATTCTAGCCACCGGAGCTGAACCGGTGTTATGTGATATTGATAATGACACCTTGTGTCTGGACTTAGAAAAAGCGGAAAAACTGATTAGTCCCGAGACCAAGGCTATTATTATCACAGACTACAGCTGCATGCTCGGTGACCATAACAGAGTGCGGCAACTTGCGGATAAATACAAGGTAAGGGTAATCCATGATGCCGCCCATTCCTTTGGCTCAAAGTACAAAGACAAAATGATTGGTAGCTTCTCTGATATCTGCATGTTCAGCTTTGACCCGGTAAAGAACATAACCTGTATCGACGGTGGTGCCCTGATTGTCCAAACAAAAGAAGAACTCAAAATGATACATGAGATGAGATTAATCGGTATGGGGCAACCTTCAGAGGTTATGTACCAGGACCACCGAGCCTGGACATATGATGTCCAGCGGATTGGTTTCAGGTACCATATGGCTAATCTTCATGCTGCAATCGGCCTGGCTCAGTTAAATAAAATAGGGAGAATTTCCCAAACGAGACAGGCCGCCTGCCACTACTATGATAGTAAACTGAGTCAAATCCCGGGAGTGAGAGTCCCCCAGACAGACTTTCGTGACATTACGCCTTTCATCTATTATATTCGCGTACCGGAAACTAGACGCGATGCACTTCGTGCTTATTTGAAGAAACAAGGCATCGATACCGGTATCCACTGGCAACCTGGACATTGGTTCAGTCTTTTCAAAGGGTGCCGGCGGGGTGACCTATCGGTTACAGATAAAGTGGGTAAGGAGATTATTACGTTGCCTCTGCATCCAAGTATGTCAACCGAGAGTCAGGACAGGGTAATTGGTGGTCTGGAATCCTTTTTCTCAAGGTAAAAAGGGATATGATATAAATAAACCAAACCTGCCCTGTATTGCCGCTGAAGGTTATATACGATGAATGATATAGAAATTGTGGATTTTCGCTTAGATGAATCAGCTTCTGTTGGTGAACTTTTCCATACTTGCTGGCGGGAAAATCATGTTTTTTTCCGTTGTCCTGAGATGCTACGCTGGTATTGTTTTGACAACCCGTATGCTAGGCTTTTTTCTAGGGGATTGACTGTGAAGGGAGCTTACCACAATAAAAAGCTGGTAGGATTTTTTGCGTATTTTCCTTTTTTGCTCAATATATATGGTAAACGAGCATATGGCCTCCATACAGCTCAGTGGTATACATACCCAGAATGCCGTGGCAAGTCGCTAGGCCGTAAGTTATTAAATAGTGCTTGGGACTTTAATCGCCTTGACATATGTTTCGCGCTCGGTAGTAATGACGCCGCGAGAGCTATATTCAAAAAATGGAACTGGTCCTTTATAGAACTCTGGCCCAGGTATCTCTTAGTGCTTGATAAAGAGCAATGTCGCCGTTTTTTTGTTAATGCCAATGAGTCGCTTACTTATTTGAACAGCCTTTCGAAGCCGCGCTTCACCCATCAGCGAGAATGCATGATTAATATTGAGGAGCCGAAAACGATAAAGGGATTGGCGTGGGACAACTTCTACTGGAATGAATTTGCCACAATATCTGTGGGGCCTGCACGAGAGGAACAATATCTTCTATGGCGATATGAGGATATCCCATTATTCAAATATCGGTATCTCACTGCTTCTGTCAACGGATTTCTTCAGGGGCTTCTGATCTATCGTATAGAAAAGGTTAGGGATACACAGGAGAAGGTAGTGCGGATCGTGGAATTTATGTCTACTTTGCAGTGCAGTGGTCCACTACTAGATCGACTCATCCATTCATCTTTAATGGAAAATGCAGCTTTTGTCGACTTTTTTTGTACAAGTTGTTTCTATGAGAGCACCCTGTTTGAAAGAGGATTTATCCAGGATAATTTAAATAACCGTTACATATTGCCCTTTCTGTTCCAACCCTTGGATATCACTAAACTCACTCTCGATATTGCATGGAAGGTTTCAGACACAGCGCGGCTACCGGATCAAGGTTGGGAAGGCTTATATTTAACAAAAGGAGATGGCTTTCATGATGTGCCAAATTAGGGATTACCTAAGCTTGTATTTTATCACCACAAGCTCAGCCGAACATCGGAAGTTGGTTCGCATGAATCGACAAATTTAATCAAACGAGCTTTTCTTCATACAGTAAGAGTAGGAATTCCACACACACGAAGGGAGGAGAGTTAGTATAATGAACACAATATTAATTGATATGAAGAATGGTCAGGTAATTGTGGAAGATGAGAGAGGTAGCCTGACTTATAGACTGGGTACGCCAGAAGCTTTCTCTATAATTTCAAAAGCTTGGTTGCGATCTGGTTGGGATACCAAGTACGTTTATAGCTTCACCTGGCTAGGAAGACCAATTATCCAGTTACCAGAGGACATGTTTCGTGTCCAGGAGGTCATTTACAGAATCAAGCCAGATGTTATTATCGAAACTGGGATAGCTCATGGCGGTTCGCTATTTTTCTACGCTAGCCTATGTAAGGCAATGAACAGGGGCCGGGTAATAGGTATTGATATCGAGATACGACCACACAATCGAAAAGCTATTGAGGAACACGAATTATTCGAGTATATCACCCTTGTTGAGGGGAGTTCTGTTGATGAACAAACTCTGAATAGTGTCAAGGCGATGGTGAAGCCAGAAGAATGTGGGTTTGTGGTGCTGGATTCAAATCATTCCAAGCAGCATGTTTTGGGTGAACTCACCGCCTATTCAGACTTGGTTGCGGTTGATTCTTATATCGTTGCTTGCGATGGTATAATGGAGAGTCTTGTAGGAGCCCCACGCAGTAGCGAAGACTGGTCGTGGAACAATCCTAAAGCTGCGGCTGAGGAGTTTGTTAAAACACACGACAACTTCATTATAGAGGAACCCGAATTTCGCTTCAATGAGGGGTTGATTACGGAAAGGGTTACGTATTGGCTAAGCGCCTTCTTGCGGCGGATTAAGTAGAAGATGCTGCCGAGGCCATCGCTTCTGAATATATGAGCCGGAAAGCTAGCAGCTTCGGAGATGCTGGTGTATTTAGCTTTGATGGTGCTAAAACTCTAACTACTGGTGAAGGTGGAATGTTGGTTGCTAATCGTGAGGATGTTTATCGTAGAAGCCTTTTCTTGAGAGATTATGGGCGCACCCCGCGTGACAAGATGTTCTGCAATGTCGAAGTTGCCTGTAAATACAAGATGACCAGTATGCAGACAGCTCTGCAGTAATGCTATATGAAAGAAGGAGAAACAACATGGACGAGCAGAAAACAACAAAACGAATACTAGAGGAGAAGCTAAGAGATCTTGGGCATGTTTCACTTTATAACCCCAAAGCCCTTAAGGAAATAAGCAAAGCGTTTGAGAAATGGAGAAACACTGCGGTACTTGAAACTGAAAAGGATAAGAAAAACTTGTATGCAACACCGCGTACCATTTCAGGCACTGAGATCCCAAGGAACCTCCTTTACACTCCTCTTGATGTTGCCAATTTGGACTATGAGAGAGACATTGGCCTTTCAGGGGTTGCCCCCTTTACCAGAGGTATCCACGCAAATATGTTCCGCGGTAGAAAACCCACTGTTCGACAAATCTGTGGCTTTGGAGGACCTGATGATACCAACAAAGGAATCAGGTTCCTATTAGAACATGGTGCTACTGGCGTTAACATAGTCTTTGATTTTCCAACAATACAAGAATACGATTCGGATGACCCTATGTCCAGAGGTCAGGTCGGTATGGGTGGAGTTGCTATTGATTCAGTAGAGGATATGGAGACGCTATTCAAAGCCATTCCCATAGACAAGATAAGCGTCTCCATAGTAAGCCATTACCCCACGAATACAGCTATCCTTTTCCCGATGTATTTGGTGATGGCTGAACGCAGAGGAATTTCATGGGACAAACTGAAGGGTTCTGTGCAAAATGACTTCATAATGGAAGGGGTAGTACGAAGTGCCCCAGAACTCATACCTCCTTATGACTGCTTTAAAATACAATGCGACAACATAGAGTTCATTAGAAAAAATGTACCAGAATGGAATCCTATCACTTTTAATGGTTACAATCTACGTGAACTAGGAACTTCTATAATTACCGAAACGTCAGTCGCCCTGGCAAATGCCATCGAGACTCTAAAAGAAATGATCAGAAGAGGGCATAATGCGGATTGGGTAGCAGAAAGGCTTGCCTTTTTCTGGAACATTTCCAACGACTTTTTCGTGGAGATTGCTCGTATACGAGCTGTGAGGAGACTCTGGTGTAAGATCATGAGGTACAGATTTGACGTCAAAATTAATAGAGCAGCCTGGATGAGATGTCATGCGCAGACCTCTGGTTTATGCTTATCTAGAGAGGAGCCGATGAATAATGTTATAAGAGCCGCCTATCATGCCTTAGCTGGTGTTCTTGGTGGCGTGCAATCATTACATGTGGATTCTTATGACGAGGCCTATTCAGTGCCAACCGAGGCAGCGATGTTGATATCACTAAGAACACAGCAAATTATCCAGGAGGAGACGGCAATGACCACAGTCGTTGACCCGCTCGGTGGTTCCTTCTATGTAGAGGCATTGACTGATGAGATAGAGAGGATGATACTTGACGAAATAGAAGAGATAGAGGAAATAGGTGGTATAGTCAAGGCGGTGGATATAGGTTGGCTGCATAAAAAGATTACTGCATATATGCAACATGAGAACACTATGATTGAGCAAGGCGAAATAAAGATAGTCGGCCGTAATTACGCTAAAGCTGCCCATGTACAGAGTCCCGCTATTGATGTCTTCAGATATCCGAAAGGGGTAGCTATAAAGAGGCAAAAGAAGCTTGCAAAATTGAAACGGGAGCGAGACAACGAGCATGTGGAGATGTGCTTGAAAGCACTCCAAGAAGCGTGCAAGCGCGGTGAGAATATACTGCCATATTCTATTGAAGCAGCAAGAGCTAATGCCACAGAAGGGGAAATGGCAAAAGTGTTCAGGAAGGCGTTTGGATTGTGGAAGCAGCCTATTTACTAATAAGGAGACCAATATATCATGTCAAACGAAACAAGAAGAATTAAAGCAATTATAGCTACTTTGGGATTAGAAACCCATTGGAGAGGGGCAGTTACAGTAGCTGGCATGCTCAGAAATCAAGGCATGGAAGTAATTTATCTCGGCAATGCCTATCCGGAAGAAGTTATTGAAGCTGCTATTCAGGAAGACGTCGACGTAGTCGGTATAAGTACCCTATTGGGATGTCACTTAAATCTTGGCGGCGAAGTCTTAGGAATAGCTAAGAAAAAAGGTGTAAAAGACAGAATGGTATTCATTGTTGGTGGCGTATTTCCGCCCAATGATATCCCTAAGCTAAGGCAGCTGGGATTTGACGGTATATTTGGTCCAGGGATGACAGCGGAGGCATTAGCTGATTTCATAACCCACGCTATGACAAAATGTCAAGAGGGTTCAATAGAAAATATCACTAGAGGAACTGCGACTTCCTGAACTGGCAAACAGTACAGTAGGGGAAATATGATTACCATACTTATTCCAACCTATAACCGACCTGGCTATCTGAAGCGAATACTCGGTTATTATAATGACTTTCGTGTTGCCTACAATATTATTGTTGCCGATTCTAGCTCAGATGAGATTAAAAAGGCAAATGAAGAAACTATTTCATCATTTTCAAATTTAGGCCTTAAGCACCTTAGCTATCCTCCTGAAGTAAATCCTTATCTTAAAATAGCCGACGCCATTGGCCATGTTAATACGAAATATTGTGTAATTTGTGCTGACGACGATTTCACTACTCCAAATGGCATAAATCAATCGGTTAATTTCCTTGAGAGCAATCCAGACTCTGCAATTGCCCATGGGCGCTACATTAGCTTTTGGTTGGAGAGACGCGGAAATGGACAGTATTTTCGTTGGCAACCTACCTATTCCGCTTTATCGATAACATTTGAACATCCAGAGCAAAGGTTAACTTACCATCTATCGAATTATTGCACACCAACCCTCTATGCTGTTCATAGAACAGCTTTGTTGAGATTGATTGTTGCAGAAACTTTGAAGGCTAAGCTTGATACTTTACTGTTTTCCGAATTGTTAGTCTCTATGCTTGCTGTGGTATACGGTAAAACGAAGCATTTGGATGTCCTTTACGCAGGACGAGACGCTACCTCCATAAGGTCCGTACATTGGCCTACTTTAGCTGACCTCATTAGGGCTGGTACATATGACATTGAATATGGTAAGTTTCGGGACTGTCTCGCGATACATTTAAGTAACAACTCACAGCTCGATCTGCTAAATTCAAAGAGGGTAGTTGATGAGGCAATGTCTGCCTATATGAAGAAGTATTATTACCCCTCGAAAAGCAAAATAGGATATATATCAACTAGGGTGGGGCGTATCTTGGATTATCTAAATTTGCCTGACTGGTTAGATAGAGGAATAAGAAGGTTATATACACGGCTTGCCGAGTCTAGATATACTAAGAAAAATTTTATAGACATGTCCCCTTCCTCGAAATACTACGATGATTTCAACAGGATACGCCATCATGTTTTAGCCTCTTCAGGGATAATTGCCAAATAAACACTAAGTACTGAAGGGCTGGTACATATTGAATTGACTAGATTAGAAATAGAATACAATTCGAAATTCGGATTGAAGATAGGGTATAGTTATGAAAGTTTTCATTTGCAAGTTCTTTAGCGAAAAAGATATCAAGCGCAAGATTTCGAGACTGGTTGAGCGCGAGAAGAAGCGAGCCACCAATGTAAAGGTTTTTTGTTCTAATGAGCAAATACAGAAGAGCCTCCAATTAGTGGAAATAGAGAGTGAAGTGCTGCATGATTTTTATCGCATTGCTGGCCCTGATGACGAGCCCGGTTGGGAAAAAGTATATGAACTATCCGACCAGCTACACGCCTCTGCTGAGAATGATAATAGATTAAAGTACCGTGACATAAACTTTCTAACCCTTGAATACAATACTATGCGGTATCTTCGGGGGGTAAAGCTTTCCAGACTTTGTAAGAGAATGGCAGAGCAAAATTGCGATGTCCTAGTTCTTGTTCTAACGGAACCTTTAAGCTTGTGGCTGCCAGATATAAAGTCGAGAAGAATAAGAACTGTCAAATATGCCAATCCCGTAGAAATACTCCGACGAACAAGGCTAGTCCGTGACGTGCTGCCTAGAGTTTGTCCACCATTGAGAGGGGTAAAAGGCAAAGGAAGTTCATCTATTTCAACTGTGGCAAAGCCTGATGAAGCCCAACCGGGATCGAAAGCGCTATTTGTGGTCGGCCCTTCCTTATACGCTAGACCCGCGGCAGCCATCATCAATGAGTGCCTCAGAAGTAGCCTGAAGCCCGATGTCGCTACAGATGATCCGGCTTCGGCTCCAATATTTCGGCGTGATGCCATCAAGTATTCTGTAATACCAATCCTCAAAGCCTCGTATCCAATTAAGATTCTCCCGCTTTTCTACAGGATTAGAAAACATGCCAGGAATCGTCTTAACGCAGAATCGGATGATTTTTCGGAGGCATATCTGTGCACGAAGGCTTTGATGGCTGAGCTGTTCCTGCTCTGTTATCTCGCAATATCCAGTGTTGATTTTGTGGATAGAATGATAAAGGTTACCTCACCAGATATAGTATGCTTAATGCCAGACGGTTTCTTCCTACAGCAGATGGCAGCAGCTTTGGCAAAAAAGTATAATATCCCCACAGTAGCATGCAGTGCTGCCATAGAAACCGGTAACTCGCGCTCACACATGAGGCATTTGCATGCAGATAAGAAAGCTGCCATGGGTGAAATCATAAGGAATCTCTACATAGAAAGCGGGGTGGAGCCAGATAGAATTGTAGTGACTGGAGCAGCCAACTTTGACCTCCTGTTTAACAGGGACAAGGAGAAAGACAAACTAGCCTTACTAGCCTGTAACATTGACCCCAACAAGAGGATTATTCTGTTCACTACGCAGCGTATGGCATTCTCAGAAACTAAAAGAATGTTGATTGGCGTCATTAACGCTGTCAGTAAGATGAATGACGTTCAGTTGATAATAAAGGTCCACCCTAGAGAAGACATGATAAACTATGAAGCATTGGCGGAAGAATTTCATGAAATTAGGCTTCATGTTGTAAAGGATATAGACCTATACGCACTGATTAATAATTGCGAACTTCTAATAACGAAATACTCCACAACCGCCCTGGAGGCAATAATACTTGACAAACCGGTGGTTACTATCAATCTGTCTGGACAATCTACACCCGTCCCCTACGCAGAGGAAGGCGCGGCCTTGGGAGTCTGTACGTATGAAGATATTGAGCAGGCTATCCTGAAAGCGTTGCATGATGAGGAAACCCGGAACAGGCTCAAGGCAGGAAGGGATAAATTTGTTCGTAATTGGGCTGGTGAACCGGATGGCAAGGCTTCATGGAGAATAGTAATGCTTATGAAGGAGATGATAGCTGCATCAGCGAAACACAGTAAAGGAGCTGCATGAGAAAGGTCAAACTGGGAGATAGAGTAATAGGTGATGATCACCCTACGTTTATCATCGCTGAGATGGCATACAGCCATGATGGCTCAGTTGATAAAGCCAGGACAATTATCCGGGGAGCTGCAGAAGCAAAAGCCGACGCCATAAACTTTCATATCACCTCTATTGAGGATTACATGGTTCCCCAATATACAGGCGGTCGCGGAAGAATTACAGCAGGTAGGGACGGACAATACATCTACGATTATCTATGCGAAATCAGCTTGAGCCAAGAGGCATGGAAGGAGCTGTTTGCATATGCCCGGGAGCGGCACCTGTTTATCAGCACAATGTGCAATGACCTCCCTAGCGTTGAATTTGTCTCTCAACTAAGGCCAGATATGTATGGAATTCATTCCGCATGCCTCGCAGAAGAAGATTTAGTAACAGCGGTAGCTTCAAAACAGAAACCGGTATTTTTGAAGGTTGGTGGTACGTATTTAGGAGAAATCGAAAGGGCAGTTCGGCTGATTCAGCAGGTAGGAAATCATGATATTGCTCTGATGCACGGCATTCAGAATTACCCCACTAAATTGGAGGACATGCACTTACGCTATATCCAGTCCCTGAAGCAAATATTCGGTCTGCCTGTAGGATTTGCTGACCACATTGATGGAGGCTCCGAGCTGGCTATGATTATTCCACTGGTAGCTTTAGCTTCTGGAGCTAATGTAATAGAAAAACATATAACTCATGATAGAAGTCTGCAGGGTGTGGATTTTGAATCGGCGCTCGACCCCGAAGGGCTGAGGAAGCTAGTTAAAAATTTGAGGCAGATTGAAAAAGCATTTGGTTCTCCAGCAGTAAGGCCCTTTTCTGGAGCAGAAGCAGACTACAGGCAATCAGCCAAGAAGCGGACTGTAGCTCGTAACACCCTGGAGAAAGGGGAGAAAATAACCAGAGACAAAATAGCTTTTAAGCGTTCCGACGACGGTGTTTACCCTGATGAAAGTCAGTATTTGATAGGGAGGACTGTAAATCAAAAAGTTGAGAAGAATGAAGCGATTACATGGGATAAAATATCGTGAGGGGACAGCAAAGTGAAGTCAGCAATTTTCATCACTGTGAGGATGAAATCAACTAGGTTGCCGGGTAAGGCTTTGCTTGAAATCAAGGGGAAGCCAGCCATCGAACATCTTATTGACCGCTTGAAACTGGCTAAATCCCCAGATTTGATTGTTTTATGTACCTCTACCCATCCTGACGATACCGTCCTGGCAGATGTGGCGCACAATAACAGTATTGAATGCTTTCGAGGCAGCGAGGATGATAAACTGGACAGATATTTAAATGCCGCTCAGAGATATAGCGTAGACTTCATCGTAGTCACGGAGGGGGATAACATATTCTATGAACCCGAGATTATTGACGGACTTATAGAGCTGTATCTGCGCACGAAAGTGGACTACATTTCCTGTCTGGAGTTACCTTTAGGCACTGCCCCTCACGGGATTAAGGTCGAGGCGCTAGAGAAAGTCTGTCAAATTAAATCTGAAACGGATACTGAGGTCTGGGGCGGTTACTTTGTGGATAGCGGCCTTTTCAAGGTGGAATATCTAGAGATCAAGGATGAACTCAGACATCCTGAAATACGAATGACTCTTGACTATCCTGAGGACTACGAATTTTTTAAAGCCATCTTTGACAGGTTATACTCGCCAGGCGAGGTCTTTTCCTTACGAGATATCATCTCTCTGCTGATAAGCAATCCACAACTTATTGATATAAACAGGAAGGCGCAAGCGGCATACCTGGAACATTTGAAAAAATCCGCCCCCGTTAAATTGAAGGATATACCCAGTACCGGTTCTTAAGGATTATGCCATATCCTAGAAGCATAGTGCCTTTCATAATAGTTTAGGATAGAAGTAGTAAGTTAAAGATGGATGAAATAAAATTAGCCAATAAATTGATAGGCAAAGGCATGCCCTGCTTCATCATCGCTGAGGCGGGGGTTAATCACAACGGTAGTGTCAGTCTGGCTAAAAAGCTAATAGATGCTGCTAAAAAAGCAGAAGCCGATGCGGTGAAGTTCCAGACCTTTAAGGCAGAGGATGTAGCGACCAAAACTGCCGAGAAGGCAGAATACCAAAAGAAGACCACTGGGGCTGAGGAATCCCAGTTTGTGATGATTAAAAAGCTGGAGCTTGAAGAGCGGGATTTTAAGGAGTTATTTGATTACGCTCACAGGAAAGGAATAATCTTTCTTTCCTCACCATTTGACAAACGGAGTGTTGATTTACTTGACAAGCTTGGCGTTCCGGCTTTCAAAATCGCCTCAGGGGAGATAACTAATTTACCATTGATTAAATACATTGCTCAAAAAGGTAAACCCATAATATTATCCACAGGCATGTCCACAATGGCTGAGATAAAGGAGGCACTGCAAGCTATAAGTGATGAAGGAACAAGAGACATAGTTCTACTTCACTGCATAACTTCCTATCCCGCAAAAGTAGAGAGTTCAAACCTGAGGGCAATGCGAACTCTGAGGAGAGCGTTCAAGCTTCCGGTGGGGCTGTCGGACCACACGATAGGCATTACAGTGCCCATAGCTGCCGTGGCGTTGGGTGCTGCCGCACTAGAAAAACATTTTACTCTTGATAAGAACCTACCAGGACCTGACCACAAGGCTTCACTTACGCCTGAGGAATTGAATCAGATGATAATGGTTGTTAGGCAGGTGGAAAAGGCCATGGGTAACGGAATCAAAAGCCCGACCGAGGAAGAAGAGAAAATAAAAAGGGTTGTCCGACGCAGTATAGTTGCGAGGGTGGAGATCTCTAAGGGGACTTTAATCACTGAAGAGATGCTTGATATCAAGCGACCAGGAACTGGTGTTGAACCCAAATATATGAACAAAGTCATAGGCGCGGTTGCTAGACGCCGAATAGAGCAAGATGAGCCCCTGACGATGAACAAGTTGGAAATCAGACGATGAAAAGAAAGGTCGCTGTAGTCACAGGAACGAGAGCGGAATACGGCATTCTGTATCCTGTACTCAAGGCTATAGAGCAGCATCCGAAGTTACAACTGCTTTTAATAGCGACTGGGATGCATCTTTCCCACGAGTTCGGCTATACAGTACAGGAGTTAGAAAAGGACGGGTTCCATATAGATGCCAAAGTGGATATGTTGCTGAGCAATGATACATTATCAGCCATGTCGAAATCCATTGGCATTGGTATTATTGGTCTCGCGCAAACGTGGGAACAGGTAGAGCCTGATGTAATTGTTGTGCTCGGTGATCGGATGGAACCACTGGCTGCAGCTATATCTGGGTCATACATGAACATACCCGTAGCACATATCCATGGTGGCGATACAGGCAAAGGAGGGCTGGATGAATCGGCTCGCCATGCGATCACCAAATTCGCCCACATCCATTTCCCAGCTACGAGGAAAAGCGCCGAGCGTATAATCGGTATGGGTGAAGACCGATGGAGGGTACATACTGTTGGTTCTCCTGCATTGGACACTATTTTGAATGAGCCTTTGCCTCCCCCCAAAATCATAGCCAAAAGGTTAGGGCTTGATTTATCCCAGAGGGTCATACTGGTAGTGCAGCATCCTGTTACGACTCAGGTTGAAGAGGCACCGGAGCAGATGGGGCGGACGCTACAGGCAATCGTGGAGTTTCAATATCCTACAATTGTGATATATCCCAACTCCGATGCGGGTGGGCGAAGGATGATAGACGTGATAAAGCAGTATGAGGGTTATCCATTCATTAAGACTTTCAAGAGCTTGCCCCGCAGAGAATATCTTAGCCTGATGAGAGTGGCCAATGTCATGGTGGGCAATTCCAGCAGCGGTATAATAGATGCTCCCTCCTTCGGTTTACCAGTCGTTAATATTGGCATTCGCCAAGAGGGGAGGGAAAGAGGCAAAAACGTGATCGATGTGGCACATAAGGAATCGGATATAGCCCGGGCTTTGGAAAGAGCACTTTCGGATAAGAAATTTCTTACAGGGGTTAAGAAATGTGAGAACCCCTACGGCGACGGCAAGGCTGGGCCGAGGATCGCGAGATATCTAAGCCAAATAGCAATCACGCCTAGGTTGCTTCAAAAGAGGAGCACATACTAGCAGGGACATATAGATTGGAAAAACGATTCAAGGATTGGAAATATCCCAATTTTGACTCTAGGGGGATGACTAAGTGGAACTGGATGTGCCAGTACCATGAGAATTTAAAGTTGGGCAAGGAAACGGATATAGGAGCATTTACTTATATCAATGCAAAGTATGGGGTTGAGATACAGGAAAATGTCCAGATTGGCTCTCACTGCTCTATATACTCTTGGTCTACCATTGATAATAAGAAGGGCAAGGTGACAATGAAGAAAAATGCCAAAATAGGAGCTCATAGCGTGATAATGCCCGGCGTTACAATCGGTGAGAACGCCATCGTGGGAGCATGCAGTTTTGTGACTGAGGATATTCCGGATAATGCCGTAGCCTATGGCATGCCGGCCAAGGTAACAAGATATCAAGACCAATAGGATTAAGGATGGACTGGAAAATCCCTCTGTTTAAGATATACTGGGATGAAGAAGATATAGGAATGGTCACAGATGCCATCCAAAGGGGGATGTTTTGGGCAATCGGTCCTAACATAGAGAAGTTTGAGGAGATGCTTTCTCGGTACGTGGGTACGAGATACACACTTGTGTTCAATTCGGGAACTTCAGCTCTTCACGCAGTCTTGTTAGCCTGTGGAATAGGTTCAGGTGACGAGGTTCTCGTTCCTTCATTCACATTCATCGCTACCGCCAACGCTCCGCTCTTCGTCGGCGCAAAACCTGTCTTTGCCGACATTGAGGATAAGACTTACGGGCTGGATCCTGAGGATGTGAAGAGAAAGATAACCCCCAGGACGAAGGTTATTATACCTATCCATTATGGGGGTTGCCCTTGTTTAATAACAGAATTAAGGCAGATCGCCAAGGAGCATAATCTGATTCTTATCGAAGATGCCGCTGAATCCCTTGGCGCTTCTGTTGACGGTAAAAAGGCGGGTAGCTTCGGTGATGCAGCTATCCTTAGTTTCTGCTCCAACAAGGTCATTACTACAGGTGAGGGGGGAGCTGTAGTTACTGATTCTGTAGACATATATGAGAAGCTCAAGCTGATACGGTCTCATGGCAGAGCAGAGACTGCTAACTATTTCTCTTCAACTGAATATACGGACTATTTTACTTTGGGCTATAATTTTCGCATGTCAGATATTACCGCTGCCTTAGGCATAGCCCAGCTCAAAAAAATAGATACGGTTATTGAGATGCGGAGAAGAAATGCTAAAATGCTATCTGCCAGATTGTCTCGAATTGCGGAGATTGAAGTTCCCCGTCCTCCAGATAATTTCTTTCATGTGTATCAGATGTATACTATTCGAGTGAAGGGGGGACGAGAGCGAAGGGATGCCTTGTCAGCTTATCTCGCCAAACAAGGCATCATGACCAAAGTATATTTTCACCCTGTTCACCAAACTCATTTCTACAAGAACAAGCTAGGTTACAAATGCGATTTGCCAATCACTGAGAGCCTCTCTCGGCAAGTCTTGACTCTTCCCATGTATCCTACGCTTACAGAACACGAGATAGACTTTATTGCAGATCAGGTCGCAACCTTCTTTTCACGTGGTGCCTAGAAATAGGATTAAGGAGAACTCGAAATGGTAAATATCTTCCGGGGCAAGAACATACTGGTTACTGGTGGGAGTGGGTCTATAGGTAGCGGGATAGTGAAAAGGGTGCTGCAATGTGAACCTAAAGTGGTAAGAGTCTTGAGCAATGATGAGAATTGTCTATTCGATTTGGAACAGGAACTACGAGGTTACTCTAATTTGAGATTTCTGGTGGGAGATGTAAGAGATAAAGAGCGGCTACAGCACGCTGTTGAGAATATAGACTTTGTATTTCACGCGGCTGCTCTAAAACATGTTCCTCTTTGTGAGTACAATCCATTTGAGGCAGTGAAAACGAATGTGCTAGGTACTCAGAACGTGATTGAGGTAGCGATGGAGGAGGAAGTGGAGAAGCTGATAACCATAAGCACCGATAAAGCAGTCAACCCAGTCAATGTCATGGGTGCAACCAAGCTACTAGCTGAAAGACTCACCATCTCTGCCAATCACTATAAAGGACTGAGGAAAACAGTTTTCTCTTGTGTCAGGTTTGGAAATGTTCTGGATTCTAGAGGCTCTGTTATGCCTTCATTCAGAGAGCAAATCAGAAAGGGTGGTCCAGTTACGCTCACCGAGCCGAATATGACCAGGTTTGTTATGAGCATACCAAAGGCTGTTGAGCTGGTTTTAAAAGCTGCCGAGATAGCCCGGGTGGGAGAGATTTTCATATTCAAAATGCCAGCCTTGCGTATTGGCGACCTGGCAGAGGCTATGATTGATGAACTGGCACCTCAATACGGATACAATCCCGAAAGCATCAAAGTGGAAATAAGTGGCAAAAGAGCTGGCGAGAAAATTTACGAGGAACTATTGACTGCTGACGAATCTATAAATGCCTCTGTGACTGAAGATATGTTTATCATCATCCCGGCAGCAGAAAACCAAGAAAGCAAAAGGATATCAGCTAAGGAATATAGATCCGACCAAGATGGGATTTTGCTAGCTCGGGAAGAAATAAAGGAAATATTGAGAGAAAGTTCGCCTCAGCCCCTCTGAAACAACCCTCTGAAGAACTTGAATTCCTCTTTGGTGAAACCCTTCAGCAACAAGAGGATAGCTCCATAGATGGCGGCACCAGCTACAACAGTTAGTATTGTGGCTGAAGTTCCCTCTGGAGCTATTGCCCAAAGGGCTGCTGACATTATCGCCGAGGCAATCAGGCTCTTAATAATGAAGCGCCAGTCAATGGGAAATTTGAATTCTTTAAAGCTAAAATAAGTGGTCAATCCCAGCGCTAACCCATAAGCAATCAAAGTGGTGATGGCAGCACCGAGGATTCCCAAATGGGGTACTACCAGTATATTGAGCCCCAGATTAACCAGAGCGGCGATAATAAAGATAGCTCCGAGCACCTTCGTCTTTTTAGCCAAAGCCAAGATGAGGTATATCACAGAATTCACGCCGAGGAATAAAACGCTGAGCGCAACCAGAGGCACAACAAAATACCCTTCAGCGGCTATCTCAGCAGTTGAGAAAACCCTTAACACCGGCTCGGCGAGGATAACAGCCCCGAAGACAAAAGGAATGGTTACCGCCAGCAAATACTTCAAAGAATACCTTAAATGAGTTTTTACTTCTTCCATCCTGCCCTCATCGTAAAGCTTGGATAAAGCAGGTGGCAGGACAAAGCTTAATACGCTGGCGAGCATAAAAGGGATGTATCCTATGCCGTAGCCAGCGGAATAAACGCCAACGGAGGCCACTCCTAGGAAATAGCCAACAATGTATCTGTCACTCGAGCTAATTACCCAGGAAGCTACATTTACGGGGATAATGGGTAAGCCAAAAGTTAAATACTCCTTTATCCTGGAGAAGTGTGGTCTTTTAATTCCGACCTGTGATTTGATTAGGCATAATAGAATGATAAAGATTACCGCTCTTATTGCCAGAACAGCGAGAACTATGCTCAGTATTCCATGCCCATTCAGAACCAGATAAGCAATCAGCCCAACCTGTACGTATGTATTGGCAATGGTGAAAAGGGCATACCTTTTCATCTGTCTGAAGACTCTGAAAAGGGTCAAGAACACCTGGTCTAATGACCATACCAGGATGATGAGTCCGGTTATCCTGACTATGACTGTGGCTCCGTCAAAAAACGCTCTGCCGATGAAATCGGCGGCGGCAATCCACATGATTGATACGATAAGGGTGGCGAGAAAAACCAGGCAAAATACTGAATAGAAGTCCTCCTGTATTTCTCCTCTGTCTGTCTTGGCAGGCAGGAACCTGACTATGGCAGGAAGTAGCCCCAGACCAACAAAAACAAGCACTAAATTAATTGTCACTTGAACCTGCGCCCAGATACCATAGTCATGTGCGCCCAGTGTCTTGGTGATAAGGGGCATAAAGATAATGCCGCTCAATGCTACCAGAGCATGGGCAATCCCGATAATCAAGACATCTCTGGCGAACTTCTGATATGAGTTTTCCAATGATTACCTCTATTGTATAATGCAGCAGTGATTATACAGTTAAAGACATCTAAATTACAGAGAGGCAGGGCAACGCTGGTGGTAAAGTATGGTATCAGCACGTAGGGGAGAGAAATGACACGAAACAGGTTTCCAGCAATTCAGGGGCTGGTTCGTATTCTTAGAGGCAGATTTGAGAGTCAGGACAAAAATCAGATAAAGGTATTAATGTTCACTCATAGTCTTGACTGGGAGAAACTTTGCAGTGTAGGGAATAAGCCACGGTATTTTAATGCCCAATTTTTGCTTGGATATTAAGCGCAAGAACCTGTAAAATGCTGTGGGTGTTTTTCTTCCGAAAGAGGGAGCATGAAAAATATACTGAAGGAAATTGAAGGAAAGTATCCGGTTGACACCATCTTGGTCAATGGAGAACAGGTCTGGCCCTATCTGAGGATGGCGTATCACTTTCAATATGTCAAGAAAATATCTTCCCAAGAGGGCGAAAGGCCCTTGTGGCCGAGCCTTTCATTTCTGGGAAAACTCAAAAGGCTTTTGAACATTCCCTATGGTATAAGAAATTGGCTCGGCAAATACGATTACATTGCAATTTCTGGTACTAACCAAAGAAAGCCCATCAGCGGTAAATACTTCAACAGGCTGCTTGATCCTGTCATCGATAAACTGGGCAGGCGTAAGGTTCTCTATATAGAGATTCCAGCCCCTTCACTTTACCCGATTGCCAGTATATATACGAATAAGGTCGTCTGCTGTGATTTACTGGAACTCTTAGCAATGATTGCTGAGATGTTCACATTAAGAAGGTACAAGATTAAAAATGAATCGATATTGGAAAACATCAATAAAGAGTACGATCTAAGTGTGGATTATCTAAAGGTGATTAAGCGCTTCCATGCTCGGCGTATAGTATTTAGTTTGTTGTTTCGCATGAGTAAACCAAAAGTAGTACTATTGAGTTGCTATTATGGCCATCTTCAGTCCGCTATAAAAGCTGCGAAGGACTCGGGAGCTAAAGTGATTGAGTTTCAACACGGTTCCATAGGTGAGGAACACCCAGCATATAATGTGTATGCTGAACTCGACAAAAGCTATTTCCCGGACTACCTGGCAGTTTTCGGAAAGAAGGAGTTAGAAACTTTTAGCAATTCACGATTTATTCAACCTCAACATATTTATCCTGTAGGTAGCTTCTATATAGAATATGTGAAAACGAATCATATACCGAACAAGAATTTAGTTCAGCGACTGAGGAACTATAAAGTGAGTATCGGAATTACTCTAGCGAGCACAACCGAAAGCCGCGTAATCGAATTCGTGTGCCAAGCAGCCGTTTTGGATAGGGATATTTGCTACCTGCTGATTCCGAGATATCCCCAAGAGGAGGATTATTCATCATTCGAGCTTCCTGACAATGTGATGATAGTCAAAGATGAAAATTTCTACGAACTTATGACGCTCGCTGATTTTCACGCCACAGTGTACTCTACTTGCGCCATCGAAGCACCGTCGCTTGGCGTACAGAACATTCTGATCAACATTGATGGTCTATCTAAACGATTTTATGGTAATATCTTGAGTGATAGTCGGGTTACGCGTTTTGTCGACACGCCCCAGGAATTTGTAAGCATAGCAAATGGCTTCGAGAAACTCGATAGAGATACCATTGTGAAGCTTAATAAAGATCTTATTGCTGTCAATTACGAGAGAAACATCGAGGAACTGTTACGCCGCCCCCCTTTTCTTGAATAACAGTTTGTTTCGGGAAATTGAGCGCCACGGACTCTGTCACAGAGAATCCAGCCACAATAGTCTAGCGGGCAACAGTATCCAGTACCTCAGCAAATCTCTTTGCCATCTCCCGGTGGCTGTATTTACTGGTCTCAGCTTCATCGCCGCTGTAGCTTACAGCGCCGGTCGACTTGTATTCTTGATAGAGTCGTAGCAGCAAAGCCTTTATTTCTTCCCCGGTTTGCCCGGAGACACCGGCTTTAGTCTCATCCAAGAGCTCGCTAACCACATCATGAAAACCACCTACAGCGAGAATGGGCCTCCTGGCCGCCAGGTATTCAAAGATTTTGGCTGTATAGACCCCCCGTTGTTGAGTGTCATTCCATTTTAATAACAGGAGTAATTGCGACTCCCTTTGCTTGTTCAGGGCGATTTCCCTGGGTACCATGCCGAACTGTTTAACTATAGCTATCAATCCATAGCGTTCGGCCTGCTTATCTATCCAGCCTGCCTCCACGCCGTAGAACCTCACTTCTATGGCATTGGCATTTATGCTTCCCTGTGAAATCAAGTCACGCAAAGCAGCAAAAAGAGGCTCCGGGCTCTGTTTACCTGGGTAGAGATTGCCGGTGTAGGTGATGGTGAATTTGTCGGTTAGATTTCCCGGGGTGGTGTTTACCTCCGCCGGGTCAAATCCATTTGTAATGGTATATATTGGTTTTTGCTCATGGAGCTTTGCTAATTCTGCCGCTACAGGCTGGGATACTGTCACCAGCGCATCAGCCGCGGCTAGTGTTTTTAGTTCCAGCTTTCTCTCAGTCATCCTGCGCAGCGGGCTATATGGGTAATAATAGTTTTGTGTCCAAAGGTCCCGGAAATCAGCCACCCAGGGAATTTTGAATTCCCCCTTTAGCTCCTTGGCGATAATATGGCTAGTTACCGGAGGTGAGGTGCTAATAATCGCCTTTATTGGTTGCTGTTGCAAAACATCCTTACCTGCCTGGATTCCAAAATGCCGCCAGCCTTTCTGTGGGTCAGGATAGGCAGTGATTTCCCCGATGGCTGCCAGTAAGAGGTCTAAAGGAGACCTCTCTGACCTTATCTTTAGCCTGCTTTTAAGTTGAGCTATTTGGGCCATCAAGGTCTGCTCGGGGTCGAGCTTGAATAGTCTTTTACCCCAGCCAAGAGCCAGGGAATCACGGCGTTGCGTTTCCACAACCTCTAATTGCGGATTCGGTCTGCCGGGCAGAGCCGCTGTCAAAATTATTGCCTCCCAGCCGAATTCCGGTAGATACCTGGCAAGACCCAACGGGCGCAGGCTAGCTACAGTAGGGCGGGGTGGAAAGTGATAAGCTACGATAAGAACTTTGTTCATGTCTTTATGTTCTTACTACCGATGTCACAAAGCTTTAGCTTCAGCATTAGGTGCTCTTGAGAACCAGTCAATAGTCTAGAGTCAGGAGTTAGATTAGTCAAGATGAAGGTTAGAGTATTTAGGCAGTTCCTAACCGTCATTGCTAAGCAAACTCGACGATATTCTTCGCTTACGCTCGGAACAAGCTCCGCAATCCCGGAGATTGCCACGCCCTTCTGGCGAAGGGCTCGCAATGATAGAAAGGGAGCGTGCAATGACGGAAGGGGAAGATAGCTTGCGACGACGAAGAACGCAACGCCAGGTTTATTTTCGCCTGCTTAAGGCGTTCAGGATTATGCCGGTGAAGATGCTCAATATACCAGCGATAATGAACAGAGCAGTGAGCACTGTGCTGCCTATGGCCAGGTCGCCTTTTGTGGCAGCTATTGCACAAGTCAAGGATAAAAATAGGCAGCGAAGATAAGCATCCGTTGCATCTTGGTCCTTTAAAGCGAGGCTTGATTACATTAAGGGAATACAAGACTTAGAATAGTATCGTCTTGCCTTATACACTGGGCATTTGCCTTTCAAGTATCTGCTTACCTTCCCTTAACTTCGCCTGTAAGTTTTCGTACCAGCAGCTTCACGGTTTTCCAGCTATCTCTGAGGATAGAGAGGCTGGATGTTCCGCCTTTCCAGTTGCAGCTTATTGGAACTTCAGCAATCGCTAGCTTATTTCTTGCCGCCTCATAAATCATCTCAGTCTCTATCTCAAATCCTCGTGAAACCAAGCTAAGCTGGTGCCAATTTCCCCTGCTTATTGCTTTAAAGCCACTCTCAGCATCTGCCACCTTAATCCACTTAATAGGACATTTAAAGAAAGTCACTATCGGTAAGAAAAAGGAAATAACAATGGAGGTGATAAAAGAAGCTAATTTATTAGCAACTCTCCTTGGCAAATAGAAACCGGAAGCTTCTGAGCCATGAAAATTCCTGGAACCAATAATTAGGTCAGCTTTATTTTGAAGGATAGGGGCGATTACGCTTGGTATATCTTCTGGATAATGAGCACCATCGCCATCGAGGAATACAAATATATCCCCGGTAGCAGAGCCGGCTCCACTTTTCATAGCCGCACCTTTTCCTAAACTTCTATCATGGGACAGAGTCATCACACTACTACTCCTAGCGATGTCTTTGGTGTTGTCCTTCGAGCCATCATCGACAACGATTACCTCATAATCGTACGCAGAGAGGCTTTCTTTAATCCTGGAGATAAGACTACCGATGGAGTTTGCTTCATCTTTTGCTGGTATGATTACACTCACCTTTTCATTCAATGAATGAATCCGCTCCTAACAGCCTGCTAGCCAGGCTTTGATTTCCTCTATGCTTAACCTCTCTCCATTTTGGGAACTTTTGCTCTTCAAGTCAGAAATAACATTTGTTTCAAAAGAGGAGAATAAATTTTCATGCACTTTTTCTCCTTCCCGCAATCCAGTGACCTCCATCCTAGTTTTCTCATTTCCATACAACTCAATTACGGCCTTTGCCAAATCTTTTATCATAGCTACTTTTTGAAATGGGACATATATTTTCCCGCTTTCACCTCGTTCGATAATTTCTATAATGAAGTCAGCTAAAGTATTTACATCGATAAAGAACCTAGTCATTTCCAAACTGGTAATCGTTATTTTATTACTTTGCTTAATTTGCTGCTTCCACTTTTCTAATACGCTGCCGCTTGAGCCAAAGATATTACCACTTCTTACGACTATATATCTTCGATCTGTATCTTTCCGAGACTGTTCCAAGATTAGCTTTTCTAGTAGGAGTTTGGTGGCACCATAGCAGCCGGTAGCTTCTATAGCTTTGTCCGTTGACATTCCTATAAAGGTGTCACCTGCAAATAACTTTAGCAAATTCATCGCTGCAATAGTGTTGATAGCAATAGCCTCTGATGGATATAACTCACAGAGATCAACGTGCTTCATTGCTGCTAAGTGTATTACAGTATCAACTCCTCTCATGGCATATTTTAATGTATCAATTTCGCGTATGTCACCTATAATAGGTTTTAATCTATCGCTGTCACAATGTACTATTGTTTCTGTCATATCGCGCTCGTGCCTAGAAAGTGCTCTGACTTCAATGTCACTATATTTGTTTAGTAACCTTTTTATCAGATACCTACCCAAAAAGCCACCCCCGCCGGTTATTAAGACTTTATCCATTTGCTCCTCCAGTCATCACAATACTAGCATTTAGAACCTCAATCACTTATTTCACGGTTACCGATTTTGCCAGGTTGCGGGGTTTGTCGGGGTCGCATCCTCGATTGATAGCGAGATAATAAGCCAGGAGCTGAAGAGGAACTACAGCGACCATAGGATAGAGTAACTCATCAACTTCGGGAATCTTGACCCAGGAATCATAAATGTCGCTTTCTTTGTCGGAGACACCGATAATATAGGCGCCGCGTGATTTAGTCTCCATGGCATTGCTCAGGGTTTCGAGAAAGGTATAGTCGGCGGGGCAAATCACCACTACCGGTGTACCAGGCTCGATAAGGGCTAAGGTGCCATGCTTGAGTTCCCCGGCGGGCATACCTTCAGCATGGATATAGGAAATTTCCTTAAGCTTCAAGGCGCCTTCAGAGGCGATGGCAAAGTTAATTCCTCTGGCTATGTAGTAGAAATCGTTCTTATCTTTCAGCTTCTGGCTGAGCTTGATAAGCTCGTCTTTGTTCCAGTCCAGAACCCGGATTATCTCGCTGCTCAGGTCGGTAAGCCTGGCTGCCGCTTCGTCAAAAGAGTTAACCATGGAGAAAGCTAGCAGGTAGAATATGGCTAGTTGAGATAGGAAAGATTTGGTAGCGGCTACAGCTATCTCAGAACCACAGTTCAGGTAAATGACCTGGTGGCTCATGTCAGCCAGTATGGAGTTAGGCCGGTTGACTATGGAGATAACTTGGGCCCCAGCGTCTCTGGCAGCCTTTACTCCCTCGACTACATCAGCGGTCTCGCCACTCTGGGAAACAGCTATAACAACGGTGCTTTTGTCCACGGAGTCGGCGAAGTAACCGAATTCAGAAGCCATGACTACATCACAGAACTTCTTGCCCACTCTGGAAAAGAGGTATCTGCCGACCAGAGCAGCATAGCGCGAGGTGCCACAGGCAGTTATGATCACCTGTCTTGCTCTCAGAATGTCCAGGGCAATCTTGGTGAAGCTCTTCTCATCCTGGTGGACTATCTGGCTAAGCGCCTGAGATTGCTCCATTATCTCCTTGAGCATGAAATGCTGGTAGCCTCCTTTATGGCTCTCAGCCCAAGTATAGTCGAGTTTCCTGGCTTGCTTAACCAGCTTGTTTCCCTGGACATCGAAGAATTCGATTCCTTCTTGTGTCAGCATCACCACCTCATTATCCTCCAAACTCATCACCTGATTGGTATACTGCGAGAAAGCCAGGGCGTCGCTACTAACATAGTAATCAGGGGCATTGATACCCACAATCAGAGGAATGTTCTTCCTTATGCCTATGATTTTGCCGGGGTCATCAAGGGATATGACCAAAAAGGCATAGGAACCCTCAAGCCTTGGAGCTATATTTAACACAGCCTGTTCTAGGGAACATCCCTTTTTGAGCTCATCTTCGATAAGGTGAGGGATAATTTCGGTATCGGTTTCTGAAGTAAACTTGTGTCCCATTTTGGTGAGTTCCTGGCGGAGCTGCTGATTATTCTCAATTATGCCATTGTGAACTACAGCCACTCTGCCACCGCAATCGGAATGAGGGTGAGCGTTGAGTTGAGTGACACCACCATGGGTTGCCCAGCGAGTATGCCCGATGGCAATGATGCCAGGGAGGCCTGCCAGGTTCTGTTTCTGGATGACTTCGTCAATCTTGCCGGCGTCTTTCCTTATCAGTAGCTTGCCATCGTATAAAGAAGCTATGCCCGCTGAATCATAGCCCCGATATTCCAGACGCTTCAGGGCCTCGAGGGCAATGGGAACTGCTGGTTTTTTGCCACAATAGCCAATGATACCGCACATTTTAATCCGTTAACCTTCGTAATAATTCTTGCCTTTTGCCTTCGTCGAGTCTTGTTTCGTTGCCCTCTACCCGGTATCGGGACTCAAGCAAAGCCATCTTATTCGCCCCCAGATCCTGGTGCAAACATACCTGGGGTCCCACGAAAGAATCAGGGCCTACTCGAACCCCGGGCATGAAACTGGCATTTACTCCGATTCGGCAACCTCGCCCCACAATTGCACCTAGTTTATCATAGCCGGTATCTATCAGACTACCGCCGACTTTTATCTGGATATTTCCTTCGTCGAGTCGGAAGTTAGCCAGCACGGTGCCGGCGCCCAAAGAGCAATTGTCGTCCACTATGGAGTCGCCAATATAATTGGAGTGGAACCAGCAATTATCGCCGATGTAGGAGTGCTTTACCTCAGTAGAATAGCCAATAACAGAGTTAGAACCAATGTGGCTGTAGTCGCGCACCAGGGTATTATTGCCAATGATGGAGTTTGCCCCAATATACGCAGGGCCTCGAATCACAGCATTTTCCAATACCTTAACATTGTCGCTCAGGATAACTTTTCCTTCGATGTTCGCTTTCTCGGAGATGCGGGCTGAAGAGGCAATATAAGGTTGAGCGTTGTCCAGAAAATACTCCATTACTTTGAAGATATGCCAGGGATATTTTATTGGTGCCCAGAAATCGTTGTAGGGAACCACATTGATCTTGTGTCCTCCCTTTACCATGCTGTCCAGGGCGCATTCATAGACATCGTCTCTGGTAGTCCGTACGGTTTCAATATAGCGTAAAAGCTCTTCCGAGTTATTATGGCAGTGAATCAAGATGTTTATTAGGTTGCTGGGTTCCTCGCCAGGATTGGGCTTTTCCACGATGTGTAGTAACTCATTTTGAGAGTTTACCTGAAGGTAACCTCCCGGGAAGTACTTCTGGACTTGATAACCCAGAATATAGGAGGAGGCAGTGGCTTTTTCAGCTTCGGTGATGATTTTAGTGTACGCTGAGCTTGAGAAGACATCATTGGGATTTACTACCAAAAGCTGCCCGTGCAGGAAGGGCTCAGCGCTTTTCAGAGCGTCAGCGATGCCTGAGGGCTCCTTTTGTAGAGCAAGGTCGACTTTTATTCCAGGAATTTTTTTGGTTATTTGCTCTATCTTCGCTATGTTTTCTGGATTCCCGATGATTACAAATTGACTTAAACCTGCCTCGCAGGCTAATTTTATTTGATGTTCGAGCAGTGGCTTTCCGAGGAAATCAAGGAGGAACTTGTCTTCAGCAATAGGGAACATCCTCTTGCCGCGGCCACCGCAGAGAAATACGGCTTTCACCTGTTAGCCTCCACCAGACTTTGAACGAGTTCTTTGCCTTTGCTTATAAGTTCACCGGTATGTGTCTGCGACGTTGACTCTGAGATTACTCGGATGACAGGCTCGGTGCCACTAGCTCTGATAAGCATCCAGGAGTCAAGAAAATCCAGCCTCAGGCCATCAAGAATATTTATCTCATTGGGAGCAAAAAGGTGGGTTTTTCCCTTTACCTGGGCCATGACTAACTCTTTAAGTTCATCAGGGCAAAGAACCTTTGCTTTTTCGAAGAATAATCTGGGAATACCTTGGAAGAATTGCCTGATTTCGCCGGCATCGCTTAGCTGACTTAACAGGATGAGGGAAGCAAAAATGCTATCGGGGTAATAGCCCGCCTCGGGGATGATGTAGACACCTACCTGCTCCACTCCCAAGGCAGCATTGAGCTCCTGGGCTAAATGAGCGACGGCGACATCGCCGACTCTGCCTCTGGCCACTTCCACGCCAAGGTCCTTCACTGCCAGGTCAAGAAGAGTTCCAGTTTCTACTGTGGTAGCAATCTTTTTCCTTCCTGTTCGCTTGACAGCCAGTCTCGAGATGAAGGCGATGGGCTCGTTGAAACCGAGGAATCCTTCTTTATCACAGAAAACAACGCGGTCGGCATCGCCATCAAAGCAAATAGCTAAGTCAGCATTATGTTGTCTCAGGAAATTAACTGTGCCCTGGAGGGTATCCTCCTTCGGCTCGGGATTTCTCCCCGGGAAAAGGCCATCGGGCTCGTCATTTACAGGTATCACATTGAGGCCCATCTGGACAAAGATGTCGCTGGCAAACTTGGAGGCAGCGCCGTTGCCAGGATCAACGACTACTTTTAGGTGGTGATTAAATTCTGGCAGAGAAAGCTTGCCTTTAATAAAGGAAAGGTATCTTTGTTTCATATCCTGTGCTTGCTCCAAAGTTCCTCTTTTCCCCTGGCGGAATTGTTTTTCAAAAAAAAGTTTTTCTATCTCTGCTTCTTGAGCCTGGCTATATCCCAGCGAATTTCCATTGAATAGCTTGATTCCGTTGAACTCGGGTGGATTATGGGAAGCCGTGACCATAATTCCAGCGGCGAAGCCCGATTCCCGGGTGAGCAATGCCAGCGCCGGGGTAGGCAAAATGCCTAAATCAACTACATTTATGCCACAGGAAAGCAAGCCCGCTGTAACCGCCTCCTTAATCACATCCCTGCTTATTCTGGTATCGGTAGCGATACAAACTGTGGAAGCTGGAGGCAGGGTAGTGCCTATGGCCAAGGCAACCTGGAGGCAGAAATCAGGCGATAAATCCTGGTCGACTATGCCCCGAATGCCACTGGTCCCAAATAGTCTCCTTGCGTTCATTCCCTGTCTTAAGCTGAGTCAAGTAGAAGATAACACGGAATTAAGTGATTGGCAACAACCACACGGTATAATAACATATGTTAAACTATGCTTCCCGGTCATAAGCAGCGCTGTTTTGGAAGCATATAATGACAAGGGAGATAGCTTGGGTTTTGCTAACCACCATTTCTCCCATTAGTGAATTAAGGGGTGGCATTCCATTAGGAATATTATATTATAAGCTAGACCCCTTGTTTATCTTTTGTATAGCGGTCATCGCTAACGCTCTGATATTCTTTCCCATCTTTTTTGCCTTGCGCCTCTTTTACGATAAGCTGCTGTCCCGAATTCCGTTGTTCAATAAGTATCTGGATAATTTAAGAAAACGGGGTAAACCGAAGGTAGAAAAATATGGCTTCTGGGGATTGACCTTGTTTGTGGCTATTCCTTTGCCTATCACCGGAGCCTATACTGGGACTATTTTGGCTTGGCTCCTGGGCATGGATTGGAGGAAAGCTTTCCCCGCTGTTGGGCTGGGTGTAATTGTGGCTGGTGTCGTAGTGCTCTTAATAACTTTGGGGATAATCAGCACCCCATGAAAACGAAGTTTTTCAAGGGTAACTAAATTAAATTCCACTAAGCAATTTAGAAACGATTTTTGCTGTGGGCGAGCATGACCACAACTCTAGATATGGTTGGTACTGAAAGGCTGGGTATCCTTTTGTACAGATACCCAGCCTTTCAGTGGTTCTGCTACCTGCGATATTAGCTTTAAGCCTTCCCTATCCTGAACATCTTGGTCCCGCACACGGGACATACGCCTTGAGTGGCCGGCCTGCGGTTCTTCATGATTATGCTTCTGGGATTCTTCATTTCCCTTTTGGCACGGCATTTCATGCAGTATGCTTGCATCTGTTCACCTCCCTTTTTATAAAAGGATAAGCCATCATCACTCGAATGTCAATAGTTTTTCCTTAAATATTCCATAAATATTGTCAAATATTGTCAAAAGTCTCGTTGCTTATGCGTATTATTCCCAATTCCAACTCGGAGAGGAAGTCCATTGAATGATGGATGGATGCTTTAAGAATTTGATGACCAAAATTCATCCCGATTTCATCGGGATGAAGACCCCGTTGACAAGTCCACCAGTGACAGGTTGGGTTACCTACTTAGATGATTTGACACACAAGTTAGATATGGAGTTGCTGTAGCACCTGACGTGCCTTCTGACTTGCTCGGGCGCGGTGGCTGATTTGATTTTTCGTCGCCAATGGAAGCTCGGCCATGGTCTTACCTATCTCAGGAAGGAAAAAGATAGGGTCATAGCCAAAACCATTTTCTCCCTTAGCCTCGAAGGCAATCATGCCATGACACTCGCCATAGCATATCTCTGCACGGCCTCCTGGACTAGCTATAGCAATGACGCACTTAAAATGGGCTGTTCGTTTCTCCCAGGGAACGCCGTTAAGTTTAGCTAAAAGGAAGCTTACTTTATCTGCATCGGTAGCAGCTTCACCGGCAAAGCGAGCTGACTTAACACCTGGCTCCCCGTTAAGGGCATCCACCTCCAGTCCTGAGTCATCGGCGAGAGTGGTGAGCTGGCCTAATTTGGCATAAGTAATGGCTTTTAACCGAGCATTTTGTTCGTAGCTGCTCCCCGACTCAGTAACGATTTTTGCTATTCCTTCTTCGGTCAGCGTGGTTACTTGATAACCAAGACCGTCCAGGAGAAAGCGATATTCCCTGATTTTCCCTGGGTTGGAGGTAGCTAATAGAAGCTCAGGCATTTTGTCGTTAAAGGTCTTGAAATCTTTGTGCCAGCTTCTTTGCCACTTCGGGCATGGTGGTGTATTCCATTTCCTCAAGCGGCAGGCGGTGTGGTTCAAATGGCCCCATTCGGCGCAGGAAATCCGCCACAATGTTTGCTTGATGACGAACCTCATCGAAAGCAGGGTCATCGAAGAGGTCACGAGGCCCGACAAGCTTGCCATTAGCAAGTTGGAAACCAGCGGCTATTACTCTTGGTGGACCATCGAAACGGCAGGGATTGCTTTCCCTGACAGCTACCGGCATTAAGGGGCCATGGTGCGAGCCTCTCATCCAGCCTTCTACTATGTTAACAGAAGCAAAGGGTTCCAGTATTTCACCCACGGCGGGAAATTTTCCCTGGGAGCGAACGATACAGACAGGGTCATCCTTGCCTATGTATCTGCCGGCCATGAGAGACAATCTCTGAGTAGAGGAGACAGCAGCGATTTCACCGCTCTCCTTATGGTACACCGCTTTAACGGCATAGCGGCCTGGTGCGCCGAGAAAAACTAGCATGTCGTAGATTTCCTCAGGAGCGTTAAGCCTGATTTTTTTGTGCTCTTTGACGTCGTGGATTTCAAAGGTGAAGCCAGAGTGCATATTAGAAGCAATAACCAGCCCAATGGTGTTAAAGGGGTCAGCAAATATTTTATATAGCGGCAGATTCCAGGCGCCAGACGCCGTCTTATCTGCCATAAATATGACTATGGTTTCAGCCTGGCGCTCGGAAAATTGCATCTCAGCCGTACCAGGTCCCATCCCCTTGATGTTACCGGAGAAAGCATCAGCTAGAAGGTCCTGGCCGGCACCATGTAGCTTCAAGCTCTTAGCTACATTGGTGCATTCCACAAATGTATCCCAGGCTAACTTGTGGATTTGCTCACTATCTTCACCATGCTGGTGAGTCATTATCAACTGGAGGTCATCGCCACAAACTGTAACGTGATGGTCTATGAGCAGCCCCTGGCCTTGGGCATGTTCCAGTTTTTCCTTAGCCTTTTGTATTACGTCGGGGTGACTGGAAGAATGACCGACATAGCCACCGACGTCTGCTTTGATAGTGCTTAGAGTTAATTCCATTTCACCCTCCAGCGTAGTTTAGCAAGAGAGAAGGTGAACGTCAACTTGGGATGAAAATTAGCCCCTCTTTGCTATTGCCTAAAGCCTCCACTCTATTTTGGTGATAGAGTAAAGCAGTGTAAGCTGCCACCGCGGCATCACACAGGTCGTGGTCGAACATGTCTAAATAGGGCTTAAGACTAGGTAGAATTTCTCCTAGCTTATCCCTGAGGAAGCTCATTCCTTGTTTTGTAGTTTTCCGGGGTACGGTTTTATCGAAGAGGCGGACTTTGCTAGCGAATGGATAAACCTCAATGACCTGACCAGCTTGCTTCACATCGCGGCCAATGCTAGTTTTGAGCTCAATGCCACGGTAAATCAAGTCCTTGATAAAAGTCTTCTTGCTAGTGGGGTAACAAGGAATTCCTTGTTGCCTCAATTCTTGATCACATTGCCTGTTCTTCCTTGGGAATTTTGGCTCGCAAGGACAACTTTCCTCAAGACAGCATAACCCCAGTGGCAAGCTCAAGGGGGCATCGATGGCTATTACTTGAGGTGAATAGAAATTTAACAGAGTGACGATATCTCTACTCTCCGTTAAGAAGCCAAGGTAAACAAGTTGTGATTCGCCATCCAATCCTAAACAAGCGCTAGGTTTAGCTTCTGTTGAGGTTAAATCGATGCCAAAAAAAGTGGGATGCTTCACGTTACTGGAGAAGACTTTTTTCCTAACCGTTTTAATATCTCTCTAGCTGCCACTATACCTGAGGCCGAAGCTTGGACTAAGCCTCGACTGACACCGGCGCCATCGCCAGCAGCGAATATATTACCGATCTCGGTCTCTAAACAAGGGGTCAACTTTAGCTGACTAGAGTAAAATTTAACCTCTATCCCGTAAAGCAAAGTATATGGAGAAGCGA
>Ga0315549_1000187_pt1 | contig 75333 bp, 76 predicted proteins | sample SalMarSW160200MG_FD_203101 | JGI IMG/M metagenome (GOLD analysis project Ga0315549, IMG submission 203101) | Salt marsh sediment microbial communities from the Plum Island Ecosystem LTER, Massachusetts, United States - Salt Marsh Sediment SW1601-200 ... | reverse complement strand
CTGCTTTCCAGTGGCTATAGCATAAATGGACAGGCAAAAGAGATACTCAAGAGAGGATGTGATGGGTTTATACAAAAGCCATTTACTTTAGGGGAGGTATCAAAGGCAATACGGGCGGTGTTGGGGGAGGGGTAAGCTTATACAACCTACATTATCCAGAATTAAGGTCGTCTTGATGAATTATGCTTTATAAAGCAAAAGGGATTAACCCTCATTGGCTAATCCCTTTATATTCCCTGGTAGTCCCAACGGGACTCGAACCCGTGTTACCGGCGTGAGAGGCCGGCGTCCTAGACCGCTAGACGATGGGACCCTATAAATAAAGTAAGGAGTATGCAGTAGGCAGTAAGTACCGCTAAAATTTTCAGGCGCGCTGCTTACTGAATACTCCTTACTGCTTTATATGCAATGGCTGGGGGACAAGGATTCGAACCTTGGTTTGCAGGGCCAGAACCTGCCGTCTTACCCCTAAACGATCCCCCAACTATAACCTCTTATTCTCTTAATATTCTATTTAATGTCAAGAAAAAAAGCATTAAGGATTTGAGGTAGCATGCAGTTATATAAAAAGAACAAATACAAACATGCACAACGGGCAACTAACAACGGAGACTACCCTTCATTACGATTTTGGAAGGATTATTTTTGTTTTAGGTGTTCCAACCTGTTCAAGCCGTTAATATAGGCCTTGGCACTTGCGACTATTATATCTGGATCGGTCCCTTTACCGAGTGTCTGTATCCCATCTTCTTCTAAACGAACTATCACATTTCCCTGGGCATCGGTTCCTCCAGTAAGAGAGTCAATGGAGAAGTGAAGTAGTTTGGATTGTGTTCCTGTCATCTTTGCGATAGTATTAAAGGTAGCATCAATGGGACCTATGCCAAATCCTGCATCCTGCTGTACCCTTTTTCCCGTTTCCAATTGTACCGTCGCTGTGGGAACCGTTGCCGTACCGCTTATTACGTTGAGATACTGTAATTTATAGGTATCTGGTACCCTCAGGATTTCCTCAGCAATGAGGACCTCTAAGTCCTCATCCACAATCTCCTTTCTCTTGTCTGCAAGCTCTTTAAACCTCTGAAAAAGATTATCAATCTCGCGATCAGACAAATCGTAACCGAATCCTCGCAGGCGTTCTTTAAAGGCATGTCGCCCTGAATGTTTCCCCATAACCAGACGATTAGCCTTTAGGCCGATCGTAGCAGGCTCCATGATCTCATATGTAGTTTTATTTTTTAAGACCCCATCTTGATGAATCCCCGCCTCATGTGCGAAGGCATTTGCACCCACAATGGCTTTATTGGGCTGTACCTGGATGCCGGTAATCATTGCCAATAAATGACTTGAGGGATATATCTCTTTTGTGTTTATTTCAGTGAAACAATTAAGGTAATTCCTTCGCGCATGAAGGGCCATAACGACCTCTTCAAGGGATGTATTGCCTGCCCTCTCCCCGATGCCATTTACTGTAACCTCTACCTGTTGTGCTCCTGCATTAATACTCGCCAGGGTGTTGGCTGTTGCCAAACCCAAGTCATTGTGACAATGAACGCTCAGAATTACCTTGCCAATGTTTGGCGTATTACCTTTTATGTAGGCAATAAGATCTGTAAACTCACTTGGTATTGCATATCCCACTGTGTCAGGAAGGTTAACAGTGGTTGCTCCAGCTGAAATAACGGCTTCAAATATCCTGCATAAGAAATTTCGGTCAGTACGGGAGCCATCTTCTGCTGAAAACTCTATATTATCTGTGAATTGTTTGGCATAGGTAACAGCTTCAACTGCCTTGGCAAAAACCTGATCTTTGTTTAATCTTAATTTGTGCTGGAGATGAATGTCTGAGGTGGCAATAAAGATGTGGAGGCGAGGGTGTGCCGCCTCCTTTATGGCGCCCCATGCCGTGTCAATATCCTCCTTATAGGTTCGAGCAAGTGCTGCGACCTCAACATTTCTCACCTTTTTGGCAATCATCTGAACTGCCTCGAAATCTCCCTCTGAAGAAGAAGGAAATCCTGCTTCAAGGACGTCCACCTTTAGCCTTTCTAACTGTGAGGCAAAGTGCATTTTTTCCGCAGTATTCATGCTATACCCGGGAGACTGTTCCCCGTCTCTCAGGGTCGTGTCAAAGATAATAATTTTACCTTCCATTGCTACGCTCCTTTTATTTCGGTGTTTTATCCGGGTTCACGGATTCAGATCGCGGTATTTTCACCTGGGAAAGAAGCGCCCGCCGCAGGGACTTTTGTAAAGAAGCCCCTGCGGCTTTTATGACCTCTTTGAAATCGATTTGGAACATAGTTTTTTCCTTTACTAACTCGTAAAAAGTCTTTTGCCAGCGATTTTGGCCACTTTTGGAAAGTGATTCATAAAATGCTAAGCGTTAAAATCGCCAAACTGTTTGAGGCCTTTAGGCTGAGTTTTTGGCGATTAGCGAAGCATTTCATGAATCCCAAAATGGGCATCATGAGCGAGGAAAAGCACGTTTTACGAGAATATCTTCCTTTAATTGAACCGAGTTTCCTCGGCCTGATCCTTACTTAACTTGAAATAGATGCTGTCAACCAGGGCCTGCCAGCTGGCCTCGATGATATTCTCTGACACGCCCACTGTATTCCATATGTCTTTCCCATCTCTTGATTCAATGAGAACCCTCACCTTTGCCGCTGTTCCGGCACTTCCCTCCAATACCCTCACCTTAAAGTCAATCAATCCCATCTCTTTAATCCTGGGATAGAATTTGCTCAATGCCTTACGAAGGGCATTATCGATAGCATTAACAGGTCCATTTCCTTCAGCAGCTGTAAGCTCCTCCTCTTTTCCTACAGATATCTTGATAGTTGCCTGAGATATTAACTGGCTATCTTTATTTTTTTCATTAATCACTCTCAAAGACAGCAATGAAAAAGGCTCTTTAAATTGACCCGTAGACTTCTTTATCAGGAGTTCGAGTGAGCCTTCAGCAGCATCGAATTGATATCCCCGGTCCTCCATTTGTTTAATCTCTGTTACAATCTTTTGGCTGTCATACCCATTCCCCCCTAATGCAATACCCATTTCATTGGCCTTGTATTCTATATTGCTTTTACCTGAGAGATCTGAAACAAGCACCCGGCGCTTATTTCCGACTGTATCGGGCTTGATATGTTCATAGGCAAGGGGATTTTTTAAGATTGCACTTGCATGGACTCCACCTTTATGGGCAAAGGCGCTTCGCCCAACAAAAGGCCTTTCATTTAATGGTGGCATATTTGCTATCTCGCTGATATATCGGGAAATCTCGGTCAGGTGTTTTATTTTGGAATCATTGATACATTTTTTTCCTAATTTTAATTGTAGATTGGCTATGACTGAAATAAGATCTGCATTTCCACAGCGCTCTCCATAACCATTTATAGTACCATGAACAATTTTAGCACCTGCTTCAACAGCACCTATAGAGTTGGCCACAGCCAATCCACAGTCGTTGTGTGCATGGATACCAAAAAAAGTGCCCGGGAAGGATTCCTTGACAACTGTCATTATCTTTTTTACATCATGTACCATGGTGCCCCCATTGGTATCGCAGGGTACAATAATATCTGCCCCACCAGATATTGCTGCCTGAATGGTTTTCAAGGCATACTGGGGATTAGCTTTGTAGCCGTCAAAAAAATGCTCAGCATCGAAAATAACCTCTTTGTCTTTTGATTTGAGATATGTGATCGAGTCAAAGATCATGCCTACATTTTCCTCCAATGGAACACCTAATATCTCGGTTACATGGAGATCCCAGACCTTTCCAAATATAGTAATTGTCTGTGTTTCAGCTTGCAGTAATGCCTTCAAATTAGGATCTTTTTCTGGCAGTGTGTTTGCTCTTCTGGTGCTACCAAAGGCAGTCAAACGGGTTTTTTTGAGCCTTACATTTTTTGCCATCTGAAAAAAGCGCATATCCTTCGGATTTGAACCAGGCCAGCCACCTTCTATATACTGAATACCAAGGTCAGCTAAATTTTGGGCAATACGCAGTTTTTCCTCAGCAGAGAAATTGATTTGTTCTCCCTGGGTTCCATCTCTTAGCGTGGTATCATAGATTAGAACCTGCTTTTCCATTATTGTGCTCCTTTTCAAAGCAAAAAACCCGCTATCAGGCGGGCCTGATAGCGGGTTTCGTAAATCTATAAAACATCATGTCATTATCAGGCCCGGTAGCTTTAAGTTACCTAGCAGGAGGATAAGCAACAGGGAAATTATAATTATCCCTGTTGCCACCCCGATAATGCCTATAATGTTTTGAATTCCTAAGATCATTTTTTTAACAGATATTTAATAATGTTAACTGGTGTTTTTTATATATAAATAAAAAACTTTTGTCAAGATTTTTTCATTTTTCACAATTGTTCTGATACTTGGAAAGGGACACCAATCAAAACAGACCGAATATCTCGGCTCTAAAATATATATTCTTCCCCTGGATCCAGAACTATCACCTCAATGTTGGGCGCTTCCTTTTCCATGATTTCAACATAGGATGATGTGTCCTTCTCTAGAATGGGAAAGGTCTTATAATGCATGGGGATAACCGTGTCTACTCCTAGAAGTTTTGCTGCTAAAGAGGCCTGTTTTGGATCCATGGTAAACACGCCCCCAATGGGTAGCATGGCAAGATTAATATGGAAAATCTCACCAAGGATTTTCATTGAAGAAAATATGCCGGTATCTCCTGCATGATAACAAGTAAAACCATTTTCCAGCTGTATGATGTAACCAGCAGGGCTTGCTGTTTGAGAAGAATGAAATGCCTGAGTCATGGTTATTGAAATACCATCTGAGGTAGCTGTGCCGCCGATGTTCATACCCGTACCAAAGACTATCTGGGAGTCAGGAATTGCCGCCTCTTCTTTCAACCTGCTGACGGTTTCAGGCATACCCACCAGGGTAGCGCCTGTTGCCTTTACGATCTGGGCTGCATCTGCAATATGATCAAAGTGATCATGGGTTACAAGAACGAAGTCGGCTTTTGCAATATCTTTGGCCTGGATGGTAGCCAGTGGATTATCTGTCAACCATGGATCGATAATGAGTATTTTCCCTTTTTCAGATGTGATCTGAAAACCGGCATGACCAAGCCATTTAATTTTTGTGTCTGCCATATCAGTGCACTCCTTTATTGAATAGTGGTACTCCTTTAATCAATAAAGTCTCTTAACATAACGGTCATAGACATCCAGAGATACGCGTTCTATCCAGTTGGTTGTAACACAATAAGGGCATCTACAGCTACAGGGCGGCTGCCAGATATGATAACAGGGTTAATATCTATTTCCTTTATCGTATCATTTTCCACACCGATTTTTCCGACATTGATTAATATTTCTGATAAGATATCTCTGTCAACAGGCTCCATTCCCCTGACCGCATCAAGTATTTTGTGGGCCTTGATCTCATCCATCATCTCAAGGGTATCCCTTTTCTCCAAAGGTGCAAGGCGAAAGGATACATCCTTTAAGATCTCTGTAAATATGCCCCCAAGACCGAACATGACACATGGCCCAAACTGGGGATCTCTGATTAGGCCTATCACTAATTCCCTCTTGCCTTTGATCATCTCCTGGACAAGGATAGAACCGTGGCTTCCATTCATGCCAGCCATGATATTATTAAATGCATCCAGTGCTTCCCTGTCATCTCTGATATCTGTTTGGATGAGTCCTTTTTCTGTTTTGTGAGTTATCTCTGGAGAACATCCTTTTATCACGACAGGATAACCGATTTTATGGGCTGCAGAAATAATATCATCACTCTCTTGAATAATTATTTCACGTGTAACTGGAATGTGGTAAGAAGCCAGAACAATCTTGGATTCATACTCCGAAAGTGTTTCCCTACCTTCTTTAAGTGCCTTATCAAGAATATCCATTTAATCTCCTTTTTTTAGCCTGTTTATCCCAAAAGATTTCGAGCCATTATGATCTTTTCGATCTCTGTTGTCCCCTCATAAATCTCTGTGATTTTAGCATCCCTAAAGAGCCTCTGAACTTTATATTCAGCGAGGTAGCCATATCCTCCATGCATCTGAAGGGCCATATCAGTACATTTAACGGCCATCTGGCCACAGAATGATTTGGCTGCGGCAATAAGCTTATGGTCAATGGTGCCTAAATCCACTCTCCAGGCTGCTTCATAGACCAGGTTTCTACCGGCCTGTATCCAAGAAAACATGTCAGCTATTTTGAACTGAATGGACTGAAAAGAGGATAAAGGGGCATTAAAGGCTGTCCTCTTTTTCACGTGCTTTATGCTTTCTTCCAGGGCAGCACGTGCTGTTCCAACTGCCTGGGCAGCCACAATAATCCTATCGAGATTAAAGAGATGCATAGCCTCCATAAAACCATTTCCCAATTCGCCTACAACATTGGAAGCGGGTACTCGAACATTGTTGAAAGAAAGTTCAGCTGTATCAGAGGCTCGAACACCGAGTTTTCCGGTTAAATGATTTGCCTCAAATCCTTCTCGATCTGTCTCCACCATGATCATGCTATGTCGAGCATGTCTGTTTGGATTATCTGGGTCGGTTTGAACAAAACAAATGAGATAGTCTGCTCGGTCTCCATTTGTAATAAACATCTTTGAGCCATTGATTATATATTCATCACCTTCTCTCACGGCTGTTGTAAGGGTAGCACCTGCCAGATCAGATCCGGCATCCGGCTCAGTAAATGCAGCGCCCATGACTGCCTCACCCTTTACCAGAGGAGGAAGATATTTCTTTTTTTGTTCCTCAGAGCCAAAGGCCTGTATGATTTCCGCCCCATAGGATGAGATAAGAATTGCTACAGCTATACCCGGATCAACAGCAGCGAACTCTTCAAATATCAGACAATACTCCAGCATACCCATATCTGGCCCTTCATACTGCTCTTTGATAAATGTTCCCACAAAACCTAAATCTGCTGCCTTCTTAAAGATCGCCTCATCAAAGGACTCATCCCTGTCAAATTCTTCTGCTCTATCCGGGAATTCCCCTTCAGCAAACTCTTTGGCTGCATTCACTATATCCTTTTGTTCTTTGCTTAGCTCAAAATCCATTCTCATTAACCTTTCTTTAATTCCAGTATCTTATCTTTTAGAACAGGAACAATCTTGAAAAGATCGTCTACAATACCATAATTGGCTGTCCTGAAAATAGGGGCCTTCGGATCTTTATTGACAGCGATGATTGTGCCTGCCCCACTGGTTCCAGCCATATGCTGGAAGGCTCCACTTATGCCAACTGCTATATAGACCTTAGGGCTGACTGATTTACCAGAGGTACCAACCTGTAAATATTTGGGCAACCAGTTTTTATCAACAATAGGTCTGGAACATGAAACAACTCCGCCGAGAGCTTCAGCAAGTTCTTTAATAAGAGAGATATTTTCTTCTTCTCCGATGCCTCTCCCAACAGAAACAAGTAGGTCTGCCTGGGTTATATCCACATCACCGGCTGCTGTTTCAACAAATTCAACAAAACTCTTTTTCACCGGTATGTCCGTGAGAGAATAGTCTTTTTGAATTATTTCAGCACTCCTTTCACCGATTTTATCTTTGGGAAATACACCTGCTCGTATGGTAAGGAGACATCCTTCAGATTTGGCAAAGGAAACATTGGCAAAGATCTTTCCATTAAACACCTGTCTCTGGGCAATAAATGTATCGTCTTTAGGTATAATATCTATGCAGTCAGTAGCCAACGGGAGGCCAGTCTTAACAGAAAGACAGGGAGCAAGTTCCATTCCCCATGATGTATTACCAATAAGGGTAAGTGCTGGTTTTGACTCATCAATCAATCCATATATGATCTCTTTATAGATATCTGCATTAAAATTTGTGAGCCTCTCATCATCAAATATAATTATTTTATCAGCCCTGTCAGAAATATTTTCAGCAAGGGATTTTACGTCATGGCCAAGAATAATGGCGGTAACGGTATGTGATAGCTTTTCAGCAAGATCACCAGCCTTCCATAACATCTCAAAGGTTATATCCCTTGTCTCACCAAGTCTATGTTCAACAATAACAAATATTTCGCTCATTATTCCATCACTCCTTTCTTTGTTAGGATTTCGATAAAATCAGAAGCGATTGTGTCTGGGTCTCCGGTTAGCATCTGAGCTCCTTCGGTTTCTGGTGGCAGATAGACCTCTTCAACAATGGTCCTGGGAGATAGCTCCTCATCAGACATGCCCAGATCAGCAAGATTCATGATTTTTAGCTCTTTTTTGGCAGCCTTCCTGATACCCAGGATAGAGACATATCTCGGCTCGTTGATACCTGTCTGGATAGTCATTAAGGCAGGCAGCTCGGCGAGCGAGACTTCACCAAGGCCACCTTCAAGCTCTGATGTCGTCCGGGCCTTTCCATCCTCTATTTCTATAGCGGTAATCATGCATGCGTGATTTAGCTGTAATTCTTCGGCCATCATCATGCCAACCATTCCACCGTTATCGTCATCAGCAAGGACACCGGTAAATACGAGATCATGGGGTAAATCCTTCACAACACGGGCGAGAATCTTTGAGATTCCAAGGCTATCAAATCGGCTCATATCACCTGCTTCAACCCTGATAGCCCTGTCAGCACCCATAGCCAGAGATCTTCGTAAGACCTCCTCATCGTCCTCGCTACCTACTGTAACGGCTACAACTTCTCCACCGTACTTTTCTTTCAGGATGATAGCTTCTTCGATTGCGTAGTTATCCCAATCATTTAGAACAAATGCAAGCTGGTCTTGTTTAATCCCTTTTTTTTGCTCATCAATTACTAAATCTACCTCTTCAGTAAGAGGGACCCTTTTCACACATACGACAATATCCATGCTTTACACCTCCAAATTAGTTGTTATCAAATAGCTTAATAATTATATATCCGTTCAAAGGTTCAATGTTTCCCGGTTCAAAGGTTCAGTTGATCTTGAGCTCAGTCTCTTTGCCGACATTCCGCGAATACGGCGTTGTATCGGGCGACATAAAACTAGCATCCGGAAACTTGTAAAACCCATTTTCTCGGTTTCCTCTAATAGGCTTTATAGTCGCTGTCAAATTATGTTCGCAGCCGCTGAACCTGCTAGCCATCCGTCAGGTGGGGCTGATAAAAATCTCTAAACTTACAAACATACAACCTGGAACGTTTAACCTTTTTTAACCGTGAACGGCTACATATCTATTACATATTGCTCAGATAGAAATTCTAAAGCGTTGAAATCAGAAGTTCCATCAAATCAACGACCTTCATCTGACCTTCGAGTCCGCTTGTCTTGATAGCATCATCAAAATTGAGAAGACAAAAGGGGCAGGCTGTAACAATAACATTCGCACCTGCTTCATGGGCCATGGCGACTCTTTTTTCACCCATTCTCATGTCTTCCTGCTCAATGTCATACCAGAGATTAATATCACCGCCGCCGCAGCAAAAGCTTCTATCCCTGTTTTTCTCCATCTCTACTATCTGGATATCAGGGATTGAGGCAAGGATCTTTCTTGGGGCCTCGTAGATACCATTATGCCGTCCCAGATAACAGGGGTCATGGTAGGTATATATGCCTTCATTGTCAAGCGATTTAGCTGGCTTCAGTCGACCGCTTTCGATAAGGGGGAGAAAAAATTCGGTGTAATGTTTTACAACTAAATTGTTAGGGTAATCGTTTTTCAGTGTATTAAAGGCATGTGGGTCTGTGGTAACAATCTCTCTGAATTTAATTGTCTTGAATGTTTCGATATTCTCTTCCACTAAAAATTGAAAGAGGCCTTCCTCACCGAGTCTCCTGACCTGATGTGCTGAATCCGATTCTCTGGGGCCAAGAATACCAAAGTTTATGCCTGCTTTATTGAGGCCCTTGACAATAGCCATGGCTATCTGTTGTATCTGTGGATCAAATGAGGCATAGGAGTCAACAAAGTAAAGGACATCCACCTCATCTCCCTCTTCAAGTATCTTGACAGGGACATCATCTAACTCTTTGATCCAATCCGCCCTTTTACTGGGTGGTTTACCAAAGGGATTACCTGTTTTCTCAAATTTCATAAGGGCATCCTGAAAATCCTTGGGAATCATACCCGATTCAACCATATATCTCCTTAAATCTATCATCTTATCAATATATTCAATAAAGACCGGGCATTCCTCTTCGCAGGCTCCACAGGTGGTGCATGACCAGATTTCATCAGGGGTGAGGACATTTCCTATCAGGGGAAGGTCCTTAGCTTGTGCGTCTGTTTTTCCTTTAAAATTAAAGAGAGGCTTGCTTTGATAGGCATAATCCCTGATTTTTAGGGTAACTTCCATAGGTGATAAGGGCCGTCCAACTGTATTTGCAGGGCAGTTATCGGAACATCGGCCGCATTCGGTGCAGGTAAAAAAGTCAAGGATATGTTTCCAGGTAAAATCCTCTACCTTTTCCACTCCTAAGGAATCGAGTTCCTCAATATTTTCGATATCCCATCGTGGGGGTTTTATAGAGCCCTTTTTAAGCTTTCTAAAAAATACATTAAAGAGGGCCGTAATGATATGAAAGTGTTTCCCAAGGGGGAGATAGTTGAGGAAAACCATCAGTGTCAGGATATGAAGCCAGTAATTCCACAGGGAAATAGATTTTAACGTATCTTGACTGAGACCATGAAAGAGATACGCAGCAATATTTGCACCAGCCAGCCAGAAGGCGCTTTTTTCTCCAAGCAGAATTCCACTTCCATCAATAGCCATATCGGTTACCATTAAAAAACTAATCAGGCCGAGCACCAGATAGGCATGAAATTTGTGGGCCTTTCCATGCTTAAATTCATATCTGGCAGGTCTCGATATAGCTCGGCGTAATATAGCTGCAATACAGGCAAAAAGGACGATAATTTCAAATATATCTTTAAAGAAATGATAAAACTCCCCTATGGAGCCTCCCATAAAGGGAAAAACAAATTCGGCCTTTATTCCAAGCCCATAGAGGCTTATTGACCGTAGGGCAAGTATAACAAAGCCCCAAAAGATCATAATATGTAATATGCCAATCCAGAGATACCGAGGCTGTCGCCACTGGAAAATACCGTAGATAATGAGGTCATAGAATCTCTGCCATAATGAATTAAATCGAAGATCCGGTTTGGCAGATTGCAATAATAGATATCTTCTGTAGATAATATAAAAAAAGAGGGCAAGGCCAGCTATTAAAATGAACAGTGTAATAACAGAACCAGGGATACCCAAATAATGCTCAAGTGCAGGTTGAATTTTGTGATGCATCTTTTTCTCCTTAAAAAACAGATCAAAGGCAAGACGTAATTATGAATGACGATTCATTTAATATCATAAGCTCCTATGGGGGTCAAGGCCTTTTGATTTTCTTTAGAAAGGTATTGTGAATCTATAAAGTTTTGGAAATGATCACCTTCACGTATGAGAGAAAAATTTTTTGTTTTACCAATAATTTTAATTAAGTTATAATTAAATGAATATTCAGGTTCAAAGTTCCGGGGTTCACGGTTCAAGGTTAAGAAGCGATGAAAATTGAACGGTTTGAAGATATTGAGGCTTGGCAACTGGCACGTGAATTGACTCGGAAAGTGTACCGTTTAACAAAGAAGCCAGGATTCACAAAGGACTACGGACTGAAGAGGCAGATACAAGATGCTGCTGGATCATCGATGCACAATATTGCCTAAGGTTTCGATTCCGAGACGAATGCGGAGTTTATCCGGTTCTTGCGATACGCCAAGCGCTCTTGCACGGAAGTCCAGAGCGAACTCTATGTCGCCTTGGATGAAGAGTACATATCGCCCAACGAATTCAAAGATGTTTACGAGCAGGCCAGACGAACACGTGCTGCCGTTCGTGGATTCATCAACTATCTCAAAAAATATGAAGAACACAAGCAAACTAACCGTGAACCCTGAACCGTGAACCTGACAACCTGAGTAGTTACATAATTAAAAATAATAAATTTCAATCAGCTGCCTTCCTTAAGAGGCGTTTTGAAACAGAAAAAGTGGGTGATATGAGAAAAGAACTCGATAATGATATATATAGAAGGGAATTGTCTGCCCTTATAAAATCCAGTGCTCTTATCAATTCATCACTCCAAACCACTGATGTACTTAATTTTGCCATGAAGGCGGCAGAGGAGTTTATGGATGCCGAGGCCAGTTCAGTCTATGAGCTTGAGATAGAGAAAAAAGATATTATTGTGAGGCTTGCAAGGGGTGAGAAGGGCGGGTTTATTCAGTCCAGGAGATTGAAGCTTGGTGAAGGGATTGCCGGCTGGGTTATCCAAAGCGGAAAACCAATGATGGTAGAAGATGTGCGCAAGGAACCTATATTTAGCGATCGGTTTGATAGGGAAACGGGTTTTACTACTCAGTCACTTATCTGTGTTCCACTTGCCATAAGGGGAAAGACGACAGGGGCTATCCAGGTCATTAATAAAAAAAATGGGCACACTTTTACACAGGAGGATAGCGAACTCTTAACAGCCCTTGCCCAGCAGATTGCAGTTGCCCTTGACAATGCAAAGCTTTATCATAGATTAGAGGAAAATTTTCAATTAACAGCAGAGGAGCTTAAAGTAACTCAACAAAAACTCATTAGATCGGAACGCTCAGCAGCCATAGCCAATCTTGTGCAGGGAGTTGCCCATGAGGTGAGAAACCCTATTATGTCCATAGGTGGTTTTGCAGCGAGGATGAAGGCTGATTTAGAGATGAATAATAAATTCCAAAAATATCTCGATATCATTCTTAGTGAGACAACCAGGCTCGAGAAACTCGTTCAGGATGTAAAAGAGATTGCAGAAATGCAGACCGCGTATTTGGAACCAGAAAATATGAACAGTCTCTTGTCCAACGTTATAGAGGATTTTTCGCCGATCATAGCCAGGCAATCCATCCATCTGGAAACAGATATTGAAGAGAGTTTGCCTACCATTACCCTGGATAAGGCACAGATATCAAGGGCATTGAAAAATATTGTCCAAAATAGTATAGAAGCTTTGCCTGCAGGTGGTACTCTTAGGCTTACGGCACGGGCGGTAGATTCTGCTATACGGATTGTTGTTGAGGATTTTGGTATAGGCATAGATGAGGATAAGCTTGGTTCCATACTTGATCCCTTCGTCACTTCCAAGACAACAGGTGCGGGGTTGGGATTGACTATGGTTTATCAGATTGTCATGAATCACCACGGAGAAATTGACATCAAAAGCAGGGGTGGCAAGGGAACGATAGTAAACCTTGATTTGCCACTAAATCTTCAACCTAAGATGGAGGAATAACACATGAAATGGAATAGGGGACTGTTGCTCTTAGTAATTGCCCTTATTGCAGGTGGGTTGTTGGTCTTTTACTTCACCTATTTTGGCAATGAGAGCAGAAAACAAACAACCTCTCAGGAGGCAGAGAAGGGAAAATCAGAAGAGCTTGCAAAAAGCTCTACGGAGACAAAAGATATACTTGCTCAATCAGCACCACAGGAAAGAATAGAAGAAGTTGAGAGCAAGGCAATGAAGGTTGAAGATGAATGCCAGAAGATGGAGAAGGACCTTCAGGAATTTTTCACATATCTTGATACAAAAGACTATATCAGGGAATTAAGAATAAAGGAAGGCACATTCAACCATTTTAAAAAAATCATTCGTGCCTTATCCTTAGATCCTCCTATCCCAGCAGGAGAAGGTTTAAATTATGATATGATTATCAACAATATCTATCATTTTTATCGGATTTTAGATTTGAAGGATTTGAAGTTGATAAAGCTAATCTTAAAGAATGAAGCAGATACTATGGAGATTAATTTTGCATTATTTTACAAATGGCTCATGTCAAATGATGAATGTGGTCAAAAGGACGGGATTCCCCCGACACTGGACACCTTGTACAGGTATGCCGGTTTTTTGGTAAATTCTATCGGAGGAAGAGCCTATCTATTTCGGAGAGCAACAAGATTGAGACTACTTGTATACTATTACAGTCTGTTGATCATACATGAAGCTGATAAAAAAAAGGTGAACAATTTTGGGGTCGACATCATTCCCTTTTTGGAGCCATTAGCTGAAGAGATTGAGAATTATCAATTTCTCTATTTCCGCAAGGAATATGCAGGGAGATTAATTAATCTTAAGGACTATTACTTAAAGAAAAGGAAAGCTTCTTGAGATTTTTCGTATAAGTCCAGCCACCAAGTCTCAAAGGCACAAAGAAATGATTATGTCTCTTATTAATAATGATATTTAAAGAATTATATAATAATCTTGGTGACTTGGTGTCTTTGTGGCTGAACTATTAAGATTTTTCTAATTCATATCAAGATATGAAAGGGTTGATTCCCAGAATTTTATATCATTTTTTAGTCTTTGATAAAATTTGCTATTGGTAATGGCGATACCACCGATTTCTGCTGAGGCCAGGATAAATTCTATATCTTCTTTATCATACTCCCTTTTCTCTGCTGAGTAGAGCCTTATTTCTCCAATAACATATCCCTTAACAAAGATGGGGACAGATAATATTGATACAATGCCTTCTTTTATCGCCTCATCTCGGTACTGTATATGTTTATTTGCAGCAATATCTTCTATGAAAACTACCTTTCCTTTTACTACATCTGGCATACTCTTATCTGCATAAAGAGGTCCTTTTTGAAGATATTTATTGCTCAACCCTCCTGAGGCAGCCATTTCTAACCTACCTGTTGTTTCATTTAACAGAAATATGCAACATCCCTTAATATGCAAGGTCTGAATAGCTTTCTTTACCATAGAACCCAAAACATCTTGTGAGTTCAGGTCATAGAGTAGATCTCGAGTGACTTCGTGTAAAATCTTAAAAAATTCAGTAGATTTTTCAGTGTCAAAGGTTTCTTTGGTTACGGTTTTGATCCCATATTTTTTAATTCTCTCCTGATGGACAGGCTCTATGCCTCCTTTGTTAAAAAGCCTAGTCAGTTTCTCCTTCTCTTTTTCGTACATTCTGGCATTTATTATAGACAATCCAGCCATTTCGCCCAGGGCAGATGCAAATTCGATCTCTCCCTCAGTAAATGACCGAGGGGCGGATGTATAGAGTCTCAGCATTCCAATAACTTTGTTGTAAATCTGAACGGGCACGCTTAAAACAGAGGCAATCCCTTCTTCCGCCTTTTCTTTCCGATACTGAATCCTTGGATCGTTTTGGGCATCAATAATCAGGACTGGTTTTCCCTCTAATACCTCTGGTACGCTTTTGTCCGCATCAAGGGGCCCTTTTCGAAGATATTTTTTACTCAGGAAACGGGATGCAGCTAATTCTAAATCATTGGTCTTCTCGTTCAAGAGTCTAAGACTGGCGGCCTTTAATTTCATCGCTGGAACGATCCTTCTCACAATAAGGCGTAGTACCTCTTTTGAATCAAGCACAGAGAGAATAGACCTCGACACCTCATGGAAAACCCGGAAGTATGCAATTTCTTTTCTTGGCATTTTTTTCAATATAGGATTGTTAATAAATAAAATATATAATAAATACTTTTAGAGGTCAAGAAAATAGAGTGTAACAGGGATCATTATGATCAGGACCAGTTGTTTTAAAGATTCAAAGGATAGAGCACATACAGTAAGTATTGCAAGGAGCGATTTTCCCTGGCCTATGAAAGGATACAGATTTGAGAAATATCCTGATCTGATGCCATCTTTAAGCCTTCTTAGAGAGTGGAGGGCAGGAAAGATAACGGAAGAGGCCTACACGCAGAGATATTATAATGAAACATTGAGTAAGCTCGATACAAGAAAGGTGTATAATGATTTGGATGGAAAGATATTGCTCTGTCATGAGCCCCCTGGAGCATTCTGTCACAGAAGATTAGTTGCGAGATGGCTTGAGAGTTCTCTGGATGTTAAAGTAGTTGAACTATAATCCTCTTAGTCCACTCGATGTATGTAAGATGAATTCCGAACCATTTGCCCAGGATATTGTTTTCATTTAAGGTTCTTCTCCAAATTAGTTGGTAGAAAAATGATTTACCAAAATACAACATATTGAAATTAAATGTAATTTCACCATTAACCTTTTTGATTAATTAGGCCATATTGTTAGGTGATAACGTTACTCCAGAAATTAAGTATTAACAGGAAATTACTTTTATAGGCAACTGCTATGATGAGCCTGATAGGTACCCATTATCGGAGTTGCTTTTAAAAGCTATACCTACTGAAATCATTAATCAAATAAGATTTAAGCCTTAATCTTGACCAACTAATTTGGAGAAGATCCTCATTTAAAAAAATCCCGGCCCCTTTTTTAGGTAAAGGGTATGAAAAGTGGCATAATGTAAATTGTAACGGATGGAAATTGAGTGATCACGCCTATTAAAACAATAGCAGTGATTGGTGCTGGAGCCATGGGTGCCTGCTATGCGAGCAAATTTTATGAAATAGATAAAAATTGCATATCCCTTGTGGCTACAGGTGATCGCTATGACCGGCTTAAAGAAAAAGGGCTGATTGTGAATGAAACGCATTATTTTTTCAATGTTATCAGACCGGAAGAAAAGGCACCGCTATCTGATTTTATCATAGTAGCTGTCAAACATCATCACCTTGAAGAAGCAATCAGGGATATCTCGAACAGGGTGGGTGAAAACTCGTTAATTTTATCCATTATGAATGGCATTGAAAGTGAAGAACAGATCGCTGCTGCCTATGGGGCAGGCAAAGTGCTGTATGGTGTTGCAGTCGGTATTGATGCGGTAAGACACGCAAACAGCATCACCTTTTCCCAACAGGGGAAGTTATTTTTTGGAGAGGCTAAGAATCTACATCTTACCGAGCCTGTCATGAGTGTTCAATCCCTTTTCAATCAAGCTGGGATTATATACGAAATACCTGAGGATATGATTCGAATCCTTTGGTGGAAATTCATGATTAATGTGGGAATCAATCAGGCCTCGGCCGCATTAGGTGCACCCTATTCGGTTTTTCAGCATTCTCAAGAGGCCAAAGAGCTCATGGAATCCGCAATGAGGGAAGTTATGACCATTGCTAAAGCAGAGGAAATCCATTTATTTGAAGAAGACATAGAAAATTGGAATTCATTTCTATCTACCTTATCACCACAGGGTAAAACCTCCATGCTTCAAGATGTAGAGGCTAAAAGGAAGACGGAGGTAGAAATGTTTGCAGGAAAGGTGATTGAGCTCGGGAAAAAGCACGGGGTCCCAACGCCGATAAATCAGACACTTTATAGATTAATAAAGGTCATAGAGGCAATTTACACACAAAGAGGCATTCTTGGCCACAATCAAAGGTAAAGATCTTGGTGATTTGTCCGATGCTCAGGTGAACCCATTGAGGGGGGCTCACATTAGACGAGAAAAAGAAATGAGAAAAGAAAATTATAGAAACAGGGTAACGCAAATAATCGAGATTCTCGAAAAGGAATATCCTGATGCCAGAACTGCCCTCACCTTTAAGAGCCCTTTGGACCTTTTGGTATCGACAGTCCTTTCGGCCCAGTGCACAGATGAAAGAGTAAATAAGGTAACCAAGGTGCTATTTAATAAATACAGGTCTGCAAAAGATTATGCTCGGGCAGATCTTACTGAACTGGAGGAGGATATTAGATCTACTGGATTTTTTCGAAATAAGGCCAAATCCATCAAGGCCTTCTGCACCACTCTATTAGAGAAATTCAACGGGGAAGTACCGGGCAACCTTAAGGACCTGGTATCTCTCCCTGGAATTGGAAGAAAGACCGCAAATGTTGTACTTACCGAGGTATATGGCATTCCAGGGATAGTAGTCGATACCCACGTTCTAAGGTTGAGCAAACTCATTGGGCTGACTAACAACAAAGACGCCACTAAGGTAGAATTTGATCTTATGGAGATTGTTCCCAAAGAAAAGTGGAGGCTCTTTTCGAATCTCCTTATATTACATGGAAGGGCCATCTGTGTTGCAAGAAGACCAAGGCATCAGGAATGTAATATCATTGATCTCTGTGAAGAGGGAGTCCGGTGGAAAAAAACACTCTCTTAAAGTATAGCAATTTTGAAAGAAAACATGGTACCTTCTCAATAAGTTCGGGTTCTGTCATTGCGAGTCCCGATTTATCGGGACGAAGCAATCCCTGGCCCAGACCTGGCTTGCAATGCTTGGGTGATCATAGTTAAGTTCCACAAATACTACAGCGATTGTACAATTTCCCAGGGATGTCGCGCCAGGGCAGGCTCTATTATGTAACGAGATTGCCACGTCGCCTGCCCGCCATCTGGCAGGCGGGCTCCGCCCCTCGACCCTACTTGGGGCCATGAGACGTGTCGGCGAGCCCTTCGGCTGTGAGCTCAGGGCCGAACGGCTCACGTCGTGCCGCTTGTCGAATGGCTCCTCCAATGACGGCAAATGGCAATGGCAAGGGAACATCAGAACTTTTTGAGAAGTTACAAAACATGGACTAAAAAAATATGATCCAGTTTAATGCATTGCTCATCGCATTCCTTGCAGTCTTTGTCTTTCAATCGCTGTTTCAGCTTGCCTTAAACCTGATTAATATCAGCCATTTGCGCCGGCACGAAAATCATGTCCCCCGCGTCTTTCAAGATACATTAGATAAGAAAAAATTCTCTGAAATTGCAGCTTATACAGCAGATTCTACCAGATTTGGCATTGTTGAAAAATTATTTGATCAGGCGTTATTACTTGTCATTTTATTGACTGGTTTTTTGCCCTGGCTGGTTGAAATAATAAATACCTGGCACATAGGCTTTATAGGTGGCGGACTGATCTTCTTTGCCGTTATTATAATCATTGCTAATCTGCTTGATATTCCATTTGATCTCTATGGGACCTTTGTGATCGAAGATAGGTACGGATTCAATACCAAAACCATTAAATTATGGGCCATAGATTGGGTCAAGGGTATGACTATATCATTTATTCTGGGTGGCGTTGTTATCTTTTTTCTGTTGACATTAGTGTTCTATTTTAAAAATGCCTGGTGGTTTTTCGCATGGATAGTTATTTCAGTCTTTGAGTTGCTGATTATGTGGTTATATCCGGTGCTGATTGCTCCACTGTTTAATAAATTTGAACCAATTACCAATAAAGAACTCGAAAACAAGATTGCTACCCTCATGGGGAAGGCAGGGCTTGCAGTTAAAGGGGTGTTTCAGATGGATGCTGGTAAAAGGAGTAAACACACCAATGCCTATTTCACAGGAATTGGTAGAATTAAAAGGATTGTTCTATTTGATACCCTCTTGGCATCCCATCCTGATGAGGAAATTCTCTCAGTTCTTGCCCATGAAACGGGTCACTGGATGAAAAAACATATTATCAAGCAACTTGTTTTATTAGAGATTCTATCTTTGGTTGGGCTGTTTATTGTAGCGAAATTACTTAACTGGCAGCTAATTTACCAGACATTCGGTTTCCCGGAACAGATTGAATACGTCGGCCTGTTTCTTGTGCCTGTCCTTTAAGCCCCCTTAGCTATTTTATGAGGCCTGTAGGCTCAGCTATCTCAAGAAAATATGAAAGGGAAGCCGATGACATTGCTGTTAAATTAATGGGAACAGCAGGACCGATGAAAAATGCCCTGATAAAGCTTAGCGCTGACAATCTGGCGAATCTGGCACCACATCCACTTTTTTCCTGGTTCAACTATTCGCACCCACCACCGGTGGAAAGAATAGAAAGGCTTGAAAATATGATGGAAGGGATTTCAACAGCTTCCACACATTATTAACCGAGCACGTAAAAAAACGCACCGTCGGGCCGTCCACTTGAAACACGGATTATGTGGCAATTTCCTCAACAGCGTAGTCGTGTTGTTAGTGCGTGGGCAAATCGCATTGGCGAGTCTGCATCCATTCGGAAATAGAGCGCAGGCTCAATCAGCTCCAATTCCATTAAGGCAAATGTGCTTTGTTCGGTGCGTACAAAGTCTGCTCTTGCATAGAGCGGCTTCTGAGGGAGAGAGTCAATGACGTGTTGACTGCTGTGGAGCAACTCTGGCTCAGCAATTACGGGACGTATATTGCCACCATGTTCCTCCTGAACGCGAAAATCATTTGTCTTTGGGGTTTTTAGAATTGTATGACTATGCATACCTTCAAAATAGATCAGGGAAAATTCACCTTCCTCTATAATGTTTGCCATGAAAGGTTGTACCATATACGCACGCCTATCAAATATTTTTTCAAGCACAGGTAGCTTGGCGTTGCTTTGGCTTTGATGAAGGCGAAACGCATGACCAGCACTCGCACCTATGATCGGCTTGATTATAATCTCCTCTGTGTCGAGTTGGTCAAAGAAAGAGCCTAACTTTTTTGTATCCACTGCTTTCTCTTGCCAGAGAGTCGGAACGATGGAAGTACCTTTCAATGCGATGTCGCGCAGGTAGGTTTTTTGCATATTCCATCGCACTAACTCCAATGAGTTTTCCAAACGAGTATTGGAACGATCAATAGATTCGAGCACGGCAAAAAAAGCATCAGGATCATTCTGGTAATCCCATGTCGTGCGAATGACCACCACATCGAATTGGCTCCAGTTATAGTCCTTACGCCAAGAAACCATTTCAACTGTCCAGCCCGCATTATGAAGGTGTGTAATAGTCAGTTCATCGTCGCTGACATATCCTGTTAGATCGTCCATCGTAAGGAAAGCGCATCGGCACATAAAATACCCGTTTATTCTGTGAAGATTATTATTTAAGGTTTTTCTCTTGTCACAATTAAGATTGTTTCCTAGTCATACTCTCTATTTCGACCTTGATCACTCCCGATTTTTTTAACGTGTCATCATTAAACTGGAATGTTCCATCAGAATATTGACTCATGATGATGTTGAGTGCCTTTCGTTTTTCTTCTATATCTTCAAGAAGCACCGCTTTTCCAAACCCGATAACGCTTTGATACTTCATACTCCAATGACATGCATCTTCTGCTTTTACAATTGCGGTGTTTACATCAAACTCAAAGCAAATGTTTTGATTCTTTTTGATGATATCAATCTTTTTTCCTTTAAGAGGGCCATGGAAATAAAGCATCTTATCTCTATAGCCAAAACTCAACGGCACGATGTATGGAAAATTACCCTCAGATAAGGCAAGACGGCAAACAAGTGATTTCTTAATAATGGCTTCAATGGCTGATGCTTCGGTGATTTCTTTTTCTTTTTTTCTCATGATTGTTTCTTTATTCCTTTTAAATAATGATTGGTGATAATATGCTGAAAAAGTAACCGCTTTTCAGGCAGAGTTCATCGCCTGATTAGCTTTCTATAGCTATTTTACATTTCAGTAGACAAAGTTCTTTGTTATAACATGCCCGGTTTTGTCAAAATCAATACCTTCCATTTGAAGCAAGGTTTGTTTCATTTTATTATCGCCCTGATACCCTCCGATAGTAAGGTCCGTACGAATAGCACGGTGACATGGGATTATCAGCGGGAATGGATTGGTTGCCAGTGCGTTTCCAACTACGCGAGCTCCTCTCGGTCTCCCCACGTGCCTGGCAATGCGCTGATAGGTACTGACAGCCCCACGAGGAATTCCGTGTTCGGCACGCAAAATCTCTTGCTGAAATTCAGTGCACAGGTCCATACGAACTATTTCAAGTGAGAACTGTATATCTTCACCACTAAAGAATCTTTCAATATCATCGGCAATGGCATCAATTTCAGAACACGCAGCGTTTTGAGAATCTGGAAATAATGTGACCACTCGGTGCTTGGCGGAGACATTCGGTGTTGAGATCAAAACACGAAATACTTTTGGCTGGCCCTCATAGATTGACCAGAGCAGAGCTACTTGTCCGAAAGGGCTTGAGCGAATCACGAAAGATAATGCGGCAGTTTTTATGTTTTTATTTTTCATGTGTGTACCAGGAGAGCTGAGCAGCACTTCATTTATAGGTAATATTCTTTATTGCTTTGAAGATTGTCATAACCATTACTCTATGATCTATGAATCGATATCATGCTTTTCTTCAGGTTGCCCTGAATTTTTACAAGCCAGAAGATAACGGTAGCCATATTCAATGACAGAATCTCCGTTCTGATTCGTAACCTTGCATTGAATAGAAGCGAAGCCATGATTAGGTTTACTTCGCGATCGCTTGAGATCGGCCCACCATGCTTTAACAAAAAGGGTGTCACCTGGTCTGACTGGATTGAACATTTTGGCCTTATCCATGCCAACACCGCTTAAAATTGCTACGTCACCCTGTGCTTCAACAACAACGCGGGTACAGGCAGAAAGAATATGGAGCGAAGAGGCAATAAGACCATCAAATATGGATTCCCTGGCAGCATCCTCATCCGTGTGAAATGGTTGTGGGTCAAATTTTTTGGCGAATGCAATGATGTCCTCTCGCGTCATAATAACATTTTGACAGTTGAGGTGTTCACCATCAGCGATATCTTCAAAATACCTTTTTATCATGTTTGTCTTATCCTTTTTCTTTGCTCTAAACAAACTGCTCTGAGCATAATATTATTACATGGTTTTTTTCCGGATATACAATACCTTTGTCACTCTTGCCACTGCTTCACCTGTTTCATCCTCAACATCAACGAAAAATTCTGGAAGATATTTTTGTCCATTGCTTGTGTTTTCCCGAATATTTTTTATGTGTTTCTCTTTGATGTTAAACAGTGCCGTTACAGTTCCTCGACCTGGTTTAATAAAATCTATATGAACTGCCTTATCCCACACGATATAGTTTTTTCCCAAAATTTTTATCAACATTACCATGAAAAAAGGATCTGTCATTGCATACAAAGAACCGCCAAAATGGGTATTCACATAATTACGATTATACCATCTCATCTTCATCTGAACGATGATTTCTTTCCAATCAGAAGAGATTTTTCTCACGACAATCCCTGTTCCCCAGTAGGGTGGGTATACATTTACAAAAAACTTAAAAAGTGTAGAATTCATTGTTAGTTTCTCTCAATAATCATTCTGCTGTTTCATATATACCAAAATCAGCCCTGTGATCATTCTCCTGATAGTATATATTTTTGGCGCCACTACATACCATAGAATACCAATATGAGTGAAGCGACAGTGGAAATCACACCCGAGTGCAATTGTTTCACCATCCAGGTACATGGTTAGGTGAGATTTGACAAAGAACCCATCACAGGAAGCAAGGTTAAATCCAATTCGCGAGCGATTGCCCAATAAAGAATAGTATCAGCTGCGATGATAGGTCGTTTTATCTGTGCTTCCATATGAGCTAAGATGTCTAATGTCCGTGTTCCGGCGCCGGTGACCACGATAGCCTCTGCATCTGGTGACGCTTCTGCTACGAAAAGAATAGACTTGCTCGCAAGTTCGGGTGTCATAGACCAGCCGTAATCTTCCATTTTTGCGGAAGGCGCAACCAATCCCTGGTCGGCCAATGTTGATACATGGATTGTATTAAAACCGCACAATCGTAAAAATGCGGAGAAGCCATCACGCCAATCGGATTCATAATAGGTGCAATTGACAGCAACTTTGTTGATACCTAATGCTCTCAGTCCGTCTACAATGGCGAGGCCTGTCATAAGAGTGGGGACATGTGCCGCTGTCATCATTGCTTTATTTCGTAAACGGGCTTCTGCCTCGGATGTTGCATTGGCCCATGCGAAAGGACTACCGACTTGCGCTACCAAATCACATCCAATTGCTTTCAAACTCCGAGCACAAAGGTTGAGTTCATTTTGAACGGATGCAATACTTTCGAGACGATAATCGAATTCAGGCAACAGAAGCGGTGCTTGTTGGGTACTCACTTCCTCAACGATGACTTTGCTGAATTCTGATGGAGCCGGATCAAACCAGGCTGGAGCACTGATAAATCCTATGGTTGGTATTTTTGTCATATCTTATACGGTTACGGATTAATCCAGCATCTTTTATTGTTTTGGATCTATGTGATTTTCAGCTGCCCTGCTGGTTGCTTCCCATGTAGAATTTGCGAGTACAACCGATGTCAAAACCTGACGCTCAGGGATATTCCAATACTGTCGGAGCAGTCGCTCGGTTTCAATTTGAGAGAGGAGACAATACCCGTTTCTCTGATAGAACCGAATAGCCCATGTTGCCGTAGCCCATGTGCCAATCAAAATTGGGCCCTTGGTCATCCCCTCGAGATGATGAAGCAATTGTGTTCCAATCCCATTATTTCGCCTGCTGGTCCGCACGTAGGAATGCCGGATGAGGGTGACGTTGCCTCTGTTCTGAATTCCCATAACGCCGACGAGGTTACCGTCTTCCTCAATTCCCCAGAACACCACACCATCTTCTATTTCGTACTTCAACTCATCCAAAGACATGTATGGGTCCTGCCATAGGTCATTTGAAATGACACCCTTGTATGCTCGGGCGGCGTCGTTAATGATGGCATATATCGTTGTCACATCGTCTTGCGTACACTTGCGTATCATCTGATCCTCGGTCAGCAGGCTGGTCAACAGAACGCGTTAGCCTGTCTGTTGCATGAGCGGACGCGGTAACCTGGCGTTTGCAGGTGACTTGATATAAGGTTAACTTTCTCCTCTTTGTGGAACAATGCAGATAAAAGTGAACGTTTTCGAACCCGTATTTCTGAATTGATGGGTTTCGTTGTCATTGATATACACATAATCGCCTTCTTTCACCTGATGTTCATTGCCTGTTGTATCTATTGCGATGCCGGTGCCTGCTTCTATTTTTACCAAGTGCGGAAAATTGTGACTGTGATGTGGGGTCATTCCACCAGGCTCTAAGCTGAAATAGCGCATCACGATTTCCTGCGATCCGTCGTCTGGACCTATGACGATTTGCTTTTTCACATTATCATATCCCTCTACATGGGTGAAGGGGACGTCACTTAATTTTTTAATAATCATAGCTCTCTCCTTTATTTGTTACTTTGTATACAAACGCAAAAGCCACCAGCCGGAAAAGCTATAACGAAGATGAAAAATTGGATGTTTTACACAAAATGACGTTAATGTAAAAAACGGCACGGCTTTTCCGGTCTTGTGTAATGATTGGTTGGGACATCAACTTTTAATCTACCTTCGGGCAAAACGAATCTGCTTTTCCGTGACTACGACAAATGTGTTTGATAGTCGATCTGGGTATGTACTGAGAAGGCGGGATAGTACCTGAATTTTTGATGGAGAACGTTCATCTTCAAGGCGAAGTAAGATGATACCCTTGTGAAGTCGGCCATCTCGATATGCTTTTTCTCCGAAATCCTTATCGTTTGTGATCAAAATCCAATTTTCTTCAAGTGGCTTCAGGATTATGTCATCATCAGCCATTCCTCTTGCCTCTTCAAAAACCGAAGACACTTCGTGCTTTTGATTGCGCAGCCACTCTGCAACAGCTGGTCCTGTACATTCATCCACGAGGAATCGCATTAGGAATACTCCGCCATCAGCGGCATAAATTCAGTGTTCTTGAGGGACTTGGTGGCGAAAAGGAAGCAAGCATGTATGTCGTCAATGGTGAGACCTTTGTATTCATTCAAAATCTCATTCTCTGTAGCCCCGTGCGCCAAGAGATTGAGAATGAAATCGACAGTTAAACGAGTCCCCCGTATGACAGGCTTACCTACCATGACTTTTGGGTTCAGTACGATTCGTTCAAGCAATTGTTTTTCTTTCATAATAACAGCCTCCAATTTATAAAAGATAACAAAAGAGACCTTTCCAGTCAATTAATATGATATGTTATCTGGACGCCCCAACGGGCTCCTTAGCCGCAGCGAATAGTTGTCGGCTGAAAGAGCAAGGTTATGCAATAGTTTCATGTGCATGATCTTGGGGGTTTTGTGCAGGGATAATTCGTTGTTGAATGTCATCCCAGATTTTACGCCTCATGATTCTTAGATCATATTCTGACTGTAAATTGAGCCAAAATTGCGCTTCAACTCCAAAATAACGCTGTAATCTTAAGGCTGTATCAGCCGTAATGGCTCGTTTACCGTTCACAATCTCGCTAATTCTATTCGGGGGAACAGCCAGATCACGAGAAAGGTGATTGATGCTTATCCCCAATGGTTCCATGAAATCCTCACGCAGGATTTCACCTGGAGTAATTGGATCGAGAAGCTTTTTTGTACCCATAAAAATACCTCAATGGTAGTCAGTTATTTCTACATTGTAAACATTCCCTTCACGCCACTCAAAACAGACCCGCCACTGCTTGTTGATGCTAATGGCATATTGTCCTTTTCTGTCTCCCTTTAAAGCGTGGAATCTGTTTCCGGGATTAAGCATTAACGCTTCGAGGCTGGGAGCAGCATGAAGAACCATAAGCCTTTTCCTTGCCTGCCGCTCAAAAGACTGAAAACGACCAACTCGTTCATCGTTAAACAATTTTTCAGTATCTCGACAGGCAAACGATTTTATCATATATGACTAGTATTATGTCTTGCGTAATATGTCAAGCGGATTATTTTTTACGTAAACGCATAACGCTGTCATCAGCTGCCGGACCACGAGCCTGGAACTAAAATCAAACAAGCGTTATTTCCGGTCGGCTGGATGAATTTGTTAGCTGTCTAATTCATGTTGATCATCGTAAGTATTCAGAAAGACCTGAAGCTTATCGAAAAGGCGATCAAGTTCTTTCTGGAGCTTTTTATTTTTCGTATGGTTTGCCTCGGCTGCTATGTACCCCTGAATTTCCTCGATGTCATCCAATGACAGTTCGACCTTAATCCTTTTGCCGTCTACAACAGCCAATCTTGCAAAGTCTGGATCACAGAATGTCTCATCGCGGATGATATCCCGTTCACGTAAGGTTATCGTGACAGGTAATTTTGTTCCGTATGGTATTTTCTTTCGTTTCATTGTTCAGCTAACATTAGGATTATATTGCCTATATGCAGACTTATAATATGGCAAATTGAAATTGATATTGAAATTATCCAATAAGTAGAATGTGTTGCCCAATAATGCGCGTAATATTAAAAATGAAAAACACTGAAAGTAAATTCGTGATATGAAACTGCTGGATCAGGTTCGTGATGTGATTCGGGAGAAGTATTACTCTATTCGTGCTGAACAATCGTAGTTAATTGGATGAAACAGTATATATTATTTCACAGAAAATGTCACCCAAAAGATATGGGAGAAAGCTTTTAAAAGAAGGTATCATACAGGGTATGATTTTTAGTAGGTGGATAAAAAAAGGGCATTGTTACTTGAACAATGCCCTTTCGTAATGAGGCTTTTCAGCCTTCTGTTGGTGTTTACTTTTTCTTCTTGCTTTCTTCTTTGACCTCTATCTTCTTGGCCTCACTCGCTTCAGCCTTTGGGAGAGTGAGCTTTAACACACCATCTTTGTACGTTGCGTCTAATTTATCTGTTTTAACTTTCTCAGGAATTCGGAAATTCCGCTGGAATGAACCGTAATGTCGCTCAATCCGATGGTAATTTTCATCCTTATCTTCCTTCTCCTGTTTCTTTTCACCTTTGATAGTAAGGATTCCATCTAATAGCGTGATATCAAGTTCCTTAGCATCGATTCCCGGAATCTCACCAGTAATCATATATTCCTTTTCTGTTTCAGATATATCAAACGCTGGTACTAACATTCCCTCTTCACCTAAAAGGTCTGGAAGTTCAAGGTCATTGAAGAATTGGTCGAATACGCCTGTACCAGGGAACAAAGACAGAAAACCGTCTCTCCTTGGTAGTAATTGTAGCATCCTTGTCATATCTGCCACCTCCTTTTTTAGTTTCTCGGTCGACCTATTGTTTGATAAAAAGGTAATCATTATCGATATTAATTCAAGAGGGATGAGGGATAATTTTCAAGTTATCCGCTAACAGACTCTATACATTGGCTCTTGAAGGTGCGTTCTTCTGCAGCGCGGGCATCGACTTGGGCGGGTGAAGCGCCTTCGGTCTTTAAACACATATCCACATGCGAGGCAGGAGGCAGGCAGGATAATCAGCTTTTTTCTTTGGGCCGCTGCTGAGCGTGCAATATGAGGAAGATGCTCGTAGACCTCTTTTTCCCGAATTCCTATCGCCTGAGAGAGTTCCCTGGCACTCATATCATTTTCGCTTAAAAGGACGATCATCTGCTGACGAATTGTTTTTACACTATGAGACATTTGCATACCTCATATTTTTTTAACGAGGATGAACTTTTCTTCAGTTCCCTCCTGGGCATAGGCCCTACGGGCCGGAGGCCAAGGCTCTCGGGCTTGTCTTTTCAGCAACATATCTACGGGGGAATCTTGCACCCTCCACATTCTCCTCGACAAGCTCAGGGCTGCGGCCTCCCCCATAGATACGTCACGAAAAGACAGCGCCCTTCCACCAGTCACTTCAGAAAAGTCCATCCTCTTTTGTAGGGTAATAAAATTTTTAGGTTTTGCAAAAGGCTCAGAACGGAGAAATAACGGTAACGTTGATAACCACGAATGGAATAGTGGCATTATATTTTCATAATTTTACTATTCACGAAATATTCAAATGTATAACCAGTCATTTCTCCGGCTTTTTTATGTGGAATGGGCATCAATCGCGCTGAAAGTGGTTTATTGAGCTTAATGGCAAGAGACGCAATATCTAAAAGGAGGGCATACAGTTTATCCTCAGACACATCTCCTGGTAATGGGATGGTATCGAGGCCGGTTCCACAGACCGATGAATAGAGCAATAAATCGGTGAGATTATACCTTTCTTCGGTATTTCTTTTAGCGAGCCCGTAATCTTCAAGAACCGGCAACATTAAACCAGAATAACCACATTTTTTAATATCTAAGTTTCGAATAGTTTCAGTTATCACCCGTGCGATAGCAAGTGTTCCAACTTCCCCAAATTTACCTAAGTCTAACTTTTCAAAGGCATACGCAATGCTTTCATCTGGCTTTATAGATGTTGCAATTGAAACGTCGATTCCATCGTATTGTATTTTCTCTTTCTTGCTTATTTGCTCTGCGATGTTTTCTATTTTCTTGAATTCTTCCAAAAGAATCTTTTTTAGAAAATGGGCTGCTTTTTCAATAGTCTTAGCCTCGGAAAACGCTTTATACACTAAATCACTATTTTCTGTTCCAATTGCAAAGGAAGTTGGCGCCTTATGATAGGCTGCCGGATAAAAAGGACTACCCGGCTTTGTGTTAAAGATGGCTGCAAATCTCAGATTCGCAAAACCATCCTCCTGTATAGTTGAAAGCCTCTTCATTACTTTTGCGGTTTGCCGTGCTAATGTGTAATTTATTGTCTTGCTATCAGAAATAAGGGTTGTGCAAAACATGACAGAGGTGTTTTGTACCATATCATAGATTACAGGAATGAGTTTTGGGTCAAATGTGGTGCCAATGTTGAAATAATCGATAGTGTATTTATGCACAAGAGTCTCTAACTCTTTTACTAATCTGATAATCTGATTCTTCGATTCAAAATATTCTTCCCAGGGTTGTGTGGCTATTCTTATTGTTTGAACAGTATATCCATTGCTCTCAAATATCTCCTTTGAATTATTTGTAAAATCAGAAAGTTGTCTGATTTGTTTCTCTTTTACAGGGGCTTCAAGATTAAAGCCTGTGGTGATTGTTCTTATTTTCATTATTAGAATTAGAGATTATCTTTAGTGCATGGTTTATAAGCTTAGTGACATATAATGAAAGAGTTAATTAATCAAGGGCATTTTATTATATACATATCGGAGTTGATTATTTTTTGACATAGACATAAAGTACTATAGAAGGAATATATTAATGGTAGTGTTTCCATATAGGAAAAGGAGATTTCCAATTGAAAAGATTTAGAGAGCCCCTTTTTGTTCTTTTGTTAGTATTCTTTTTGCAGTCTTGTGCCGGGTGGGCAAAAAACATGGATTACCACCCTTTTGATGCAAGTGAACTTGACAGGCTGACTCCGGGAAAGAGTACGGTAGCTCAGGTAACAGAAACGCTTGGCGCCCCTAGCAATATAGTCAGGCTATCTAATGGAAACGCATACATCTACCGACGTTCTTTAAGCAAAGGGACCGGTATTTGGCTTTTGATTGTAAGTTTTGGAAAGTATGACAAGCATTATGATCAGATTGTCATATTTTTTGATAAAAAGAATATCATGACCCATTATGGTGTCACCTTAGATGCACACAAGGCAGCCTATGGTCTCCCCTTTTAAAATATTCCCCTTTGTGATGTATCCTTTTATAGTGGGTAGTTTAATTACCGGGTGTGTTTCCTATAGGGTCATAAAAGCGGTGGAAGGAAGGTCAGTTCCTAATATCTTTACGGAATTCCAGGTAGGAACGACTACACTTCAGGAGGCACTGCAAACCCTGGGTGCTCCGGACCAGGTAGCAGAACTGGAGGGTAAGGATGTGCTTATCTACCAGAGATCGTTACTATTTAATAGTGGATTAGCTTTTGGCATACCGCTTACTGATATCTGGGGACCCAGTTTTGATTTTTCGGCATATGGGGAGCTTGTTCGCTACGATTTGGTTTTACTCTCCTTCACACCAGATGGGATACTGAGCGAGATAGCCAGTGAAAAAGGGTCGTGCTATCCCTATTTAAAGACAATTCTTTCTGAAATGCAACAATAGATTGGTGGGAAAGATTGCAGGGACTGACTAAATGGACCACCTTACTATTGAGGCCCCCCACGTCAAGCCCGCACCAAAACTGACAAAAAGCACGTGGTCGCCTTTGTTCAGAAGCTTTTCCCGGTTGGCTTCATCCAGGGCGATTGGTATAGATGCCGAAGAGGTGTTGCCGTATCTATGGATATTCGTATATACTCTCTCCATAGGAACACGCAGGTTCTTTGCCATGGCCTTGATGATTCGAATATTTGCCTGGTGAGGCACTAAGAGTCCAATATCTTCGATGGTAAGACGATTGTGTTCTAATGCCTCATTGGCAATTGAGGTCAGACATCCAACCGCCCTCTTAAAAAGCCGGTTTCCATCCATACTCAGCTGAAATGGCTTCATGTCTATACCTTGCAGGATCTCGGGGGTGTAGGATTTTTCGTATGAAGAATACAGTAATTCCCACGACGCCCCATCTGATTTCAAATGGGTGGACAGAATCCCGGCCTTTTCTCTCTTAGAAGCAACCACTACTGTACCGGCTCCATCACCCAGAAGCACACATGTGCCTCTATCTTTCCAGTTTAGAATAGTTGACAGTCGCTCTACTCCTACTACGAGCGCGGTTTCACATGTGCCAGATCGGATGGCGTTATCTGCCATGCTGAGGGCATAGAGAAAACCTGTACATCCAGCGGACACATCAAAGGCCATGGCATTGTCAGCATTGAGCGCTTCTTGAACCATGCATGCTGTGGAAGGAAACTGACGGTCAGGTGTTACAGTGCCCACCACGATCATGTCCAGGCTCTTGGGGGAAATCCCAGCCATCTCTATGGCTTTGACAGAGGCCTGGGTAGTCAAATCCGTGGCGCTTTCCCTTCCTCCATTTGATGAAATACGCCGCTCTTTGATGCCGGTGCGCCGTATGATCCATTCATCGGTGGTATCGACTATACCTTCGAGGTCCTTATTGGACAGTATTCTCTTAGGTATTGATGAGCCTGTCCCAATGATATGTGTGTGAGGCATCATTTCTGCCATATCTATTCCTTTGAGTGACTCAGATTACAATAGAGAGTGTCTTTTGAGTGCCGAGAGTGTAGGGAAAACAGTCTTTTTTAAAAGATGTTAATATGAAAATATTTCTGGTTTAAACTTGTCTGGAAATAGAGCAGTAGCTGAGACCCAGAATTAATGCTGCAATGAATTGCTGCATGCCAGTGCAGCAAAAAACTTTGCCCTGCTTCTGTAAATAATATTTTTTATTTTCTTGCCTTCAAAGCCCAAAGCAAGGCTGAAAATCATGGATATGGGGTTTATCAGCAATTTCAGAAGTCGTGTGCAAGGAAAGCTGGCTCAATACAGCAATGGACATATACTCCATAGTTCGATCGGGGCACTATGGATTGTCAACGTTAATTTCCTGATCCTTCTTTCCTTGTTTCCGTTCCAGCTTTTCTTTGGCTTTTTTCTTACGTTCAATCTCTTTCTGAAACTTGATGAAACTATGTTTACTGCGCTTTGCCATGATCCTCCTATCTTCAAGCTCTGTGCCCGATGAAGTCTCTTAACCATACCTCTAAATGAGAATGATACCCCTCCAATCGCAGTTAGGTCTCATGTTAGCGCTACTTAATAGGAGCGTCGCCCTCCGCCTTGTCTTCCTCCTCCTCTGTCACCACCATATCCTGATCTACCACCGCGGCTTTCGGTGCGAGGGCGAGCCTCATTAACCTTAAGTGTTCGTCCTTTCAACTCTGTGTCGTTCAGTCCCTCGATAGCGGCCTCGGCTTCAGCTTTAGCGGGCATCTCCACAAAGCCGAATCCCTTTGATTGGCCACTGTACTTATCCTTAATGATGTTGGCGGTTTCGACCTGTCCAAAGGCCTCAAAGGCCTCTTTTAGTTCCTCTTCAGTCACCTCATAGGATAGATTACCTACATAGATATTCATTCTGATCTCCTTTTCTTTACAGAAAATTCTGTATGTAGTGATGTGATCTCGTCATCATACTACTAAGGGCATTCCATCATACATGTATGGAATGCCCTTTTTTACAACAATGTGTTACACGACCGTAACATTTACTGCAGCAAGGCCTTTTTGCCCATTCTCTACATCAAACGTAACCTCATCGCCTTCATTAAGAGACTTGAAGCCGGTTGCATTGATTCCTGAGTGATGAACAAATACATCCGAACCATCTTGTTGCTCAATGAAGCCAAAGCCTTTGCGGTCGTTAAACCATTTTACAGTTCCATTAGCCATAGTGACACCCTCCTTTCAAATAGATTCTCATGTTTCCAAACTTCAGGATGCCACCTTTGACATGTTGACAAATAGCTCTTTCCCTCAGAACGAAACAGGCTTGCCATTAAAGGCAGGCCTTTATTGATTAGGTATAGTATAATCTGTTTTTGGATAAAATCAAGTTATTTAAAAAAATAAAGATTTCATGCCAAATACTTGAAAATAAGGAAACTTTATCTTACATCTGCTAATCACAATATCAGCTTTTGGAAAGTGAGCTCAAATCAGGAGTTAGTTGTAGCCCATCTTGAAGCTTTTACCGAGCTGGATTAAGGTTTTTCCTCCCGAAATATTGGCTCATCCTCAATATAAAAAGGTGACGGAAAGTCATATACAGACATCGTTCTGTCATCAACCGATTTGATGACCACATGACCCCAGGCAAAAAACAGATACATAGAATTGGACATCTTGCCCCAAGATCCTCCAGGGTCTTGGATCAATTTGTTGCCGTAATTCAATTCTTGATTATTTTTGAAAGGAAATGCTAAGGTGAATTTGATCCACATAGAAATAAGGAGAGAATAATGTCTGAAGGAAAGACAGTCTCAAGTCTTAGACTCATACAGGAAGCAGATATAAAAGATAAAGTGATACTCATCAGGGTTGATCATAATACAGTCAAAAAAGGGGGAATAAAAGACCCTACAAGGATCGACGCAAGCCTTGGTACCATCTTCAATGTTGTTTCAAGAGGTGGAAAGCCCATCTTAATGACCCATATTGGAAGGCCGAGGGATAAAAAAACCGGAAAGATAAGCTGTTTGCCTGATAGATCAGTAAGTCCGATTGTTGCATATTTAGAGAAAAAATTGCGGATAAAGATCGAGGTTCCAGACTTTAGTATTCACCCTGAAACTGGAATAACCAATATTGATAGATCTATTTGGGCGTCTATTTTAAGGTTAAGAGAGGGTACGATAGGGGCTATCTATCTTCCGAATATACGGTGGTTTCAGGGAGAACAGTCAGATGGACCAGAACGCAGCAGACTTGCCAGGAAGTTGGCAAGCCTCGCAGGTGTCTATGTAAATGATGCCTTTGGCTCATGGCGTCCTCATGTTTCCACCTTTGATATTACAAAATATATTCCTTCTTATGCGGGTTATTTGCTACAGGAGGAGATTAAAAACCTTGAAAAGGTTCTTCACCCCACTCGACCTTTTTTAGCGATAATAGCGGGAACTAAATACGATACAAAGATTGATCCTGTGAAAGAATTATACAAAAGGGTAGATCATCTGATTTTAGGCGGAGTTATGTATAACACCTTTCTTTGTGCGAAATATGGCGTAAAAATTGGTGCTGTTCAAAAAGAAGATATTGATCTTGCTCAAGAGCTTGTTCAGTTAGATAAACAAGAAGGTAAAATAGTAGAGCTCCCGCTGCTTGTGGAATCCGAAAATCTTGGGGAAAGGAAAAAAGGACAAATAAAAACCATAGCGGTTAAAAATTTCCGGAAAGGTGACAGCTATAATTACATCCTCGATGCTGATCCAGACTCATTTCATGACAGCCCTGTATTAGATGTAATTCAATCGGCCAAAACCATCCTTGTTAATGCAGTGATGGGTCTTATTCCTCACTTTCGGGAGGGATCACAGGCCCTTTACGAGGCGGTAGATGGGAACAGCCAGGCCCTGAAACTATACGGAGGGGGTGATACCATCGAGGAATTAAAATATTCATGCCCTGGTATATATATGACGGGTCTGGACAATCCTAATTGTTATTATTTTACAGGTGGGGGAACGGTCCTTAAGGCGTTAGAGGAAGGAAGCCCCTTTAAGATCAAACCTGTAGAGCGACTCTTAAGAAAATAACTATAATGACACCTACACCAATCTTTAATCCTCAAGCAAAGGGCAGGGTCATGAGGATCGCTGCCTTTATGTCAGGCTCTGGAACGAATGTAATCCGGCTGCTTGAAAGAGAAAAGGAACTGGAAAAGGAGCCTGGTGGATCCCCCTTTCACATTATCTTCATCTTTAGTGACCGTTCTGATGGTGGTTCAGCAGGGGAAAAAATTGCCCTTGATAATGGAATTCCCTACTTCAGTTACGATATAAGAAAATTCTATTTCCTGAAGGGATTAAAGAGGTCTGCCTTAACCCCGGCAACTTTATCAGCCAGGAGGGAGTTTGACTCTGTGGCCTCTCGTTTGATCAAGGCCTTTGATATAGATATAATAGCCCTGGCAGGATATATGAGTTATCTTACATTACAGAGATGTGTCAATGTCCATCCAGCTGATCTTTCTATACTTACATCCGATGGAAAAAGGAAATACGTGGGTGATTATGCAGTGGGAGATGCAATAGCCAATGGAGAAACCTCTCTACGTTCCTCAACCATCTGGATAGATGCAGGGGTAGACACTGGACCCATCTTGATGGTCTCAAATGCCCTTACAGTAACATTACCTTCTCCATTACCAGACCTACTTAAAGACAGAGAAGCCTTTAAAAAAGTGGTCGATGCACATCAGAAGCGTCTTAAAGAGTTAGGTGACTGGAGGATTTTCCCTCAAACAGTGGAGATGATAGCAAGGGGGCGTTTTTCTATAGATGAAGATAATAATGTGTATGTAGATGGGAAGCCTATTCCCAAAGGTTATCGGCTTGAGGAATAAAATTGAAAAAAAATGAGTGAAAAGATTTTTATCACAAGAAGTTGATTGACAAGTCAATCAACTTTTGTTAGTTTTCATCCATGAAAAATGATCTGTTTACTTTTAAGAGAAACAAAGAGCAGTCTATCTTTGAAGCTGCCTTAAAGGTCATTAAGCACAAGGGTTTTCATAAGGCAAGAATGTCGGATATTGCGAAAGAGGCAGGGATTTCCTATGGGTTAGTGTATCACTACTTTAAAAACAAGGAGAATCTTTTTGACGCTATTCTTGATCGGTGGTGGAAGGGCTTATTTCACTTAATGGCAACGATTAGCGAGGGTAGCGATTACGATGTGTGCAAAAAATTGAGACTTATCATTAACTACTTCTTGGAAACCTATCAGAGCAACCATGAATTAATGAATATCTTCATCACGGAAATTTCCAGATCTACCACCAACCTGACGAGGAGTCGGTTAGATTGTTTCAAGAAATTCATGTCTCTCACCGACAAAGTTATTGCAGAGGGGCAAGAAAAAGAAATACTCAGAAGAGATTTCAAGGCTCGATACCTTACATATATATTCCTTGGGGCCCTTGAGACATTTGTTACTGCCATGGTTCTTGTGGACCAAAGAATTAAAGGAGACAGACAAAAGGAGAGAATTGCAGAGAGCATTTTGGAGGTTTTTCTGAACGGAGCAAAAAACCAAATGTGAGGAAATTATGGATTTTTCTTTCACCGAAGAACAGTTGATGTTCAAGGAACAGGTGATGCGGTTCGCAACAAAAGAGATTGTGCCCAGGGTGCAGGAGCATGAACTCAAGGGTGAATTTGACTTTCAGTCATTTCGAAAGCTTGGTGAATTCGGCATCCTTGGTCTTCATTTCTCTGAAGAACTGGGTGGAAGCGATGCGGATGTTGTGACATCCGTGCTGGTTGGAGAGGCATTGGGTGAAGCCGGGGTAGATGGTGGGCTAACCCTTGCCTATGGGGCCCACACCTTTCTTTGTGCTGATACCATCTTTACCCATGGAACAGATACGCAGCGAAAAAAATATATACCCAAACTGGCTTCGGGTGAGTGGATTGGATGTATGGGCCTCACCGAGCCAGGTGCCGGCTCTGATGTGGCTTCCCTTGCTACCAGGGCCGAAAAACGTGGAGATAAATATGTACTGAACGGAAATAAGATGTTTATCACCAACGGTCCAGTCTCTGATGTTGCAGTAATCTATGCCAAGACAGGTAAGGATTTAAAGTACGCAGGGATTTCTGCCTTTATTGTGGAGAAGGGGACTGCTGGTTTTTCAGCCGGTAAGAATTTAATTAAAATGGGGGTGAGGGCCTCTCATACCTCTGAACTGATCTTCGAGGACTGTGAGATCCCCGAAGAGAACCTGATCGGACAAGAAGGGGCAGGGTTTATTATGGCCATGCAGACAGTGGAGTGGGATCGCAGTGCTCTGCTGGCGCCTTTTATCGGCGGAATGACGTATGTGCTTAAGAAATGCGCTCGATTTGCAAAGGAACGCTATCAGTTCGGACGTCCTATTGGGGAGTTCCAGGCCATTAAACGCAAACTGGCAGACATTAAGATCTTTATCGAAGCGGCCAGGTCCTTGTGCTACCGGATAGCATGGTATAAGGACCAGGGAAAACCTGTCAACTATTTAGAGGCAGCGGTTGCCAAACTCTTTATTGGGGATTGGAGTCTTAAACCTGCCAATGATGCGATGGTTCTACATGGTGGTTATGGATACTGCCATGAATATGAGGTGGAACGATACTTCAGAGACAGCCGGCTGGCGCCCATAGGAGGAGGTACTTCGGAGATTGAGAAAAAAATAATTTGCAAATTGATTTGAAGGACACAAAAAAATGAATTTCGATTTTAGAGAAACGGAAAGGGATTTTTGCGAGAAGGTTAAAGGTGTATTTGATACCGATTCTGAGGCCAGTTTTGCAAAAATGGAAAGTGGGGATGACGACGTGATTCGCATTGTGGTTTCAAAGTATCTAAAGACCCTGGGAAAGGTTGGCTACCTAACACTTGGGCTTGAAAACGGAAAAGACACCGTGGGTCTGGTGGCAGCACAGGAAATTCTGGCTACGATCTCTCCGTCTTTCTTCTTATCAGTAGAAGTAGATGCAAGGATCTTTGGACGTCTGATAGCTGTTTATGGCACTGCTGACCAGAAGAGCCAATTCCTCCCTGATTTAAAAAAGGGAAGGCTTATTGGAGCCGTGGCCCTGTCCGAGGGAGGCATGAATATTGAGAACAACCCTTTACATACTGCTGGAGTTCAAGTTGGTGACAGTTTTTTAGTCAATGGAGAGAAAAATCACGTAGTAAATGCCCCGATTGCCGACTGGATTGCCGTTGCAGGAAAGGTGAAAGAAAATATTGTTTTTTTCCTGATCAAAAAAGGCAGTGAAGGCCTTTCCATTGGTCAAAGACTCTCTACCCTGGGATACAATGGGACGACTATTTCCACTATCTCATTAGCGAATTGTTCTGCCCTCTCAAAGTATGTAATCGGTCCCTTTGAGGGAGAAGAGCTTCTTAAGACCATACGTACCTGGGAAGATCAAATCCTCACAGCGGGAAGCCTGGGATTGATGCACCGCTGTTACAAGACTGCTTTGAGTTACGCCAAAAACCATAAAAGCGGAGGCAAGCCGATTATTGCATATCAGGAAGTAGGTTTCAAACTGGCGGAGATGCTGACTCTTTTACAAACAGCACAATTGCTGGCCTATAGGGCTGCATGGATGGCTGGAACCGGAAACAGAGAAACCAGTGTGGTTGCATATTGTGCCAAGGTCTTTTGCGCAGAATCGGCCGAAGAAATAGCAAGTCAAGCCCTGCAGATTCTGGGTGGACATGGCTATATAGGTAGAAATCCTGCAGAAGAGGGCTATCGCAATGCTAAATATCTTCAGATTGCCGGCACCTCTACAGAGATATCCCGCATGAAGATTGCAGACGGGGTACTAAAGATGGACTAAATAGTAGAGAAAACGTTCACTGCAGATTTGCAGAGAGCACAGAGAAAATAGCTTGCTCACTGTCTTTCGCGTTTCAAGTAAAGCAGGTAATGAGAGAGGAATTACCATGGAAATTATTGAAACAAAAGTAGATACATCCAGTGAGGAATACAGGGAGAACTACCAGGCCATGGATGCCATGGTAACGGATTTAAGAAAAGAGCTGGAAATAGCGCAGGAAGACCGCTCGGAAAAGGCGCGCGCCAGACTTGCCCAACAAAATAAGCTCTCTGTCCGTGCCCGTCTGGAGCTCTTGTTTGATAGGAATACGCCCTTTATGGAGATAGCACCACTGGCCGCTAAAGGTTTATATGATAAGAAGGTTTACGGGGCAGGGGTCGTTGCCGGAATCGGAATCGTTGAAGGCCGTGAGGTCATCGTCCATGCAAATGATTCCATGATAAAAGGTGGAACAATATATCCCATGGGAGTCAAGAAAGGTATTAGGATACAGACCATAGCTATGGAAAATCGTCTCCCAATTATCTATCTGGTAGACTCCGGCGGAGCCTATTTACCCCTCCAGTCAGAGATCTTTCCGGATGCGGATGACGGTGGTCGCATATTTTATAACCAGGCCTTACTATCCAAGATGGGAATTCCGCAGATCTGTGGGGTGATGGGTTTATGTACAGCGGGCGCAGCTTATATACCAGCCATGAGCGACGAGGTGGTTCATGTAAAGGGCACCGGAGCCATTTTCCTGGGTGGACCACCCCTTGTCCTTGCTGCTACAGGTGAGGAAGTTACGGCCGATGAACTTGGCGGGGCCAATGTTCATTGCAGGGAGTCAGGCGTTTCTGACTATTTTGCTGAAGATGATAACCATTGTATCGATATCATCCGCCAGATAGTCAAAAACCTCCCACCTCCCCAGAAGTCAGATATTGGACTCCGTGAGCCAAAACCCCCTGTTTATGACCCCAAAGAAATTTACGGCATCGTTCCCAGGAGCCTCAACATTGCCTACGACGTCCGTGAAGTCATCGCCCGAATGGTAGATGGAAGCGAATTTCTGGAATTCAAGGAAAATTACGGCCCCACTCTGGTTTGTGGCTGGGCCTTTATCCACGGTTTTCCAGTAGGTATATTAGGGAATAACGGTGTTCTTTTCTCTGAGAGCTCCCTTAAGGCAACCCAGTTCATCCAGCTATGCGATAAACGGGGAACGCCCCTTGTATTTCTCCAGAATATCACAGGCTACATTATTGGGAAGGAGTACGAACGGGGGGGAATCACAAAGGATGGCCATAAAATGGTTAATGCTGTGGCTACTGCTACTATCCCCAAATTCACTGTGATTATTGGGGCCTCCTTTGGCGCGGGCAATTATGGTATGTGTGGCCGGGCTTATTCGCCTCGCTTTTTGTGGATGTGGCCCAATTCCCAGATCGGTGTGATGGGGGGCGAGCAGGCAGCTGGCGTCATGGTGACAGTAAAAAATGATCAGCTGGCCAGAGAAGGAAAACCGCCACTTTCCGAAGAATTGGTGAGTCAAATCAAGGAGCCGATTATTACCTCGGCTGAACGGGAGGGAAATGCGTACTATTCCACAGCCAACATGTGGGATGACGGAATCCTTGATCCAGCCAAGACAAGAGATGTACTCGGGTTGGCTATATCGGCGGCGTTGAATGCGCCACTGAGGGATGATGTGTATGGATACGGAACATTTAGAATGTGAGAGGATTGAGATTAAGAGTAAATGTCTATGTTCAAGAAAATATTAATTGCCAACAGAGGGGAAATAGCCGTTAGAATTATCAGAACTTGCCGGGAAATGGGAATTCACACAGTGGCGGTATATTCAGAGGTAGATGCTGCTGCTGCGCATGTCTTAGAAGCGGATGAAGCTGTCTTATTGGGAGAATCAGAACCGTCTGAGAGCTATCTTAATATCGAACGTATCATTGCTGTAGCCAAAAGCACTGGTGCTGAAGCTATTCACCCTGGTTACGGATTCCTGGCTGAAAATTCTGGATTCGCTGAATACTGCGAAACATCAGGGATAACCTTCATTGGCCCCCCTTCCCGTATCCTCAGGGACCTGGGAAACAAGACCTTGGCCCGCCGGATCATGGAATTTGCCGATGTGCCAATAATTCCAGGCATGCTGGAGGCATCACACAACCAATCGCTCTTCCGCCGTGAAGCTGAACGAATTGGCTATCCAGTTATGGTTAAGGCCGTTGCTGGCGGCGGCGGTAAAGGGATGCGAATTGTTTTACACCCAGAGACAATGGAAGAATCCTGTATCTCTGCCATGAGTGAAGCGGAGAAGGCCTTTGGAGATGGCTCTCTCTACCTTGAAAAGCACATAGAAGCCCCTCGCCACGTGGAATTCCAAATGTTAGCTGATCATCATGGAAATGTGGTGCATCTGTTTGAAAGGGAGTGTTCAATCCAGCGTAGATACCAGAAAATTATCGAAGAAACTCCCTCTCCAGCCATGACACCCATACTTCGCAACGAAATGGGAAAGGTGGCTGTGTCAGCAATCAAGGCATCAGGATACATCAATGCTGGAACCGTCGAGTTTTTACTGGATCAGTCAGGACAATTTTATTTTCTTGAGGTAAACACTCGTCTCCAGGTGGAGCATCCAATCACAGAGATGACCACTGGTATTGATCTTGTAAGGCAGCAGCTTGAGATAGCAGCAGGCAACTCTTTAACCTTTACACAAGAAGATATTACTCAAAGGGGACATGCCATTGAGTGCCGGATTTATGCTGAAGATCCGGAGGACAATTTTTTCCCTTCTCCAGGGACTGTTGTCCTTTATCGGGAGCCAGCAGGGCCTGGTATTAGAAATGATAGCGGTATTTATGAGGGATTTGAAATTCCTATGGAATATGATCCTATTCTCAGCAAGCTGATTGCTACAGCCGGGACGAGGGAAGCGGTCCGCCAGCGTATGATCCGTGCCCTTAAAAACTATGTGATTTTAGGGGTTCGCACCACAATTCCATTTCTGATCGATGTTCTTAGTTCCAAGGAATTTATAAAGGGAAATACACACACCGGTTTTATAGATCGTCACTTTGAAAACTGGAGTCAGAGTAAGGAGGATGAGGATTTGGCAGGAATCGCGTATGTGGTTGAAGAGATGGCCTCCCGTGGGAGAACCTCAGCTAAAGTGAGCGACAGGGGCTGGCCCACACCCTGGGACACGCTTGGGGAATGGAGGATGTAGAAATTAGGGGCTTTGCCCCAACTGGAATAGTGGATTAATGGAATGTTGGAGTAATGGGCGAACTTGTCTTGAACAAAGTGAAAGAGATGGGTGCCATCATCCTGCATTAGTAGAATAAAGCAATTGCTATAAAAGACATATAATCTTTACGCTAATCTGATCTAGTTACAAAGATGTGAGCATGAAATATCGCCTTAAAATCTTAGAAGAGACGGTTGATGTGGATGTCTCTCATTCTGATAGCGAACATACTGTTCAGGCTATCATAAAGGGAAAGGAATATCATGTTCTATACAAGAGCGTTGTCGATAGGTGTTTTCACCTGGTCATGAATGGAAAATCTACAGAAGTGTTTGTTGCCACAGGAGATCAAGGGAAGCACATCTTTGTGAACGGCCGTACTTTTTTTATCCAGGATGCGGACCAATTACCTGCACGCCGGGCCAGACGCAGAGGCCCAGAAGAAACCCCAGGAGAAGTAACACCCCCTATGCCATCGGTAGTCCTTAGGATCATGGTCAAGGAAGGAGAGCGTGTAAAACGTGGCCAGGGTTTAATTGTAGTAAGTGCAATGAAGATGCAAACTACTCTTGTGGCACCCTCTGATGGCACGGTAAAGAGGATACACACATCAATAGACGCAAAGGTGGCCCCTGGTGATATCTTGGTGGAAATCGAGGAGGAGGCAACTGAAAATGAGTAAGGAGCTTCTTTATGAGGTGATGGAACATGTAGCCTTTCTTACAATCAACCGCGAGGAAAAGAGAAATGCTATCAGTCAGGATATGATAACTGCCTTCCTGGAGTACTTAGATAGAGTTGAGCAGGATGAAGCAGTATATGCTGTCTGTATAACAGGAGTAGGAGAAAAGGCCTTTTGCTCAGGTGCAGATCTGGCTACTACTCTGGGCAGGAACATGGAAGATAGCTCGTCCGGTGCGAGGAATTATGCTGAACTTCTCAAAAAGATGGCCCGATGTGGAAAACCCTTGGTTGCTCGGGTCAATGGACCATGCCTTGCAGGCGGTATAGGTGTGATGCTCTCGTGTGATATCGTTATTGCCCGGAATGATGTATTTTTTTGTACTCCAGAGGTTAATGTAGGGGTTTTCCCTATGATGGTAGGTGCGCTCCTTTTTAGAAACATGAACAGGAAAAAGTTGATGGACATGGTTCTCACAGGCCGCAAAATCCTGGCTCCTGAGGCAGAAAATATAGGACTCATATCCCGTTCTGTGGAACCCAATTGCCTGGATGATGAGGTTCAAAATACCTTAAAGATCTTGACGTCTAAAAGTCCAATTGGGGTCCGTATTGGCAAAGAGGCATTTCGTGCCATAGACACTATGCCCTTTGAAGATGCAGTTGATTATCTGTGCAAGGCTTTAGGGGAGGTCATTTCTACCGAGGATGCCAAAGAGGGCATGATGGCCTTTATTGAAAAAAGAAAACCCAGGTTTAAAGGGAGGTGATAGTTGCAGATGACTTCATTGTGGATCACCGAAAATCGTAACTATGAGCGTTCGTGCATGATCACATGTGCCCTTTCTGGCGTGGTTGCCAATAGAGATCAGTGCCCAGCTATACCGTACAAGCCAGAGGAATATGCGTCTGAGGCCAAAAAGGCCTATGAGGCAGGGGCAGCCGTGGTTCATATCCATGCACGGAAGCCTGACGGGTCCCCGAGCTATGAGGTGGAGGACTACCGGCATATATATGAAGCTGTGACTGCCACATGCCCGGTGATAATCAATTTCTCTACTGGAGCAGTGGGGATTCCGGTGGAAAAAAAGATTGCCCCAATTAAAGCAATTCAGCCGGCTATTGGTGCTTTGAATATGGGGTCGATGAACTATGCTAAATACCACCCAGAAAAAAAGACGTTTGTATTTGACTTTGTGTTTGCTAACCCTTTTTCCGAGATCGTTCCCTTGGTTTCTGCTATGAAAAATAGCGGCGTCAAACCGGAAATGGAGTGCTTTGATTCAGGGCACATTGGAAATTCTTTTCCTTTGATACACATGGGTCTATTAGAGCCTCCATATCAATTCAGCCTGATCATGGGTGTGCTTGGCGGAATACCTCCTACAACCGAAAATTTGGCCCATCAAGTACGCTTGCTCCCTCCTAATAGTGATTGGGAGGTAATTGGTATCAGTCAAGATCAATGGCGGATGGTAGCTACTGCGATTGCTTTGGGAGGAAATGTTCGGGTTGGTCTGGAGGATAATTTTTATATCTCCTCCGGTGTGATGGTCAAGAGTAACGGCGAATTGGTTGAAAAGGCGGCAAGGATGATACGGGATCAGGGACGAGAGGTAGCTACAATAGAGGAATGTAGGGAACGATTAGGCCTAAAGCACAGGTAGCAATAGCTGATAGCATATAGCTAATAGCCACCAGTTATTCTATAAGCTATAAGCTATGAGCTAATTAAAGCAGGAGATATCATGAAAATAGAGCAAGGAAAGAGCTACGATGAATTGCAAATTGGAGAGCATGCAAGTTTCTCTAAAACAATCACTGAAGCGGATGTTTATCTCTTTGCCGGTATCAGCGGGGATTTCAATCCGCTTCATGTGAACGAGGAGTATGCTCGACAAACTCCTTTTAAAACCAGGATTGCTCATGGGGCCCTTCCCCAAAGTTTGATTGCTCCGGTTCTGGGCATGAAATTACCTGGAATGGGGACCGTTCTCGTGGAGATTACCTGCCGTTTCAAGGCCCCAACTTTTTTTGGTGATACCATCACCGCCACAGCAGAGGTAAAAGAAAAGATCGAAGATAAGAGATGGGTGAGGATGAAACTTACATGGGCAAACCAGCGGGGAGAGGTGGTTGCAGAAGGAGAGACGGTTGTTATACCACCAGCGTCATAGTGCAAACTTCAAAAAGGAGGAAAACATGGCTTTAACAAATGTCAAAGAGGTTTTCACCAATATGCCAGAGATTTTTAACTTTGGTGCTGCCCAGGGATTGGATGTAGCCTTCCAGTTCCATATCACTGGAGAAGGCGGAGGAACCTGGAATGTAAGGGTCAAAGATGGCGCCTGTCAAATTCAGGAAGGCACTCATGAGGCGCCGACTGTAACTTTAACTATGTCAGGTGAAACATGGCTTTCCATTGTCAATAGGGAGCTGAACGCCATGCAGGCATTCATGGGCGGCCAACTTAAGGTCAGTGGAGACATCATGCTGGCTCAAAGAATCCCGGAACTTTTTCCGTTCTAAAGATATTTTGTAATTACTCAGGTTGTCGAGTTTCCCGATAAATCGGGATTCAAGGTTCACCGTTGACATCCATGCAATACGGCGTGGCTTGTGGCAAGAATCGGATGAACTCCTTATTTATCTTTAAATCGAAACCAAATACTTTAGATTGATGATTCGGCAGTATTTTATCTCTCTAACCCCTGGCCCAGACCGAGCGTGCAATGCTTAGGCTGTATTGCCAGGACTTATCAATAATATAGAAATTGCAATATTTGCCAAGGAAGTCGCACCAGGGCGGGCTTGAACTGTGAACCTGGAACTTTGAACCTATGTAGTTACGATGTTTTTTATCACACCTCAATTCCGCTAATATGCATAATTTTTAAACGACAACTCGCGTGATCCCTTATTGATAAAAAAGGGATATGGGGAGACCCCTATTAAGGTGATACTATAATGGGATTTCAGGAATACTTTGGCGAGCCGCACAAACTCATCCGCCAGAAAGTCAGAAAGTTCGTTGAAAGTGAAATTAATCCCTTTGTGAATGAGTGGGAAGAAAAGGGTGAATTTCCCAAGGAACTTTACCGTATAGCTGGAGAAGCAGGCATCCTCGGCATTGGTTACCCCAAGGCTTACGGCGGTTCAGATGGAGATATTTTTATAAAGATAGCTTGTTCCGAGGAGTTGATGCGATGCGGATCAGCTGGTGTAGCGGCAGGACTTGGCTCATTGGATATCAGCATCCCTCCAATTTTGTCTATGGGAACAGAAGAGCAGAAAGTACGCTTTGTGCTACCTGTCTTGAGGGGAAGTAAAATTGCCGCACTCGGTATTACTGAGCCAAGCGGCGGTTCAGATGTAGCAAGTCTTAGCACCAGAGCGATCCTGCGTGGTGGCCATTATGTGGTGAGTGGAAGCAAGATGTTTATCACGAGTGGTTTCAGGGCAAACCAATTGACCTGTGCTGTGAGAACAGGGGAGGAGAGGTATAAAGGAATTAGTTTTCTTGTCATAGATTCTGACACACCTGGGTATTCAGTGTCTGCAAAGTTAGAAAAAATGGGATGGTGGGCCTCGGATACGGCACAAATATTCTTTGATGAATGCAAGGTACCTGCTGAAAACCTTCTGGGGAAGGAGGGGCAGGGTTTTTATGTTATCATGAAAAATTTTCAAAATGAGAGATTACAGCTTTCCATTATAGCAAATATGACCTCTCAGCTCGCTCTTGAAGAATCATTAAAATATGTGAAGGAAAAAGTGGCGCCAGGGCGGCCTTTTTCAAGTTTTCAAGTCACCCGTCACAAGCTGGCTGATATGGCTACCCTGGTGGAGGCAAGCAGGGAATTTGTTTACCGGGTTGCGGCAAAAATAGGGTCCGGGTTAAACCAGGTCAAGGAAATTTCTATGGCCAAGAATTTTTCCTGCATGGTGAGTGATCAGGTCACCTATGATGCAGGCCAGATCCATGGTAGATTTGGTTACCTACGAGAATACTTGATTGAGAGACTTTGCCGGGATAATAGAATCCTTTCTATTGGCGGTGGGACCACAGAGATTATGAAGGAGATCATATCCAAGTATATTTTAACAGAATAACACTTCTTTAAAAGTGAGAATAGCTCACATTTTAAGATGAGTACTTCCTGGTAAAAAAACTGATTGACCTATCAATTAACAATAAATATACTTGATTCCTGGTTCTTTTAAATCAAATTAACCTTTTATTAAAAGGAGGTAGCCATGAGGAAAATAACATTTTGGGCTGGAATTATGCTTGTTTTCATCCTGATAGTTCCATCAACGGCTGCAGCTAAGGTCACGGGGGTGTCAGACACCGAGGTGGTGGTTGGCTGGACTACACCCCTTTCCGGGCCTGCCGCCCTGTGGGGACTTACAGGGCTCGGTGGCAAGGCATGGGCTGATTACATAAATGACCAGGGAGGCATTCACGGTAGAAAGATCAAGGTCATCTTGAAGGACGACGGCTATAACCCTACAAGGGCCATGGCCAACCTTCAGGAGATGAAGGGGAAGATCTTTGCCGTTAGTGCCCTCCTTGGAACAGCTATCCTGAATGCGGCCAAGGACTTCTTCCCTGAAAATAAAATACCCTTGATTGCACCCTATGGTGATATCCGAATCTGGGCCCGAATGCCAAAGGATAAGTTACGCTACATATTTGTTGCGTATCCCGATTACGAGGATGAGGCCGAGTATATAACCAAATATGCGGTGAAAAAGCTGGGATCCAAGAAAATAGCTATCTTTTATCAGAACGATGACTATGGCAAAATGGCCATACCAGGAGTCCAAAAGGCACTGGCTGCAATGCCGGGTAAGGCTAAGTTAGTGGCAGGTATTCCCTATGGGGTCACTGAGAGGGCCCTGGGCACACATGCCCTCAAGGTGAAGGAGTCTGGTGCCGATTCACTTATTATTTATGCCACCCCGACACACGGAGCACTCATCGTCAAAGAGATGGCCAAGGTAGGTTATCGTCCCAAGGTTCTGGCCACATTTACGCTTGGAGACCCAATAATGTATAGGATAGGCGGAGAAGCGTGGGAGGGGACCTATATTGCACTTCCCGGAAATTCTGGTGTGCCGGGTTCTGATCCTGCAGCCGATAGGGTTGTGGAAATCCTAAAAAAGTATAATCCCAAGCTCGCTGGAAAGGAATATCTTGCTCTTTTTGGCGCGGTCTCAATGATTCACCTGGTGGAAGGCCTTAAAAATGCTGGACGTAATCTCACCCCGGAGAGCATGATCAAGGGGATGGAGATGATCAAAAACTGGAAGCCTGAGGGAGTCGGCGCCCCTGTAACTTACGGACCCAACCGCAGGCATGGCAACAATGCCTCTCGAATGGGTCGTGCAGTTAAGGGGAAAGTTGTACCTCTTGAACCATTCACAATCCACAAGGCACACTTCTAAGTTTATGTCCCTTCTGGAGATTAACGGGCTGTCCATCAGCTTTGGGGGAATCCAGGCCCTATCAGACGTAGATATCGGACTTGAACAGGAAGAGATTGTGGGGGTGATTGGCCCAAATGGGTCGGGCAAGACGACTCTTTTTAATTGTGTCTCCGGTGTCTACCACCCAGATAGTGGAGAAGTCCTTTTTCAGGGAGAGAGCCTTCTTGGGCTCTCTCCTGATTCAATTGCTCAAAGGGGTATTGCCCGGACCTTTCAGAACCTGCGCCTTTTCCTCCATATGACTGTTCTGGATAATCTGCTTCTGGGCAGACATATCAAGTTCCGGAAAAATTCCTTCTATGCATTTCTGCGAATACGAAGAGAGGAACTCCGACACAGGAAGTTGGTGGAGGAGATTATTGATTTCTTGGACCTTCAGGCCTACAGGCAGGCCAGAGTTTCAGATTGTCCTTACGGCGTTCAGAAGCGCGTGGAGATGGGCCGGGCCTTGGCCATGGAACCACACTTGCTCCTTCTGGACGAGCCTATCGCAGGGCTGACTTCAGAGGAAAAAGAGGAGGCCGCCTACCGTATTACAGAGATTCGTGGCAGATATAAGACGGCTATCCTCCTGGTGGAGCACGACCTTAGGATTGCTTCAAAACTGGCAGACCGCATGATAGCACTGGACTATGGGCAAAAGATCGCACAGGGCAGTCCCGAGGAGGTTCAGCGAACACCCGAGGTTATCAAGGCCTATTTGGGCGATGAATAATGGTTGTCAGTAGTCAGTGGTCCGTTGTCAGTCGCAAAAGAATAACAACGGATCGCTGACAACTGACTAAAGACATCAATAGATATGATTCCTTTACTTAAAATTGCCAGCATTGAAACCCTTTACTACGACCGGATATATGCCATCCATGGCCTCTCCCTGGAGGTGAAGGAAAAGGAGATCTTTGCAGTTTTAGGGCCAAACGGTGCGGGTAAAACAACATTGCTAAAAACTATTGCCGGTCTGCTAAAGGACCAGCCCAACAAGGGGACCATCGAATTTCTTGGAAAGCGGATCCACCGGCTAGCCCCGGAGCGAATTTCTGTGTTAGGGATTGTTTATGTCCCTGAAGATCGGGGCCTGTTTAGGGAGCTTAATGTAAAGGAGAATCTGGACCTAGGCTGTTGGGGCCGAAAGGATAAGGGTATCAGGGATGACTTTGAATTCATTTTCAAGCTTTTTCCTATTCTAAAGGAGCGTGCCAGTCAGCAGGCCGAGACCCTCTCCGGAGGAGAACAACAGATGCTAGCCATGGCACGAGCTATGCTTCGCCGTCCCAAACTCCTCATGCTTGATGAGCCCTCCCTGGGGCTTGCCCCACTGGTAGCCCGCTATGTGTATGATGCCCTTTCCCAGATTAGCGAGACAGGCACAACCATTCTCCTGGTTGAGCAGAATGCCAGGATGGCCCTGCGCATTGCAAACTTTGGATATATCATGGAATCCGGGCGTATTGTCTTGGAAGGGACTTCCAAGGAACTGCAAGAAAACGAGGATGTCCAGGAACTCTACCTCGGTCTGGGAGGTGAGGCGATTTCTCCCAAGGGATGGAGACTCTACAAGAAGAGGAGGACATGGTAATGGGAAAGATGCTGGCAAGCTTTCCCTCTCTCTTTTTTCAGCAGGTGGACGACCAGAAAGACCGTGTGGCCCTCAGGCGGAAGGACTACGGTATCTGGAACCGTTTATCCTGGAGGCAATACGGGCAGAAGGTGCGAGAAGCAGGAGCTGGTCTTCTCGCTATTGGCCTTCAACCGGGGGACAGGGTTGCCATCCTGGGAGATAATCGTCCGGAATGGCTGATCTGCCATCTGGCAACTATGACCATTGGCTGCACGACTTGTGGGGTCTATCCTACCTCTGCTGCAGAGCAGGTGGCCTATGTGGTTGGCCATTCAGAATCCACAGTTCTTTTTGTGGAAAACGAGGAGCAGGTAGACAAGGTTCTCCAGATTTTTTCCGAGCTTAACCTGAAACAGGTGGTGGTCTGGGATCCAAAAGGACTCTGGGGTTTTTCCCACGAAAGAATCATTTTGTTTGATGAATTCATGGAACAGGGCAGGGGTTACTTGGAAGCCCATCCAGAAAGTATTTTGGAGCGCATGGAGGCCATTGATCCCCAGGACACGGCCATGATGATTTACACCTCAGGCACTACCGGTCCACCCAAAGGGGCCATGATTACCCACCAAAATATCCTGAGCCTTACCGAGTCATTCATGGCAGCCAACCCCATTTACCAGAGTGACGAAATGCTCTCCTACCTTCCCCTTGCCCATATTTATGAGAACCTCATCTCCCTTTTCCAGGCAGTATGGAGCGGAGGGACTGTCAATTTCGTGGAAAGCATAGATACCCTAGCCCAGAACTTGCGGGAGGTCTCTCCCACTGTTTTTGCCAGTGTGCCCAGGATTTGGGAAAAATTTGCCTCCATGATCGAGATACGGATGTCTGACTCCACATCCCTGAAAAGGCTCTTTTACCGCCTTGCGGTCCTTGTAGGCCTTCACTATGTCCGGGCGAAAAAGAAAACCAGGGAGCGCTATCTCTGGGGACTTCTTTACTGGCCCTTTTACTGCCTTGTCCTGTACCATTTGAGAAGACAGCTGGGCTTTGAGCGGGTGAGGTACGCCGTATGCGGAGCAGCTCCAGCCTCTCCTGAGCTTTTTGAGTATTTCAATGCCTTGGGCATTCCTTTGAGGGAGGGCTATGGCCAGACAGAATCCACCGGGGTGATTGCAGTTCAGCGCTTAAACCGACCACGCTGGGGATTCGTGGGGGAGCCTATCCCTGGCATCGAGGTCAAGATTGCGGAAGACGGGGAGATCCTGGCAAGGGGGCCTATCGTCTTTAAGGGGTACTTTAAGGATCCAGAGCTCACCAAAGAAACCATTAGAGATGGCTGGCTTCATACCGGCGATGTAGGAGCCATGGAGGATGGGTTCCTAAAGATCATGGATCGAAAGAAGGATATTCTCATCACAGCAGGTGGCAAAAACATTACACCTGCCTTTATAGAGAACAAATTGAAATTTAGTTCCTATATCCAGGATGCAGTTGTCGTTGGGGATCGCCGGAAATATTTAACGGCCCTTATTTTGATCGACGAAGACAATGTTACCAAATACGCTCAGGATCACCGGATCCCTTTCACCACCTTTGCTGACCTTACCCAGAACTCGGAGATACGAAAGCTTATCAACAGTGAAGTCTCCAAAGTGAATAAAACCCTTTCCAGGGTGGAAACCGTCAAAAAGTTTGCGTTACTGCCAAGGCGGTTTTATGAGGAGGATGGTGACGTGACCCCTACCAAAAAGGTCAAGCGGCGTTTTTTGGAGGAACGGTATGCAGACCTGATCAACAAACTCTACCGAGGATAGATAGAAACAGTGGATCTTATTGAAAGTTACCAGGAAGAACTGCAGCTCATCCGTAAGCCATGGACCCGTATTTGGGTAGGAACCTTTGTGTTGTTACTGCTTTTGCTTCCCTGGTATGCCCCGGAACATATAACCTATATCGCCACCATCATCTTTATTTACTCAATTGGCGTTCAAGGGCAGAACATTCTCATCGGCTACACTGGCCAGATTTCCTTTGGCCAGGCCGCATTCCTGGCCATTGGCGCATTCACCTTTGGGCATATGGCTCGTCTCGGCATCCCCTGGCCGATTGGGCTTCTTTCTGGAGGGCTGGCAGCAGGAATCTTTGGTCTACTGGTCGGGTTTCCCTCTCTTCGTCTCAAAGGGCCTTACCTGGCCATCGCTACCCTGGGATTTGGCATTGCTGTTTATCAGATCTTTGTTAATTTTGAGGTGCTCTCTGGTGGTCGCATGGGCTTGATCATAAACAAACTTTCTCCTCTATTCGGCCTGTCGCGAATAACCTTTAATTATTATTTTAATTTTTTAATTGCCCTGCTTTTTACCCTGACCTCATATAATATAATCTCTTCTTATATGGGGCGAGCCTTTATTGCTATCCGAGATAATGACATTGCAGCTGAGGTCATCGGGGTGAATTTGACCCGATACAAGTTGCTGTCCTTTGCCATCAGCTCCTTTTATACCGGGGTCCAGGGAGGGCTTTTCGGCCTGTTTATGGGCTATCTTGAGCCGAACATGTTTACCTTTATGGAAGCAATCACCCTTTTCGTGGCCGTTATTATCGGAGGACTGGCCTCTGTGGAAGGCTCTATAATGGGTGCGGCCTTTGTCATTTTAGTGCCCCAGGTTTTCAGTGCCTACAGGGAGATGGTGCCTGTTATCTATGGCGTGACCATACTCATTGTATTGATTTTTGAACCATTGGGCCTTTACGGTAGGTGGTTTAAGATGCGACTGTATTTAAGAAACTGGCCTTTCCGCTAGCAAAGATCTCCAGGAGGAAAAGATAGATGACACAGTTTTTGCAATACTTTGTTTCGGGCCTCGCAACAGGCAGCATTTATGCTCTTGTCGCGCTGGGGTTGGCACTTATTTATCGCTCTACCCGTATCCTTAATTTTGCTCACGGTGATATCGCCACTGCGGGTACCTTTTTTGCCTTTACCTTTCTGGGACTTAATCTCCACTGGGGAGTGGCTTTCATTCTTGCTCTTCTCTTTGGCTTTGCTTTGGCGATGACCTTCTATTTCTCTGTCCTGATACCAGCCCAGCGGCGTGAGGCTACACAACTTGGCCAGATCATCCTGACCCTAGGGTTCGGATTGATCCTGCAAGGTCTCATCTCATACTTCGGAGGAACAGAGCCCCAATCCTTTCCCTTTCCTCTATCGGACACCAAGGTCTACCGGCTTGGTGGTGTGGTGATCAGCCAGCTGAGCCTTGGAACCTTTGGCATCGGTTTGCTTGCGAGCCTACTCTTCTATCTATTAGTACAAAAAACACGACTGGGACTGGCCATGCGTGCTACCTCTGAAAATCTTCCCGCAGCCCAGACCATGGGGATCCCCACCCGGAGTATTCTTGCCCTGAGCTGGGGACTGGCCGCACTATTGGGAGTGATGGCCGGGCTGTTTCTAGCACCAGCCCTGCTTTTGGATCCCTTCTTTATGCTGGAACCATTTCTTAAGGGTTTTGCAGCGGCTATTTTGGGCGGATTAAACAGCCTGCCAGGCGCCATTGTGGGTGGTCTCATTCTGGGGGTTGCTGAAAGTCTGGCCGGTGGTTTTGTAACCATTGCCTTCAAAAACACGCTTGCCTTCCTGATTATTATCCTGGTTCTCCTTGTCCGCCCAGAAGGGTTATTGGGCACCGAGTTTAAGGAAAGGGTATAAAAAGAAATCCGAGATCAAGATAAAGTTTTTAGGAGGTAGACGGATGGGTTAAAATGGCTTCCCTGATCCCCACCTTTAATTAACCATGTATAAAAACCTATATAGAAAAGAACATCTTCTTTTTAGGGAGACATTTAAACACTTTCTTTCCAAAGAGATAATTCCTTTTTATGACCAGTGGGAGAAAGAGGGGATTATTCCTAAGGAAGTCTGGAAGAAAATGGGCCAGAATGAATACCTGTGTCCCTGGGTTGAAAAAGAATATAGTGGTGCGGGACTTGGACTTGAGTTTTCCTTTATTATCACTGAAGAGATGGCCTATGCTGGTGTATATGGCCTTATGGCCGGACTTCATAGTGATATTGTGGCCCCATATATACATACTTTTGGAAATAAAGAGCAGAAAAAAAAGTGGCTTCCTGGTTGCATTTCAGGTGATATAATTCTTGCTGTGGCTATGACGGAACCGGATGCAGGCTCAGATCTATCCTCCATTAGAACAACTGCCGTGAGAGAGGGAGAAAATTATATCATTAATGGAGAGAAGATATACATCTCCAATGGCATACTATCTAACCTTATTGTGGTTGCCTGTAAAACAGAGACAGGAAAAGGATCTCCGTATAAAGATATCAGCCTTATCTGTGTGGAGGACGGCTCACCTGGGTTTTCCAGGGGTAGAAACCTGGAAAAAACAGGGTGGCATAGTCAGGATACAGGTGAGCTTATATTCAGAGACTGTCAGGTACCTGTATCCAACCTCTTGGGAGAGGAAGGAAAAGGCTTTTATTATATGATGGAAAAACTTCAACAGGAAAGACTCGTGAGCGCTATTATGTCTCAGGCATCGGCAGAGGCGACATTCAATATGACTCTTGATTATTACAAACAAAGGAAAGGCTTACATCACTCGGAGATACCGATTGATGCAAACGGGATAGCGGAGATGGCGACTGATATTGAGATAGGACGCACCTTTTTAAATAGTCTTATCTATAATCACATAAATGGTGAAGATATCATTAAAAAGGTGTCAATGGCCAAATGGTGGACCTCTGATATGGCCAATAGGATTATATCTCAGTGCATGGAACTATACAGAGATTATGGATACTTAGAAGACTATAAAGTTGGCAGGTTTTTTAGGGATGCAAGAGCGCACCCTATCTATGCTGGGACTAATGAGATTATGAAGAGGATTATAGGGAAAAAATTGGGAATTTGATGCCATCTACTCAAAATTCCAAGGCAGGAACATAATTACAAGCAATATTTTAAGAAATTATATTTCATGGATTTTCATTTAACTACTGAGCAGATAGATATCCAAAAGGCGGCCAGCGAGTTTGCCAAAGGCGAATTTGATCCAGATGCCGCACTCGATTATGATTTAAGGCAGCAATTTCCATTAAACATCTGGAAAAAGGCCTGTGAGCTTGGATTTATTGGGGTACAATTTCCTGAAGAATACGGTGGGCAGGAACTTGGTCTTTTGGAGAATGCCCTGATAGTAGAGGCATTTTGCCGGCAAGATTCTGGCATTGGGATGGCATTGGCGCTTTCAGATTTTGGCTCAGAAATGATTGTAAGGAATGGAAATGAAGATCAGAAAAAAAGAATCCTACCTTTTATTGTACACGGGAAAGTCATCGTTACAAGTGCCTTCTTAGAGGAAGGGTATTTTCTGTCACCCTTAGCAACCACTGCAAAAATAAATAAACACGGATGCATGATTAATGGAATGAAGTCCTTTGTTACACTTGGAAGCATAGCAGACTATATAATCGTTGTCTGCCAAACTAGGCTGGATACACCGAATGCACAAGCCGTTATTCTGCTTGAAAGAGAGATAGGCGGGATAGAGGTATCAAGTATGGGAGAAAAGGTGGGTATGAGAATGGTCCCAGTGGACCAGGTTTCTTTCACCAATGTTCGTGTTCCAGTAGAGAATATAGTTGGGCAAGAAGACATGGGTTATTTTCAGCTGCAAAATTTTTTAAATGAGACGAGGATTAAAACCGGTGCCATGGGCATAGGTATTGCTCAGGGCGGACTGGATAAGGCATTAGAGTATAGTAAAAAAAGAGAGCAGTTTGGTAAACCAATTGCAAGCTTTGGTGCCATAAGAAACAAACTGGCAGATATGTATATAGATGTGGAAATGGCACGGCTTATCACCTATAAGGCAGCATGGTCGTTTGATAAGGGAGCGCCTGATGATCGAGCTATTCTTATCTCTAAAATGATTGCCTCAAAGGCAGCATATAGGACTACATATGAAGCTGTCCAGATCTATGGGGGGTATGGGTATATGACGGAGGGCCATATTGAGCATTTTTACAGAGATGCAAAAGTGCTTGATCTTTTTTTAGAACCAGGCCAAATACAGAGAAACATGCTTGCAGATCATATACTCAGTAGGGTGAGTGAGAAATAATCATGAGAATTCATTTAGTTTTTTAATGAAAAGGAGATAGGATGGCAGAAAATTATGTGATTGTGAGTGCCAAAAGAAGCCCTTTTGGTAAATACTTGGGTTCCCTGTCAGAAATGGAACCACTTGATGTGGCTGTCCATGTGGCTAAGGCAGCTCTTACGGCACCTGGAAAAGACATAACCAAGGATATAGATCAAATTTTCGTTGGTAACTGTATACCGAGTTCCTTTGAAGCAGGCTCTGTTACTGGCAGACAGATCGGCCTCAAACTGGGGCGAGATGTCTTTGCTACTACACTGGACACGGCATGTTGTTCACCCCTTACGGGTCTCCGCATGGCTGTCTGGGGGATGCGTCTTGGCGAACTCGAATCAGCACTGGTCATAGGGGTAGAGGCTATGAGCCGTGTACCTCATTCCAGTCGGCAGTTGAGAGCTGGTGTAAGGATTGGAAAGGTGAATTTTTCTGATCCTATTTATCCTATCTCCTATCCTGGCTATAATTCAGTAGCGGTGGATGCCTCCGATGGGGCGGAAAAGTACGGCATTTCCAAGAGGATGCTCGACACCTTTGCCATGGGCTCGCACCTGAAATGGGCAGATGCCATGAATGCGGGGAAATTTGAAGATGAAATTGTTCCTATAAAAGTAAGAAAAGGACGAAGGGAATATCTTTTTTTGGCGGACGAAATGCCGAGGCCCAATGGAAGTGTTGCCCTTATTGAGATGCTTCCTACTGTATTTGGCTCAAAGACGACTACTGCCGGAAATGCTCCGGGGCTAAACGATGGCGCATCTGCCATGGTAGCAATGACAGAGAAAAAGGCAAAATCCTTGGGTCTCCCAATACTTGGAACCATAGTAGATCAAGCTGGTGAAACCGATATGCCCTATGGTATTTCCTGGATACCGGCTATGAGCATAAAAAAGGTACTGGACAGAAACGGGATGACCATTGATGATATGGATCTCATTGAGATAAACGAAGCCTTTGCAGCCATGCCACTCGTGAGCACCAGGATCTTGGCCGGTGAAGATGAACAGAAATGGTATGGTCTGATCTCAAAAACCAATGTCAATGGTGGGGCGGTAGCAATCGGTCATCCGGTGGGGGCATCAGGCCTTCGAATAGCGATGACCTTGATGTATGAACTAAGGCGACGTGGCGGTGGGCAAGGAGTGGCTGCCATTTGTGGAGGATTGACACAGGGGGAGGGGGTTATTATTCGGGTAGCTTGATATCACAGGAATTTCCATTTTGGACGCAGATAGACGCAGATTATCAAGATTTTAAATATATATTTTTCTGCGGATATCTGCGAGAATCTGCGTACTATACAATTAAAATAAGTAGCTCAAAGAATCCAAAGGAGATAATAGCGTGCAGGAAATCATATATAAAATCGATAGGGAAAAGAGTGTAGCAATTTTTGAGATTGATACAGCTGGACCTGTTAATACCATTAGTGAGCAATTTATTACAGAGCTGGGAGAGGCAACGGAAAAGGCTAAAAGCGACAGGGTGAAAGGCGTTGTTTTAGCATCAGGAAAGGCAAAGAGTTTCTTGGATGGAGCCAACCTTATGGAGATCATGAAGGACCCGTCACCTCTTAATGTAAAGCATCTTGTCCTGAAACTTCATGAGACACTGGGGGCACTGGCTAAAAGCCCCTTTCCAGTCGTGGCCGTACTGGTGGGCCAAACAGCCCTTGGAGGTGGTTTTGAGGTCCTTTTGTGGGGCTGTGATCATATATTTGCTACCTCTGGATCAAAATTGGGGCTTCCTGAGATCAATGTAGGCCTCTTTCCTGCTAGTGGCGGGCCTGAAATTCTCAGAAGGGTTATGGGACTCAAGACCGCATTGGATATTATTCTGGGTGGAAGGATTCTACCTGTGGAATCTTACTCAAACTCAGGGTTAGTGACCATGGTCTCTAAGGATGAAATTTTCTTCGAGGCGGAAAAATGGATTGAGAACAATAAAGGTATAGTGAACAGAAACTACGATCCTGAATGGAAGGAACCCAATCTGTTGAGTATAGAGGAACAACAAACACTTATTAAAAATGCACGTGAGCGTTATACTGTGTGCCCGGAGAAACCGTATTTCAAGGCAGCTATTGATGCCATTGAAGAGGGCCTTGGCTTACCTTTCGAGGAGGCTGTCCGAAATGAGGTGCATCATTTCGCTCCATTAATTGTAGAACCTAATGTCAAAAACAAGGTTGACCTCTTTTTTTCCATCACGAGCCTTGGTCCCAAATTAGCAAGAATTAACCCAAAAAAGGCCATACCGACACCAGAAATAGCCATCATTGGTGCCGGGTTAATGGGGCAGGGGATAGCCCAGATCTGCGCTGATAATGGCATGAAGGTAGCACTCTTTGATGTGGATGAACAGACAGCACAGGCAGGAAGAGAAAAGATCGGTAATGGTTTGGAATTATTAGTCAAAAAGGGCCGTTGGCTCCCAGAGCGGAAAGAACGAGTCATGAATAATATTCGGCGTATGAAGGATTATGGAGAACTCAAGAGCACTCCCCTGGTTATAGAGGCGGTGTTTGAGGATTTGGATCTGAAGCAAAAAATTCTCAAACAGGTACAGGATGTCAATGCTGATATCATTTTCGCCTCGAATACCTCTACCATACCCATGGAGGAAATTTCAGCACACTCAGATCGGGCAGAACAGGTAGTTGGGATGCACTACTTTTCGCCCGTACCCCTGATGCCTTTACTGGAAGTAATTCAGGGTCCTAAGACCTCTGAAACAGCACTTGCCACTACAGTGACTTCTGGTCGTCAGCAGGGAAAGACCTGCATCATCGTGGGTGATGGGCCTGGATTTTATACCAGCCGCACCTTTGGTGTGTTTGTGATGACTGGTTTTTATCTGGCAGAAATGGGGCTCGACCCATGGGAAATAGATCGTCTGGCCCTTGAGGCAGGCTTTCCTCAGGGACCCCTGCATGTGTATGGCACTGCAGGGGGAAATGTAGTATACCATGCAGGCCTTTTCATGAAATCCCGAATTCCTGACCTGCTGCCTGTGCCAGAGACTCTTATCAAGATGTATAAGGCGGGATATACAGGTGCTGGCAAACCCTGCTTTTATAAAGACGGACTAAAGCCAGATAAATCGGCCTTGGAATTTATTGTTCACAACAAATCCCTTCCGACTCCTGAAAGGGATGAGGTAAAAGAGATGCTTTTGCTTGCCATGGTAAACCAGGCCTTTCTTTGTCTGGATGAGGGCGTTGTGCGAGACTATTTTAGTATGGATATTGGAGCTATATTGGGAATCGGGTTCCCAGATTGCTGGCATGGCCCTGCCCGCTATGTGAGCCAGAAGGGCGTAAGAGTAATCCAGAGGAGAATACAGGAAATTTATGAAAAATACGGCCTTTCATTTTTCAAGCCTGCCAAGGAGTTTGAGAGATTAATTGCTTGTGGTGTGGACAGAGGACTGATTTAACAAGCACGTTATGGAAATGCGAGAGAATAGAGGAGTAATAACGCTGTATGTCTCATGATTTTAATCTTTCAAGAGAAAGAATGGTAAAAAATCAGCTCGTCACCCGTGGAATTAAAGATGAAAGAATTCTTCAGGTTATGGGCAAAATCCCCAGGCACCTTTTTATTGAAGATGCCCTATATGGAGAAGCGTATAATGACCACCCAGTTCCTATAGGTGAGAAACAGACTATATCACAGCCGTACATTGTAGCACTCATGACAGAGGCATTGGAGTTGAAGGGAGACGAAAACACCTTAGAGATAGGAACAGGTTCTGGCTATCAGACAGCAATTCTGGCTGAATTGTCGAGCAGGGTTTACACTATTGAGAGAATCAAATCATTACTGGGAAACGCGAGAAAACTGCTGTCTCAGTTGGGATATGATAATATCCTTTTTAAGGCCTTTGATGGGACCCTGGGCTGGAAAGAATATGCCCCTTTTGATGCTATCATGGTAACGGCTGGTGCCCCACATTTAACAAAGCCCCTTATAGATCAGCTGGCCGATAATGGGCGAATGATTATTCCTGTTGGTGACAGATACAGCCAAGAACTGATTAAGGTTATCAGAAAGGGAAAAGATTTAGAACAAAAGAGTTTAGGGGGATGCCGTTTTGTTAATCTCATTGGTGTCCACGGCTGGTCGGATTAGTATATTGTTGTCGTATTAGTTATATTTGTTCGATTGGTTGATGAGTTGACTAATAATTCATCAAAAAGAGTAACAATTTAGATTTTCAAAAGGTATCATTCCCTTTAAATAGAATCAATTTTTCAAACACATAAAATGTTATTAAAAAATAGTATCATAAACTAGAACTAATAAAACTAATTCAACCAATTAAACAATGAAATTAAAAGAATTTCCTGAGGATATCAGAAAATATCTTATACCTGAACCATCAGGCAGGATGTTTTACAGGTGTATTGAATGCAAGCGTGAATTTGATATTGATCAACTTCTTTATACCTGCCCATCATGTGGCGGGTTATTAATGCTGTATCATGAAGGAGGAGAAGAAATACAAAGGAGAAATGGTGATTTATGGAGACGAATCTTTGACTACAGGAGGATGCTTAATTTCAATCCCCTTAAGGGTATTTTTTGCTATTATGAGTTCATCGCCCCCGTTATCCCTTTGGAATTCATACTATATCTCGGAGAAGCACATACCCCCATGGTTATGGCCAACCAAAATCTCGAATCAGCCATAGGCGGACCATTCTATTTTAAAAATGAAGGACTGAATCCGAGCCTATCGTTTAAAGATAGAGGAATGGCCTGTGCGCTAAGTTTTTTAAATTACTTTGCAAAAAATAACAATATAAAAGATTTATTAACTATATGCGCCTCTACTGGTGATACCTCCGCCTCAGGTGCACTCTATTCAGCATATCTAACCGATCTTGTAAGATCAGTAGTTCTTCTCCCAAAAGGAAAGGTCACCATGCAACAGCTCTTACAGCCCCTTGGAAATGGGGCAACGGTGTTAGAGATGCCTGGCGTCTTTGATGACTGCATGAAGGTAGTAGAGGAGTTAAGTGAGAATTATAATGTTGCCCTTTTAAATTCCAAAAACAGCTGGAGAATCCTGGGACAAGAATCATTCGCCTTTGAAATAGCACAAGACTTTGACTACCTGGTGGCTGATAAGGTTGTAATTGTTCCGATTGGCAATGCCGGTAATATAACTGCGATCATGAGTGGATTCTTAAAGTTTCTAAAGGCCAATATCATTACTGAATTACCAAAAATCATTGGTGTCCAGTCAGATCATGCTGACCCTGTATACCGCTATTACTTAGAAGATGACCCTTCCAAACAGCAATTTGAGCCGGTTACGGTAAAAGCGAGTGTAGCCCAGGCAGCCATGATCGGAAACCCTGTTTCTATGCCACGTGTAATTGATTTAGTTAGGGAATATAATCAGGCAGCAGGTCAAAAAAGGATATTCGTTATTCAGGTAACTGAACAGGAGATAATGGATGCTATGGTAATAGCAAACAGAAATGGTCATATTGCCTGTACCCAAGGAGGAGAGTCTATGGCTGGTTTTATGAAGGCCATACGCGGAGGTCTTGTTTCCAAAGGAGAGATAGGCATACTTACTGCCACCGCTCATGTCCTTAAATTCTCTTCCTTTCAGGAAATGTATCTTTCTGATAGATTTCCACCTGAATTTGAGGTCAAGCCCAAAAAAGAATTTAAAAATATTCCTGTCTTAGTCCAGCCAGATGATCTCAGAAGCCTACCGCAGGCTGGAGAGTCTATCCAGAGGGAAACGCTTGATCTCTTTATTAAAGCAACTGCGGCAAAAATTGCCAGGATTTTGCATCTAAAGAAAAGATAGGTGATTACAAATACAACTGACTACTCACAACAAACCATAGACAGAATCAGAAAGATAGCCCGAAGATGAAAATAATTTCACGGTATCTTTATAAAGAGTTCTTTACTTTCTTTGTTATCTCCTTGATTACCTTTTTACTCATTTACCTTGTAATAGAGTTTTTCGGAAAAATAGACAATTTCATGGAGGCTCATGTCCCTCTAAAGATGGCCTTTTCATTTTTTGTCTATAAGATACCTTTTGTTGTTCAGCAGATAATACCGGTATCAGTCCTCATTTCTGTTATGCTCACGTTAGGCATAATGAATAAACACAATGAGATATTGGCGGTAAAAAATTGTGGGATAAGCCTGTTTCGTCTTTTTTATCCTTTAATAGTAATTGCTATTTTTATTGGAGTTGGCTCCTTTTTTCTCTCTGAATCTATTGTTCCTATTACCAGCTCGGTGGCTAATAATATATGGAAAACACAGGTTGAAAAAAAGAATCCACAAGGAGCCTACAAGTTGTCCCACCTCTGGTATAGGGGCAAGGGCTCAATTTACCAGATTCGGTCATATGACAGTAGGAAGAATATAATAGAGGGACTTTCAATCTTTTTCTTTGATAATAGTTTTACATTACGTAAAAGAATCGATGCCAGGAGTGCAAAATGGATTAATGGTATATGGTATCTCAATGATGGGTTTATCCAAAAAATTGAACCTGATGGATCAAGGAAAACAGTTAGGTTTAGCAATCATACAATACAACTCCCTGAAACTCCTCAAGATTTTGAGAGAACCATGAAGGCACCAGAGGAGATGAGTTTTTGGGAGCTAAAAAATTATACGAGAAAAATAAGGGCGGAGGGTTACGATTCAACTAGATCCCAGGTAGAATTCCATAATAAAATAGCCTTTCCCTTCATATCATTGGTACTCACATTGGTGGGAATTCCACTGGGATTGAGAAAGAAAAAAGGTGGCATTCCTTTTGGCATTACTATCGGCATAGGCATTAGTTTTCTCTATCTGCTCACATTTGGCCTATCCAGATCTCTGGCCCTATCAGGGGCCTTGCCGCCGGTTTTAGGCGCATGGCTTGCAAACCTTCTTTTTTTACTCTTCGGGATTTATCTTATACTGGCAGAAGAAAATTGAGGAAGGATATAAAGGCTAAGGGTAGCTACTCAGGTTGTTAGGTTCACCGTTCACCGTTTCCCGATAAAATCGGGATTAATTGTTTTATGATTTTCATCATATTTATTGGATGACATAGAATTCGCTCCGGATTTCTGTGCAAGGCTGCTTGGTCTACCGAAAGAGCCGGATAAACTCTGAATTTGTCAAGGGATCGAACCCGTTTCTCATCTGTCTAACCCCTGGCCCAGACCTGGTTTAGCAGTTCTTTTCATAAAAGTCTTATGCACAGTGGTAAGAAAAGCCATATTAAAGCTCACATTAACTCGCACCAGGGCAGGCTTGAACCGTGAACCCCAGAACGTTGAACCTGAGCAGTTACGACTAAGGTATATTTGCCTCTAAAGCCATTGCTATCTTTTTCTTAAGTTCAGTTAAATCAAAAGATTTAATTACATAGAAATCCGCAGCAATAGATTTAATGTCTTCTTTAAAGGTATCGTAGGCAGTACACAGTATGACCGGTAAGTTATAAAATTTATTCCTAATATCCTGTAAAAGATCAAGACCATTGTAGTCAATCATCTTTATATCCAGTATAATTAGATCAGGTTTTTCTTTTTCTATTCTCTCTGTCAATTCATATCCATCTGCGGCTGTGATAACCTCATAACCGGCCTCACTTAACTCCTCAGAGTAAAGCAATCTGATATGTTCTTCATCATCAACAACTAATATCTTGGCCATAGGTAATCTCCCCTCACAATAAAAAATTGACTAAAAACTAATTAGGCTTACTCCCATTCCAGCGCTCAACCAAAAGCCTCTTGGTTGCTTCAAATTGGATGCACTCTTCTTCAATAAACTCTTCTGAATCCCTTATGGACATTCGCTCTGTTTTTTTCACATAAGAAAGGGTTTTGCCTAAATATACAGGGATAAGGGAATCTAAAAGTTCGTTTTTTACCCACAGTTTATCCCTGTAAGCAACAGCAAAATCAATCAAAACATTGATCCAGAGGTTTGTAGGAAAATCAAACTGGTCTTTATTCATTTTCCTTATCTCTTGTAATTTATTGACGGTCTCTTTCTGGAGAATCTTCTCCCAAATGTGACTGCAGGTATTAAAACCATCCTGAAATTTTTGAAATAATGTTTCCTTATTTACCTTAACAGGTGGTGGCATTTCAGTTTCTCCGAGGCCAAAACCAAAGATTGAAGTGGGCTTGCTCCATTTTACATTGCTCCAGAAAGGATAAAATTTTATCATCATAGTAAAAATAGTTCCTACCACCTGCCTAAACATGGGTCCAAGATCCGCGCCCGGATCCTTGGCTCGATGAATCTTGGGCCTACCCATAAAGGCCTGACAAATGGGGATGTTTTCATTCATGGCAAGGGTGGTCATCCAGATGTCAATGCCAAAATTTGCTATAGCCTCTGACCAGGTATCACTTTGAAGATAGATTTGGGCCAATTTTCCACAAAAGCCAAAATCACCACCTATAGGTTGCCTAACCCTTCTGCCATAGAGAGATCGTGTCAAAGGATACGCGATAGAGTTTGTTATGGTGCCATCATATTTATGTCGCACATAAAGGGGGGCAACATAACCAAAATCTTGAAAGAGAGGTTCTCCTAAATGTTTTATCCACTTTGGCGTTATACTCTTTAAATCAGCATCAACTACCACCACACCTTCGGCCTCGAGATCAACAATCTTTTTAAAGAGATTTCTAAAATTTCTCCCTTTCCCTTTCATACCAGGTTCTGTTGATATATATATTTTTGGTGTCTTAGTTTTTATGCCCAGAAATATTTCTTTTGTGCCGTCATCAGAGTTGTTATCGCAGTTTATAATAACTGATTCTATATCTCCAAAGAACGACTGTATTCCTTGATCTGCCTGTTGCACGGGAAAGGCAATGGAGTCTGCCTCGTTAAAAGATGGTATTGCCACAACAAACGCCGCTTTCTTTATGTTTTCAGGATTAACCTCATGTTCAAACATTTTTAGTGTCTCCGACTATCTTTTTCAACTGCCATAGTCATAAAAGCCTTTTCCGGTTTTTCTCCCAAGCCAACCAGCGTTGACATATTTTTTAAGGAGAGGACACGGTCTATATTTAGAATCACCAAAACCTTTATAAAGTACCTCCATTATAGATACACAGGTATCTAATCCGATAAGATCAGCTAATGCCAAAGGACCCATAGGGTGATTCATTCCCAGGATCATGATATCATCGATTGCCTTAGCAGTGCCTACCCCTTCAAATAGCGTGTAGACAGCCTCGTTTATCATGGGCATAAGTATCCTATTACTGAGAAACCCTGGGAAATCATTTGCATCCACTGGTGTTTTATTAAGTTTAATGGTCAAATCATGGGTAACTTTATTTGTCTCATCAGATGTTGCCAAGCCTCTAATGATCTCTACCAATTTCATCACAGGAACCGGGTTCATAAAATGCATGCCTATTACCTGTTGAGGCCGCTTTGTTGCTCCAGCAATCTTAGTTATAGAGATTGAGGATGTATTTGAAGATAGAATCACATCTGGGGCGCAGATCCTATCAAGCTCAGTAAATAGTTTTAACTTTAGATTCTCATTTTCTATTGCTGCCTCCACTACGAAATCAACATCTTTCATATCAGAAATTTCAATAGAGCCTTTTATACGGGAACTAATATTGCTTTTGTCTTCAGGGTATATCTTTTCCTTTTTTACCAACCTGGAAAGACTATTCTCAATAGAAACCAAACCTTTATCCACAAATTCTTGGGCAATGTCATTCATCACTACCTTAAGCCCATAAGTAGCAGCTACTTGGGCGATTCCAGATCCCATTTGACCTGCACCAACTACACCTAATGTTGTAATTTCCATTCTTAACCCTCCCTTGAACCAAATAAATTTTATTAATGTGAGATTATTAAATTATAAATGAGTGAAATAACAAAAGTTTATAGATTCTTCATGCTTAATTGGTGATCTTCAGAAACACTATTCATAATTTTAGCCACCTTTTTAGTTAGTAGTGCTATATATCTTAAAATAACAGCAAAATCAACCTGAAAACTTTGATCTGTCTTTTGCCTGAATAGCATGGTATTAGTCTTTGGAATTCGCAGGCACCACCTTTAATGCCAGATGTTGTAATGCAATTTCATTGACACACACCTGACTTTATTTCGACATGGAAAACCTGGCCCTCCCTCCGGGCCGTAGGCCCTATGGGCCGGCGGCTGGACCAGGTCAGAGAAAGATGGCTTTGCCCCAGGTTTTTGCGACTATGAGTATTGCTCTGCCCTGGAGCGAGTTGGCCGGAAAATTATAGAGAAGATGTAATACTTCCGGTATCTACTATATAAAACTCAGCCATTGCATGCCAGTCCGCCCTGGCACGCCGTCGCAGACATATTATCATGCTTTGTGAAGATTACGATATCCGTAGATATAAATCCACTCTTTGAAAATCAGACCTGCCCGCCATCCGGCAGGCAGATCTGAGCCAGGGGCATGGTAAAAAAAGACATCCCCATGCTCATTCACCAGGTAATTTCAAAGAGTTAAAATGTTACAAAAAATTAAAAAAGATTCTTGACTTTTTTCGGGGCGAGGGCAAGAATACATTAAATTAATCGATGGATTGAATAGAGCACTCACTTTTTATACAGAGGCAATCATATGCATTTAGAGAAGGTATGTGTCTTGGGCGGTGGCAATGGAGCCCACGCAATGGCGGCCGATTTGGCATTAAAGGGTTGTGAGGTAAATATGTGTGAGTCGCCTGAGTTTAAGGAACGCTTTACTGTAACTATGGAGCGTAAGGAGATTGAGCTCACCGATATATGGGATAATAAGAAAATCGCTAAGCTTTCTATGGCCACCACAGACTTTGGCGCAGCCATAAAAGATACTCAATATATTATGATGCCTATACCAGCTATCGGCCAAAAGCCCTTTTTTGAGCGTATAGCCCCCCATCTGGAAGATGGTCAGACTCTGGTTATGTGGCCGGGCAACTTTTCCGCACTCCTTTTTGCTCATATGTTGAGACAAAAAGGCATAAAAAAAGATATTACTCTCGCTGAGTGCCATACGCTTCCCTGGGGCTGCCGTTTGCTTGCCCCTGGCAGCGTGAAAATAGCGGTTGAGGCATGGAAGCTGCTAATAGCCGCATTCCCCGCAAAGAAAACAGAGGGAGTAGTAAATGACCTGAAAGCTATCTATCCGGTAATACCAGGTGAACATGTTCTTGCTACCTCCCTCAATAATCTGAATCCAATAGTTCATCCTGCTGGTTGTGTGCTTAACGCAGGTTGGATCGACACACTTCAGAAGGACTTTTATTTTTACAGGCATGGAACAACTCTCTCAATTGCGAGGGTGATAAAGGCAATTTATAAAGAAGTAGCCAGAATCGGTCAGGCTATAAATATGAAAATGCTTGAATATCCTGAAGAATCATTCTTTTCAAAAAGCCAGATCATGTCGGTTTATTTCAGGGCCTCGTTTGACAAAGAAGGTGCTGTTGCCAATATTTCAGGGCCTTCATCAATGATGGATAGATATATCACTGAGGATGTTCCCTACGGCCTGGTCACAACAGCACAGATAGCCCACATGTTCAATGTGAACACCCCGCTTATCGATGCAATAATCGAGCTGACGTCTGTAATAAATGAGGCTGATTACGGCCAGGAAGGCAGATCACTTGAAGAGCTCGGCATAGCTAATTTGAGTAAAGAAAAATTGCTTGATCTTTTGCAAGAGGGATTTTAGGCTTTTTATGGCGTATAATTTCTTACAACAACCTTAACAGGAGGGTAATCATGAAAACAAAAATGTTGGTAGTTGTGGTTATGGGGATCTTCTTTCTTACTCCAATTTTTGGCGTAGCCTGGGCTGATAAGGTATATCACATTGGCGAAATTGTGATAATTCAACATCCCGATTTGCAATCCGACTCTGATGGGTTCAAAAAGGCGATGGAAGAGGAAGGCCTGATAGAGGGCAAAAACGTCAAGTATATTCGCTTGAACGCTGAGGGAGATATGTCTATAGCAGCGACCATTGCCCAGCGCTTTGTAAGTGAAAAAGTAGACTTAATGCATCCTATTTCTACCCCGGTTTCCCAGGCGTGCGTGGCCGCATCCAGAGGGACGAATATACCAATCGTTTTTAGCACCTGCACGGCGCCGGCCAAGGCCGAGATAGTATCTACTTGGAGTGCACCTCGTACTGACAATGTGACAGGGGTAAGTGATATGGCGGACATAAAGATTCAGATGCTGATGATAAAAGAGATATGCCCTGCCCTCAAAACCCTTGGCGTTATATATAATGCCGGTGAAGTGAATTCTGTCCAGCAGGTTGATGAGCTAAAGACAATACTTTCAGAGGTGGGGATTAAGAAGCTCGTGGAGGCTTCTTGTTCAACAACAGCCGAGGTGCTGACCGCCACCAAATCGCTTATCGGTAGAGTTGATGCTATCTGGAACCCTACTGATAATACCACTACCTCAGGGCTTGAGGCTGTAATTCGTGTCTGTGAGGAAAATAAAATACCGCTTTTCGGATCTACCGGTGCAATGGTTAAACGTGGCTGCATTGCTGCCCGTGGTGCTAGTTATAGTTGGATAGGCTGGAAGGCAGGCAAATATGCCGCTATGATCCTTAAAGGAGAAAAGAAGGCATCAGCAATTCCCGTGGTAAAATGTTCCGGTGATGCCCAGGTATTGGTGGTTAACCCAGCAGCAGCAAAAAGAATGGGGCTAACTATTCCTAAATCGGTCATAGCAAAAGCGGTTAAAGTAATAAAGTGATTAACATAATGGAGGTTAAGGACATCTTGGCCTCTCATTAAGTGTCTAAATAACCCAAGATCTTACAATTTATCTGTCAGACCCTCCTGCCCTCCGCCGGGCAGGCTTACACACTATGACATTATAGCATCTTCATTTATTTCGACATGGAAAACCTGGCCCTCCCTCCGGGGGCTTAGGCCCTATGGGCCGGAGGCTAACCAGATCAGAGAAAGATGGCTCTGCCTCAGGTTTTGCGACGAGGAGCATTAGTGCAAGGGAGGACTGGAGTATTGAGAAAAAATGCGGTTTCAAGTTTTTTTTCGGAGACAAACTTATCTAACGTATCAATCGATTATGTCTATAACGAAGTTCTCCTCTCACTCCATCAATCCAATACTCCACTACTCCATTCGCAATACAGATTCCAAGAGACTAAATCCCCGCTGGGGATAACCAAAGCCGGGTCCTTTGGGCCGGATTTTTACTATAACATATCTTCTTTTGATAAGAATAAGATAGGCCATATATTATGATAGAATATATTTTTCTCACTTCTGCCTCCGAGGGATTGATATTCGGGTTTATTACTATAGGTGTTTTTATTACTTTCCGCGTCCTTGCTTTTCCTGACCTTACTGTAGATGGAAGTTTCGTCACTGGAGGTTCTGTTGCTGCGGTTATGATTGCAGCAGGTTGTAACCCGTTTTTGGCAACGATAGCCGCTCTCTTTGCAGGGTTGGTTGCTGGCACAATAACTGCTTTGTTAAATACTTCGCTCAAAATAAATGCGCTCCTCTCTGGCATCCTTATGATGGTTGGTTTATATTCAATAAATCTCAGGATTATGCATGGGGCAAATATTCCCCTGATACGCAGCATAACTATCTTTGATAGTGTAGCCCATTTTTTTTCAATAAAGAGAAATAGTGTGCTGATTATCTACACCTTGATAGTATTAGCCGTGATCGTTTTCCTGATCCTGAACTGGTTTTTGCGTACCGAGATTGGTTTAGCCTTGAGGGCATCCGGTGACAATGAGCAGATGGTACGTGGTTTAGGCTCTGATACAAATAAAAACCTGTTGCTGGGCTGCGCTATCTCCAATGGTCTTGTTGCCCTGGGTGGCTCTTTAGTAGCTCAAAGTCAGGGCTTCTGCGATGTAAATATGGGGATAGGTATGATTGTTATGGGCCTCGCAGCAGTAATAATCGGTGAAGGAGTTTTACATCCGAGAGGTATTGCAAAAATTTTATTTGCATGCTTTGTTGGCACATTTATCTATCGACTGTTTATCGCCATTGCCCTCAGGATAGGTTTGGCTCCCGGTGATTTGAAATTAATTACGGCAACATTGGTTATTTTTGTCATTGCAGTCCCCTATATAAGAAAGAGATTGCGAGGTGAATGGGTGCCACCAGCAGCAAGGATGTAAGGAGGTATTTTTAATGAACCCAGCTAATAATCAAACCTTACTCAAGCTTGTTAATATAAGAAAAGTCTTTTGTATGGGAACTATAGATGAAATTACTGCTATAAATGGTATCAGTCTTGACGTCCATGAGCAGGACTTTGTAACTATAATTGGCAGTAATGGCGCAGGGAAAAGTACCCTGCTTAACATTATTGCTGGAATTTATCCCCCAGAGAAGGGAGGAAAAATCAGTATTGTTGGCCAGGATATTACGAATATCCCGGAGTATAAGCATGCTGCGTATGTCGGCAGGGTCTATCAGGATCCCAGTGAGGGCACAGCAGCAAAACTTACTATCGAGGAAAATATGGCAATGGCATTACTGCGAGGCCGGTCTAGAGGATTGAGGGCAGCAATAAATAAGCAACGCCGAGAGCGGTTCCGTTCCGCTCTGTCCCCACTGGGTCTGGGTTTAGAAAATAGATTGAATGCCTACGTATCCACACTCTCTGGCGGCCAAAGACAGTCACTGGCATTGGTAATGGCAACAATAAGCAAGCCTGCAATACTCCTGCTTGATGAACATATAGCCACTCTTGATCCAAAAACAGCTGAAAACGTACTTGACCTAAGCGATATAATCGTTCGCCGGGAAAAAATGACGACCATGATGGTGACGCATAATATGGAACTTGCTTTACGGTATGGAAATAGGCTTATCATGATGCATCAAGGAAAAATTTTAGTAAATATGGCTGAGGAAGAGAAAAAGAAACTCACGATTGCTGACTTAGTAGCCGCATTTGAGCAGGCTGCTGGTGAGCAATTTAAGGACGACTCCATAATGCTTAGTCACCGGTAAAAATCAGAAGTGCCCACTTCCTTTACTCCTTATTTTTTTCGACATGCTTCTGAAAAAATGTCTCAATTCAGAAATTCACTAATATTACGTAACTATTAAGGCTGAGTAGAGTATGACTTTTATTCTGAAATTGCATAAATATTTAGACATAGTCCAATTGTTAAAAGGGAACAGTAGTGTAGAAATTGCTTGACGTTTAGTTAATAAATATGAGATTTTTGACACCATACCAAACTTAGCAAGATTAGATGCCAGTCCGGCTCCCCGCCAGACTTATGGTTGGCAGGTACTTCAATTGGGGCGAAGCCCTAAGGCTAATAGTGTATGTCTATTTTATGAATTTTTGAATATATAAAGGAGGTCTTATGCTAATGATATTAGAAAATTTGGAAAAGCATGGTTGCGAAGAGGCTGCATTTTTTTATGACAAAGAGTCAGGCCTTAAAGCCATAATAGTTATTCATGACACTACATTGGGGCCAGCTTTTGGTGGTACAAGGCTTTGGAGTTATCATGATGAGGAAGAAGCACTGATCGATGCACTTAGACTCGCCAGAGGCATGTCTCGCAAGTCATCTATTTCAGGTTTAGATGCAGGGGGTGGAAAGGCAGTTATAATTGCTAAACCTGAGCAGAAGACAGAAGCCCTTTTACGGGCCCATGGTAGATGTGTAGAGACATTTAAAGGAAGGTTTATAACAGGGGAAGATATGGGGATTGGAATTGAGGATGCAAAAATAATGCGCAAAGAAACAGAGCATGTAGCGGGAATATCAGAAGAGGTTGGCGATCCTTCTCCATTTACGGCTCATGGTGTGGTTTGTGGGATGAGGGCTTGTGCCAAGGATATATACGGAAGTTCTAACTTATCCGGTTTAAGGGTCGCAATACAGGGAGTAGGGCATGTTGGATATAATCTGGCTAAGGAGTTGCACAAAGAAGGATCTGAACTTATAGTTGCAGACATGAGGGAAGAGCTAACTAAAAGAGTCTCTCAAGAATTTGGAGCAACGGTGGTGTCTTTGGAAGAAATCTATTCTGTAGATTGTGATATTTTTGCTCCATGTGCTTTTGGTGCCATAATAAATGACGAGACTATTCCAAAGCTCAAGTGTAAAATAGTCGCAGGTTCTGCCAACAATCAATTAGAAGAAAATCGCCACGGAATGATTCTCCATGAAAGAGGAATACGTTACGCACCAGATTATGTGATTAATGCTGGTGGGCTGATTGCAGTATACATGGAGATAAAACAGGGCTCTATGGATGAAATAATGAAGAAGGTAGAGCAAATAGAGGAAAAAATCGGAAGGATTATTTCAGTTTCTAAAGAGCATAATGAGCCGACATATGAAATAGCTAACAGGCTTGCAGATGAAAGAATTAGTGATAAAAAAAAGGAGCTGGAGAGAAGCAAGAAAGCATGATTAGGCAAAAAAATCTTAAGATTATTTGAAGACAGGATCATGTTAATAGTGGATAAGAGAGGTAGATATTTTCGTAGAAAAGTGTAACCTATATATCCGGACTATTTTGTAACCTATGTCTCCGACTGTTCATAACTACGCATCTCACCGCGGGGTTCGGCTGAGTTCACCTGCCGCTATGAAGCTGAAAGCCCTGAGCTCGTCGAAGGGGGCCAGCGGAATAGCGGCAGGTGCAGTGATCTGATAATCCATTTTGTCCAATCTCAAGTAGATAGCAGTATGCTCACTTGATCAGATATTATTTACTTACACTCACCAATACGCCTGCCACTGATGTGAGTTATCATCTTCCCCTCTTCCGGATCATTTGAAATCATAGTTATAGTACCTTCAAACGTATCACCGTGGTATGTGGTTTTGCCAGTCACTTCCATAGCATCTTCACCGCTGCATTTCATAACCCATGTCACTGTATTGCCGCTTATCTTAGTATCTGTAATCTTACATTCCTCTTTCTTATCCTGTTCCTTCGGTACCATGGTCTTCAGCATGTTCTTTTTTGTCAGACATTGTGTGTGTTTTCTGGCAGGCATTTGCATTGGCATTCCTTGCATTTCCATCTTTGTGGTAATTTCCCACAATCCCTCATGCATATTCACCCCTGCAAAGGCAAAGGTTCCCCATAGAAAAACCCCGACAATCGTTACGGCTAAAACTACTCTCTTTAACATCTTATTTCCTCCTTTCATCTGTTTAACAAATTATTTTGAACAACTACGTAAACAAGGAACATGGAGAATGTTATTCCAACCCTTACCGGAAAAATTACCTTGCAAATGAAGACGGAAACCGTCTTCCAACTTGAAAATCCACACATCATCTTTAATTCTCGGTGGAGGATCCATCGGTTCTGGATAATGCCCACTATCATCCGGTTTTTCTGGGCAAACCATATTTACCGTCCAATTGTCTGGATGATTTTCACTAAACCTAACTAAAAGAAGCTGTTCATCGTCGTTTGATTTCCTCACCGTTCCTGATATTGAAACAGACATTGTGCCCGATGCAGTTACGTTGCATCCGTCACCCTCGCCGTACAACTTTGACTTAACTTTTCCTCCCCCCCGAATTCTCGGTGGCTTTTCATCTAAATAGATAGTGATAGGAACCTTGCCGGTTACACGAGTCACCCTATAACAACCATCACACGGAAACAAATGGGTCAGCTCATGGTCATATTCGATAGAGGCTTTGATGACTTCAGGTGCCTTGCTGAATGTTGCTTTACCGATTTTGTTCTCAGGTAAACCCGGATGCTCAGGTTTCTGCCAGCAACTGTTGTAAACGATGACAGTTTCCTCCTCCTTTTTGCAACATGATGGAGCCTTATACTTTACATTCACACTACCTCCACCGACTTTAAATCCTTTATAGTCATTCCATTCTTCCCCGTTGACAATTTCACCCTTCTTTGCCTTTACAAGAATCCATTGAAAATCGGCCGATGTTCTGCCTTCACTATCTTTTATTCCAGAGATGTTTACCGTTATGGTTTCATCCGGCTCCACCGGATCTTTTTCAGGATCAACTGAGCAGGATTCAGGGGCACGCTCATAGTCGGATAAAGTCTTTGATAACGGCATAAATTGCCTGGCCATCTCGTGGATGGGTTGTACAGCACGCCGAAACTTCGACCCAGCCACCTCTTCATATTTCCAGATAGCTTGAGCTTGTTTTACGACTTTACCGTGGTGATGATCGTAGAGCTCAAGGTTTAATGTACAGACTCCTCTTTGTTTATTGTCTGAAAAGTTGCTTTTAAAGACATAATCAAGATATTCTTTGGGCATATTAAGTTGTCCCATTCTTTTCATATCATAGAAATCAATGTGAGGACATTCTGAATCGATCGCGTTCGGGATAAGGACTTCTTGCCAAAGCCCAATCAATATAACGCTCTGTGATTCATCAGCACCCGATACTGGCATAGAGGCTATATCTCGCATACAACAAGTTTTGTTGGCCATCGCGGAATCGTTAAAAACAAATAATAATATCAATGCAAATGGCAAGAAAATGGTTTGTTTGATGTTCATAGGTAATTCCTTTCTCCTTACTCTTTAACCAGCTCAACCCGGCGATTTAAAGCTCTTCCTTCCTCTGTCTCATTGGAAGCCACAGGAGCCAAGGGCCCCACTCCATAGTGTTTAAGTCGGTTCGGAGACACCCCATGCTTGGTTACCAAGGCTTTCACAACAGCCTCGGCCCTTGTTTGCGATAGTTTCATGTTGTAAGCGATTTTCCCAACATTATCGGTATGTCCCACCACATACAGATTCAATTTGGGATTTTGTTTGAGGAGTTTCGCTATCTCTTTAAGGGTCGGCTCGGATTCCGGTTTAACCTTGGCCTTATTAAAGTCAAAATGGATACCATAAACCGATGCATGTCCGGTTGAGCTGATATCCCGTGCCAGGCTTTTGGAATCTGCTACCACTTCCTGCACCATTGCCTTTTTCTCTACAATCGTCAGTTCGTAACATCCTCCGTCACAATGCGCATATACATAAATCCACGTTATTTTTCCGCCCCTTTCCACCTTGAGCCATGTTTCCCCTGGAGCTTCATAAACCGTTGAACCCCCTATCTTTTTTATAGCATTTTCATAGTTCCTTAAAACCTGAAGCTCACTCGGGGTCTTTTTCTCTTTCTTGATTTCATATTCAATGTGATATATATGTCCTTCAAGCTTAATATCCTCCCCCTTATCGTTCTTGAAATCAGCCTTGTCAAACTCCTTGTATTCATAGTCTGAGATGTAAAAATTGGGCATTCGGGTAAGAAGTGGATGGTCTTTACTTCCTGGAATATCCTCCTGTGCAACGGACAGGACAGGTGTCAGTAACAGAGAAAATAAACAGAAGCCTAAAATAAAAAGACCGTTCATTCTCATCATATCTTCCCTCCTTTTTTATTGTGTTAACATCCATTTACTATTTTGGAGGCTTATCTTTTTAATATGAATCATCTGCTTGATGCTTCAAAGTATAAGCTCACTTGCCGCGCTGTTTAGCGGTCAAGTGGAGCGCCTTGATACTATTTAAGGCCTCCCCCTAAAGCATGTTAATATGGTTCAACCTATAAACCATTAACACAAAACAAAGGAGGAAGCCCATGAGATTTTACACCAAACAACACAAATTTTATTGTGGAATCG
>Ga0315549_1000183_pt1 | contig 75563 bp, 47 predicted proteins | sample SalMarSW160200MG_FD_203101 | JGI IMG/M metagenome (GOLD analysis project Ga0315549, IMG submission 203101) | Salt marsh sediment microbial communities from the Plum Island Ecosystem LTER, Massachusetts, United States - Salt Marsh Sediment SW1601-200 ... | reverse complement strand
TGTCGCCGTCCCCGCGCATCGCGAGCGTTATAATCGTTTCATAATCCTTGCTCCGCTCGACTCCCTGCCTCCAGAAATCACGAAGAACTTCTTCATTTTTAGAATAATCCCACGGGCCTTTACCGTATCGTTTCCATTCCTGATGCGCCTTGTTCATCGGCTCGTGATGCGATGTTCCCATTACAATTCCGTACTCGTCCGCCAGCTTCACATTGAGCGGGTCATCATCGGCAAAGGCGTTGTTCCACATCGCTGGCCAAATGAAATTAGCTTTAAGACGCAGCAGCAGCTCGAATACTTTGGCATAGAATCGGCTGTTGTAATTGCCGAATTTTTCCCTGACCCACGGCGTCAGCGCAAAACCTTCGTCATTAAGGAATATGCCCCGATATTTAACGGCCGGCGGCCCCTCAATATATTTGCCGGCCTTTATGTAAAGATTGTCCTTATGTTCGACCGGCACATCAGCCCACCAGTACCATGGTGAAACCCCAATCTGCTCGGACAGGTCGTAGATACCGTATATAGTTCCCCTTTTATCGCTGCCTGCAATAACAAGTATGTTCTCGCATCCTGACCGAAGTAGAGTGCTGATAATAAATGACTCCCATTGACCTTTTATTTGACTCACATCGATGTCACCTTTTTTAATTAGCCGGTCAATAAGCCTGCTTTTGCCGATCGTGCCAATAATGATAGTATTTTTGGTATAAAAGCTATTTTCGTCGTGAGTGATTTCAGGTAATTGGCCCGTAACACGTTCAATATCGGCCTGAAGGTCCCCTACGGCACGCAGCACGCCAGAGTAATCCTGTGAATCGACATAAATGTCCGCAACGTTACCTTTTACGGCAAGGCGGAAGCCTTCGCCCAAGGTACTTTCCACATATTTCTGCCGGCCAACAGCCAATACATATTGACCGAAACAAAACAGACATACGGCGGCAAACAAAACAATTTTCGTCATAGCGTTTGTGCGCATAATCATTCCATCCTTCTTTCGAACAGCAGCCTGTTACCGAGCGGTTATTGCCTCTGTCCGAATATTGAGGCTAAAAAGGAACTCAACTGCTTAGAGTCAATTATTATAGTCCCGGAACGCTGTTGTTGTTCTTTAACAAATTGAATTAGTAACTGCGAATATATTGCACCCGGCCTTGTATAACCGCACACAATATAATGAGGTCCCGGCTTTGCTTCGCCCGCCTCCTTTTCAAACGTCGGCCTGACGCTTTCGGGAGTTATCAGAGAATTGGCGTGCTGGAATACAACCTTATCCATTACTTTATAGACTTCTTTGCTTTCTTTGGCTAAGCCGTAATAATCCAGAAGCTGTGCAAGAACATAATTCGACGCTATCCAGACGTCCTTTCCCTGGTCCGATTCCACGGGCTTGCCGGTCTGTGTCCGTGCGGTGGCCCAGCCTAATGGGTTGCGGTTATTCGTGTAAATCGTTTTGAGAATTTTTCTTGCCTTCTCTGCGGGGATAAACGGCTCTTCACCCATCAATATCAGATACCATAGGCCGTCTAATTGATTGGTCCAGACGTCGGTGTTTTCCTTTCCCGTCTTCAGGTCTTTACAGGTCGCAAAATACTGCATCCTGCCGCGCTTCGTTTTCTTGTCTATCCACAGTTTTTCGTAAATGACGAAGCTTTTTTCGAAAATCTCGTCATATTCTTTTTTGGCTGCTTTGTCCTTCATCATCTCAGCCATTTTACTCATCGCTTTACAGGCGGCCAGGAAACCATTTGTACAATATGAGTCTATGCCGAACAAAGTTATATTATCGAAAGTATTTTTAACTTCATCGGGATTGCCTTCGGGAATACCGTCATTGTCCAAATCAAGCTTCTCTAAATACTCGAACCCGAATTTAAGCGTTTTCCAGTTTTTCTTCAAAAAATCAACGTCGCCCGTATATTTGACGTTTCGCAGCACCCGCAACGCGATTTTGGGAAACAGGTCTATCCAGTAGTTGTTATTGTACCAGGTATATTCACTTTTATTGCGCATCGGGTTGCCGAAAGTCAAAGCAGTCAAATCATGCGACACGCTTCCCTTTATTTTAGTCGGGGCCTTGACGTGAGTCAGGGAAGCACCTTCGTATTCTTCAGGATGCTCTATAAAATGCTGCCTGGCTTCGGCAAAAGAGGCGTGTGTGTGATAATATCGCTCTGTCAGGTTCTCATCCAGAATCGAATCGATGAACCGCTGACAGATTTCCTTCTCGACCTGCGGGAAGAGCATCAACAATATAGGCGAGAACCAGTCAACATCCTGAGAGTTGACGTAAGGATAATCGAAACATTCGAGGAACCTGGCCACGTCGTTTCCATTTTTATCTTCAATCCACGCCGCTGCGTTCGCCAATGGAAAATGAAATTCGTTGACAATCAGTCTCAACAACAATAGCGCACCTTTTTTGTCATTTTTATATGCAGGATTCTGCTGTATAAGCTCGAACATCCTGTTTTGGATTTCCGCTGTCCTGCTCAGCCATTGGGGATATTTATCCAGCGCGATTTTGGCCATATCACGCGCTCTTGTTTTCTCATCCCTGAAACTTTTGACGTACTTGCGTTCGAATTCCGTCCCGTCGGCATACCACTGCTGCGGGAAGTCCAGAACGACGGCGACCGGAATCGAAAGAGTCGCTTTGGGTTTTAATTTAAAAGTAATACTGATTGCTGCGCCGTAATCAGTATTTGCTTTAGGCCCGCACTTTTCATAAAAACCGCCGTCCTGCTTCAATAACAAATCCTGTTTTAAGCTGTTTAACCTGAAATACGGCTGTGTGTCTATTGTTATCTCATTCATCTGAGGCACGGCTATGGCCATTCTCTCCGAATTTTCAGAACTGCCCATTACCACGCCTCTTATACCGGCAAAACTGAAATCCTCGTGAACCTGGCCCCTTATCGGCGCTGAACATATAAATGCGGTGTCCTGGTCTATCGGCCGGTATTTTTTTTCCTGCAGGTTGGCCAGGCTCGGCCTGGGTATTACCAAAGTAATCTTTTGAGCCTGCTTTGAGGTGTTCTCGACCTCATACTCCTCTACGCCGATTGGCATCAGGGCCTGGACGTTGCCGGACAGGAACGGACTAATCAATTTTCTTGTTACTCTTGCTTTGCCTAAATTGTAAGACATCTCGGTCAAAGGCGTAGCTAAGGAAATCGTAACCTGTTTTATGTCCACCGGGCTAAAGTAATAACGTTCCGATATCGGTATATCATCAGAGCTTTCCATTATCTGGGGCTTCTTCGCTGTGAGCATAACGGGCTTTTCATCCCCGCCTCGCCCCTTCGGGGCGGGCGAGGTCTCGCCAAGGGCGGAGATGCGGACAATCGGCGCAGAGGCAAGCTGCATTGCCTTTTGATTTATATAAACTAATCGCCCCGCGTCATTGATGCGGTTATATAAGCCGTCGGGCGATATGCCTACCGAGCAGGTCGGAGCACCCTGAAGGAAAATTGTCAGAGGAAAATCCATTGTCTTTGACATTCCCTGAAAATGCACCGCCATTTTGTTTTTTACATAAGTCGTAGGTATCTGCGCCCCCGAAATTGTAAACATTTCGTTCATCTTTAAGCTGCTTGTTTTAGGCATTCATTATCTCCTCTGTACTAATTCATTGTCTTTCACCAAACGACCAAGTCATTAGTTTCACCAATTTACGAAGGGCAGAATAATAGCAAATATTGTCCTGTCTTTCAAGCATCAAAATAAAGCCGCCGGGGCTGACTTTCAACACCGGCGGCATTCATTTAATTAGTGAAATCTGTGTAATCTGTGGCTAACCCTTCGACAAGCCCTTCGGCAGTGAGCTCAGGGCCGAACTGCTCAGGATTAACCTTCGGTTAACAATACGATAAGCCGACAGGGGCTTTCTTCTTCGGCGGGGCCTTAACGGCGGCCGCTTTCTGAGCGCCGAGCTTTACAGGCACCTTAGTCGTACGGCAGGGCTTAAACTTTCCGAACAGCAGGTCAGCCGCGGCCCTTATAGAATCAGGCGTGCCGCTGAAATTACAGACCACGACATCGGCCTCCTTCGTCGTACCTTCTATGTATGGAGAGTTGGTCACGACAACAATTTTCTTCCCGGCCTTTTTTAGCTTCTTGATGAGCAACTGATTGTTACCCGATTTGACGATTCGGGCGTAATAGTTGGTCATAACAACAATGTCGGCCTCTTTGGCCAGCTTAAGGCACTCGGCAATTTCATCATCAAGTGCGGAAAATTCCGTGTCGACCAGGATTACATTTTCCGAATTGTTTACCATTGCCTCACAGAACATATGCTGGTGCATATACGGGTCTTTTCCGCAGAATTCATAAGGAATGCGCTGCTCGATAACGAGCATTCTCTTCTTCGGACTCAGCGGCAGCATCTTCTTGTCATCCCGCATCACAATCAGGGCCTTTTTCGCAACGTTCCAGCAGAAATCGACGACCGGTTTGCTCAGGGCGTAATTCTGCGCTTTCTTCGCGTCCTTTTTACCAGCCGACTCGAACAGACCCTGGTCGTACTTCATATTCAAAAGATGTGTCACGGCCTCATTGAGTCTTTCTTCAGACAGAAAGCCTGTCTTAACAGCCTCTAAAAGTCCAAAGAAGCACTGCGACCTTGATTCATCATCGGCTTTTAAGAGTATCGTATCACATCCGGCCCTTATTGCCATTGCACAGGCCTGCGGCAGAGGCCACTTCTTAAGGATTGCGGCCATACCGATAGCATCGGAAACAATAACGCCGTTAAATCCCAATTCTTCTCTTAATAACCCGGTAAGAATTCTTTCAGACAAGGTCGTTGGGAACTTTGAGTCATAAGCGGGATAGACCGAGTGTCCCGTCATAATAGCCATGCAGCCTGCATCTATTGCCGCCTTAAACGGGACCAAATCAACGTCTTTCATCCTCTTTTTGGTTAGATTAAGAACTTCGAGCACGTCGTGTGCATCCGTTCCGGAAGCGCCGCGACCGGGATAATGCTTTCCGGTTGCCGCGATGTTTGCGTCCTGGTAACCTTTAACGGTCGCGACAGCGTGTTCGGCGCAGACATCGGGGTCGTCGCTGAAGGAGCGGACGCCGATTTCGGGGTTTTTGGGATTTGTGTTACAGTCGCAAACCGGATGATAAAACTGAGTCACACCCATATTGCTGCACATCCTGGCGAGGGTATTGGCGACTTTGTAGGTCAGCTTCGGGTCACCGATAGCAGCCAGACCCATCTGTGAGGGGAACTGGCGAATGCCGCCGGCCATATAATCGTTTTTGAAATCGCCTTCCATGTCAATGGTCATATGCAAAGGGATGCCGGAAGGCCTTGCCATCGCGATTTTCTGTAACTTATTCAAGTCCTCCGTATATTCTCCCGGCGTTATGCTGATACCAAAGGTCTTGCCGGCAAAATAAGTGTTCGAAATTGTAAAATACCCTTTCGGCTTTTTGAAATTCTGGTCTATCTGGGAATTTCCCCAGTAAAGGTTTTTGCAGGTCTCGACTGCATAAGGCTCCAGGCAAAGTCCGCCGCAGTGTAATCTTGTGATTTGCTCAATTCCGCTCGGTGTTATCATCGTGCCGCGCCGGGTAAATGTTAAAACCTGGCCGACCTTCTCCTCCAGGGTCATTTTCGCCAACTTTTTGCTGACGAATGCGTCCCTTTTCGCATTGCTTTTTTTTGTCTTTGCCATATATATCTCCTCTTAAAAAGTTCAGCCACAGAGTTTTTAAGTCACAGCCCCCTCAGGGGTCCCTAAGGGGAGGACACAGATTTCACAGAGAATTATAAAAAAAATTTCTCCGCGTTCTCTGCGTGCTCCGCGGTGAGTTTCAATTACGATTCCCATTTACCTTTATTATCAGGCCCAACCCAGAACTGCCGTTCATATTTCCAACCGGGCTCGTCAATTTTCAATTCTTTCGTCTTCCACCCTGCTTCGATTCTTTTGGTCAGGTCATCAAAGCCTTTATTCCAGGTAAGTCCGTCAGGGACAGTAACGTTCATACTGCCGGCGGCATTTGCGTATCTAAGGCAGGATTCGACAGTATGGCCCCAGACAAACGCGGAAAGAAATCCCGCAATCGCCGAATCTCCGGAACCCAGGGCGCCTACAAATTTTTCCTCTTGATAAACCGGGAACCACAGCTCGCGTTCGGCCCAGTTATCGAGGTCGGTGCAGCCGGCGGCTCCCATCTTCTGTAACCGGTTCTTGCCGGCGGTTCTTACATACAGGCCCCTGTGACCGCATTTGACCATCGCGACCGCAGCACCCATATTGATTAAATCCTTGCCGAGTATGGAAATCTCTTTGACCGTCATATGGTCAAGTACACTTTCTTTGGGGCCAAGTTTCGCTTTTTTCTCAAGGAACTTATCTTTATAAAGGAAATAAAATATCTCTTCTGCGCTCGGCACCATAATATCCGACAGCGGGACCCAGTCGTTAAGAATTGCTTTCCAGTTGACCTGTCCTGCGTAACTGTTTACATCGGGAAGTGAAAGGTCAAGCGCCGTCGTTGTGCCCAGCTCTTTTGTCTTTTTGAGAATTTTAGTCAGCTCGGCGCCGGTGTTTTCATAAATCTTTTTCATCCACGGCGGATAACCGAAAAGCATCAGTTTCGAGCGGCTAACGAGGTCGAAATCCATATCATCATATCCGAAGGTATCATTCGCGCCGCAGTGATGCAGATAAAAGCGGTCTATGCCGGGGATGCAAATGGCAATGGTATATGAAGTTGATTCTCCCTCGACCATATGAATACCCTTGAAATGGCCTTCATGCTCTTCATACCAGCGAAGAATTTGTTTGCCGAAATCGTCGTCGCCGATTTTGCCTATCAGCTCGGTTTTCACTCCGAGCCGGCGAATAGATACTCCGGCATTTGTAACGGGGCCGCCCCCTACGACAACACATTCGCCCATATTAATCATTTTGCCGGGCACAAGGACGTCGGTCATCTTATCAACCTTGCCGTCAATCGTAAAAGCCGGAATTAAGTCCAGACAAGTGTGCCCGGCGGCTACAATTTCGAGGTCTTTCTTGTTCTCCATTTATGCTCCTTAGAAACAATGATTTATAAAACAGGAATGTGGCATAATACCGTATAATTCACGTCTGTCAAGCCAAAACCCAAAAGCGACGAGGCCGCTTTTTTTCAATTATGGCTTGATGAAATTAAGCTATCCGGGAGCCACTATTTCTCCCCCGGCTTACTCGTATCCGGTAGATACTCAAACCAGTCAAAGTCAGCCGGTGTTGTGCACCTGCTTCCATTACCGCTTGCATACATTCCGAAATACACGCCTGTAAAACACATCCCGCGGTCAAAGCCGATATTCTCGACTGACAATTTTTTAGTCGGGGCCGCACCTAACACTTGGCGAGTACCCTCAGATGATTGACAGGAAAATTCATAAGACAATGGAGATGCCTTGACCGACAATATAACGGGGCCGGGCTGAATTTCAATATATTTCACAGGGTCGATTACTTTATTTCTTACGACTTTTCTTAAAAAGGCCTGAAGTTCGCCGCCTTTCAGCGTGATTCCAATTTCGTAATGAAATCCGTCATATGTGCGAGCAACAAGGCCGGCTTCTTCGTTTTCACTTCTTGGGTCAAATTCGAGTAGCGTTGAAGCTGTGCAGGTAAAATCAGTCTGGCGACGACCGACAAAAGTCGGCGAATCCTGGTCGTCAAAAGTCACTGCCGAACCGTAAAGACGCAGATAACCCGGCCGCTGACTTAAAGAATAATTATCCTCATAAGGATTTCTCAAATAATTCCACTGCATAGCTAATTTGTCATTGTCGAAATCATCCCTGGCAGGCGGTTTCGGCCAGGTATGCTGAGGAAGTTTCGGCGCCGTCATTGTGAACTCTATTGCGTTGTTGTTATTGACTACCGGCCAGCCCTTGTCAGTCCACTCTACCGGCGCGAGGAAAGTCTCTCGGCCGATGTGATGGAAACGACCGCCCTGCGGCCTGATTGCCAGGCAGACCAACCACCCTCCGTCCGGCGTCTGGACTATATCCGCATGACCAACCACCTGGATTGGACTTTTCGGACGGTAACGATGAGTGAGAATCGGATTATCCGGATTAGATTCGAACGGTCCCCAGGGCGAATCGCTGCGAGCGATAGTGACCATATGTTCGTAGCTGGTTCCACCTTCGGAAATCATCAGGTAATATTTGCCGTTGATTTTATATAAATGCGGTCCTTCGGCCCAGATGTCTCCGGTGCCCCCCCAGATATTCCTTAGCGGGCCTTCGAGTTTGCCCGTTTTGAGATTGAGCGTTCTCTGAGCGATGTAGCCGTCGCCCTGCCCTTCGTGCCGGCAGTAATAAACCGTCCCATCGTCATCGAAGAACAACGAAGGGTCCATCCCTTCATTGTCAAGCCATACCGGCTCGGACCAGGGGCCGGCGGGGTCTTTGGCGGTGACATAAAAATTTCCACCGCAGTCCACACAGGTGGTAACCATATAAAAAATACCTTTATGGTAACGAATCGTCGGCGCATAGATGCCGCCTGAAGAGCGAACTTTATCGAGGCTCAACTGGCTCTTGCGCGTCAGGCAATGGCCGATTTGCCGCCAATGCACCAAATCTTTGCTGTGGAAAATGGGGACACCCGGAAAATACTCGAAGGAACTGTTAACTAAATAATAGTCGTCGCCGACGCGACAAATACTTGGGTCAGGATAGAAACCCGGAATAATCGGATTGCTAAAAGTTTGTGGATTCTGCTCTGAACAGCCCGCGACTAAAGCTAAAAACACGACCAACAATAAACTTTTTACTGCAAACCACTTCATTTACTGTGTCATCCTACAACCTAAGGGCAAAATAAAAGACTTCACTGGTTTTCGAGAAAATGAAAAACAGCCTTTCAACAATGATTATTTTTTACTTTTGACAACTTTGATTACAGCGTCAAACGCCGGTTTGGGCTGATAGTCCCGACCAAACAGCAGTGGATAGTCTGTACGCCCTCTTATAGGCCACCTGTTGCGCCAGGAACTGCCGTCCTGAACGCCCCAGAAGGTGACACGGCTGATTTTATCCGCGTGCTTGTGAAAAATCGAGAAAAGCTCCGCGTAGCGCTGCGCAAGCTTTTGCTGCATATCATCGGGCAGGCCGTTGACATAAGGATTTACTTCATCCGACAATTGGAATCTCGCCCTAATATCAGCCCCTGTATCCATTCCGGGCATAGGCAGAACCGACAGGTCCAGCTCGGTCACCATAACCTTAACGCCTAATTCGGAATAAGCCAGAATAGCCGCTTCAAGGTCTTCATCAGAGGGATAATCGAAGCCCCAGTGGCCCTGCATTCCGACTCCATCGATACGAATACCCTTGGCCTGAAGGTCCTTTATAAGTCGCACAGCTCCGGCAACCTTGCTCGGCTTCCACATATCGTAATCGTTATAATACAGTTCCGCATCAGGGTCAGCCTGGTGAGCATATTCAAAAGCTTTCTCGATAAAATCATCTCCGATGATTCGAACCCATCCTGTTTGTCGTAATTCGCCGTTTTCATCGAGCGCTTCATTTACTACGTCCCAGCCGTGGACTTTGCCTTTACAATGACCAACAACGGTAAATATATGCTCTTTCATTCGAGCCAAAAGAGTTTCACGGTCCGCGTCGAGGCCGTCGGCATTTTGAAAGACCCATCTCGGTGTCTGCCAGTGCCAGACGAGCGTATGGCCGACAACGAACATATTGTTATTCTCGGCCAGCTCGATAAGCTTATCGACCGGCTCAAAGACATATACATCAGGTTCGGGGTGGACTTTTTGCCATTTCAGGATGTTTTCAGGCGTAATGGTGCTGAAGTGCTTCGTGATAATGGCAGTTTCTGCCTGTGGCACATCACCGTATACCTGTTCCGTATTCAATGCCCCGCCGATAAGAAAATCATCAGCGAAGACTTCTTTCAGGGCAGGCTGAGTATTGCAGCCGGCGGCCCATACAGCAACCGAGAAAACAACTAAAGAGGCGAAAATATTGATAGCTATTTTTTGAAACTTCACGTTCACGCTCCTTCTGTTGCAACCGGGCCAAGGTCATAATGTTTCCGGCGTTCTATAAGTTCATCCTGCATTTGCAATTCCGTCTTCTTGTCGATTTTATATAAGAACAGCATACCTACACCTATGAAGAATGGGACGGCCGGTATAATACTCATCATCAGGCGAATTCCCTTCAATGCAAACTCTGTCTGGTCGGCGCCTGCGACATATCCAAAGTAGCTTAAAAGCCATCCTGCCATCGCTCCGCCTAAGCTAAGCCCCATTTTTAATCCGAAGGTCGTTGCTGAAAAAGTCATGCCCGTCGCACGTCGGCCGGTCTTCCATTCACCATAATCCGCAACGTCAGCCATCATCGCCCAGAGCATCGGAATTGTCGGTGCGTAGGAAAGAGAAAGCAGTACGTTAAATGCAAAAATCAGGAAAATAGCATTAGGTGGTAAAAAGGCGTAAACACATGCAAAAACCGCTGTCAGGAACAGGCACATCCGGAAGGTATTGCGTTTACCGAAACGCACAGCGAGCGGCTTTGAAAAAAGTATCCCGATAAGCGTAACACCCATTCCTAATGCGTTAAATGAGCTGAAAAGATCTGCTCGCTTAACATAGTATGTAAAATAATAAAGCGTAACGGAGCCGCGAAGAGCAAGGTAAACGAATATGAATACCGTCAAAAAGAATATCGCAACCCATTGTTGGTTATGCATCAAGTCTGACAAATCCTGCTTTAAGGACGTTTTCTGTTTCGGGTCGGGCTTTACACGCTCTTTGGTTGTAAAGAACGTAATAACAAAGAATAGCACAGCCAGTATGCAGAAGATTCCCATTGTGAATTGATAGCCCCTGGCCTGATTTACGACCGATACCTCGTAGGACAAACTATCGTTGTCAGGGTCGCTGAAGAATTCAGAAAGTGTAATTGTAATTGGTTTGGATTCTGAAGAGACAGTTTGTGACGGCAAAGATTTTACAAGAATTGGCGGCATATTGTCGCCTGTTCTTACGATAACCGGAATTACAACAGATGCCGCTCCCCCCTTTTGGTCGTTTGCTGAAATTGTAATTTGAGTATCTCCGGGTTTTCTTTCCGACAGAATCAGTTGTCCGCCATCAATACTAACGTTCAGTACGCCTGTGTTGCTATTTTTTACGGTGTACTCAAGCGTGTCGCCGTCTTCGTCAGAGAAAATTCTTGCAAGGTCTAATTGATATTTCACAAAACCTTTGTCAATATCGATATCGTGCTGACTTATGACTTTCGGAGGAGAGTTGCCAACGGCAAGAATCGCCAATACGAATTGAATGTTTGCATTGTTTTTAAGCCTGTCTCTTGCTGCTACGGTTACATTGGTAACGCCAATGCCGGCTTCAGTGAGCTTAAGTTTATCGCCTATAATTTCAACCTTTGCGACTTTGCCATCTTCTATAGTCGCTGTGTAGGTAACGGGGCCGTAAGCCCCGGGGTCAAATACGGCATTAAGGTCTATTTCATATTGGCCAAAACCCTGCTCAACCGTCAAATCCGAAATCGACTTCTTTACTAAAGGTATTTCTGCAACAGGTTTGGTAACTTTTACATAAAAATCCTTTTCAATTACATTTCCCTGCTGGTCGTCTGCACTAACGATAATTTTTGCCAGTCCGGGGCTTGCAGGGTCAACCGTAAACTGGTTTGCTCTGACTTCGCTTTGTACAATAGTTTTATTATCAACACCGAGGTAATTAACGAGGGGAATGCTAAGGCTCTGGACGGCAAGGGTCGCAAGCATCGCGAAAATAAAACGATATTGTGCCAGCCCTGTTCGCTCGATTGAGTCGCCGGTCAAAACGCCTGTCATTGCACAGTATGGAACGTTATTAACGGTGTATATAATCATCATTAAGTTATATGTTATAAAAGCATATATGATTTTGCCCATGCCGCTAAAATTCGGCGCTGTAAACATAAGAACGCCGATTACCCCGAAAGGAACCGCGGAAATCAATACCCAGGGACGAAACTTGCCCCAGCGAGTGTTAGTTCGGTCGGCAATGGCCCCCATCATCGGGTCGTTGATTGCGTCAAATACTCTCGTTGCCAGAAATATCGTTCCGGCAACTGCCGCGGAAATTCCCAAGATATCCGTGTAGAAGAACATCAGGAACATCATTACCGTCTGGAAGATGAAATTGGCGGCACTGTCGCCGAGACTATAGCCGACTTTCTCTACAATCGAGAGTTTTTGCGTTTGGTCCTTCATAAGTCGCTCCTTCAATATTTTAGTTGGATTCAGGAATAGGTTTTTTACTGAATTTCTGAAAATAATTTATACAGGTATCCTTCCAGATGCCGGCATCTTTTTTCTGCGTTTGCAGCTTTTCCAACACATGCGAAAACAACTGCGGGTCCACATATTGCTCAACAGTTTGCCATTTCTTTACCATTTTGTCCACATATTCTGTGCCTAAATTATATCTATAGCAAAGCTCATCCCACAACGTCCTGCCGGACTGCATCCGGCGGTCCCACGATACATGGTGGAACCAGAGCAGGTATTTCTCGGGACAGGCATTTATGTCATTAAATTTCTCACAAACACTTGTGGAGTATTGAGATACCGCGTTACTGCCCGTGCAGGAACGGTCAAAGCCCAGCCCTTCGGCATCTGCGCGGTGATAATAGACTGAATTCCAGTCGGCCCTTGGCGCCGAATCAAGCTGCGGCTGCGGCCCATAATGAAAGCCCTCCTGCATTATATGATGCAGGCCCAGGGGTGTCATATAATTTACACATGCTTCCCAGGAGCCTATCATCATAGACTTTATGGTCTCTATCGCCTCCGGTTCGCATGTTAATGTCGACTTTATCCATTCATCTGCGATTTGTTCAGCAGTAAGGCTGTGGTCCCAGCTTAATCGGCCGAAGGCATACCAGTTGGCCTGTGCGAAAATATGTCCGCACCAGTTCCGGTCATCGCCGATATTCGTAACACCGGCGATACCCGTCATACTATAGTTATACAAAGAACCGTCGATAACCTTGGCAAGTGTTGAGCCGGGACCTTTGGCGTCCAAATCAAATTCAAGATATTCTTTCCACATCGGGGCCAGATAAACCAGGTGTTTTGAGTGCCCGAGATACTCCTGTGTGATTTGCAGCTCGAGCATCAGCGGGGTCTTCGGCATCGCGCCGAATATGGGCGCTACAGGTTCGCGAGGCTGAAAGTCAATTGGTCCGTTCTTCGACTGAACAAAAACATTCTGCTCGAACTTCCCATCGAGAGGAACGAACTCCTTATATGCCCGCTTCGCACGGTCCGGGTCGGTTTGCGGAACATATACAAACGCACGCCACATCACAACGCCACCGTACGGCTGCAGGGCTTCTGCGAGCATATTTGCGCCGTCGGCGTGGGTCCTGTTATAGTCCTGCGGGCCGGGCATACCTTCGGAATTCGCCTTGACCAGAAAACCCCCGAAGTCAGGAATCAATTCATAAATTTCTTTTGCCTTGTCCTTCCACCACTGCCTGACCTGCGGGTCCATTGGGTCGGATGTCCTGAGATCTCCGATGCCGCCCCTTCTGCTGCTTTCAAGTTTGAATTTCACTGATATGGGCGAAGAAAAATTAACAGAAAGATATACTCGAATACCGTATGGCCTGAAAACATCCGCCAGGGCTGCTGCTTTTTTCAGGTACTCCGGTTTCAGTATGTCCGGGTTGGCGTTGACATTATTAAGCACAGTGCCGTTGATGCCAATCGAGGCGTTTGCGCGTGCATAGTCACAATATCGAGGGTCGATTTTTTCAGGCAGCTCGTTCCATTTCCACAGTGATTTGCCCGCATAGCCGCGTTCAACGCTACCGTCGAGATTGTCCCAATGATTGACAAGGCGGTACTGAATGCGCGGCTTTGAGACGATGCTAATGTTGTCAAGCGATTGTCGAGTTTGTATCAGGCGTAAAAAATTAAATGCTCCGTATAAAAGACCGACATCGTCATTAGCCGCGATGACAACCGCGTCACGACCGTCTATCTGCATTGATTTTATTATGAAGCCGTCCCTGCCGAGGGTATCCAGAGGCAGTGAGCCGCTCAGTTTCTCAATGATTTCGCAATTGGACGGAGTACCTGCAATAAGGCAGTTGTTTTTATCGATTGACTCAGTAAAAGGCAAATCTGCGCCGAGCAGGCCGGACAATCCATCCCTGAGTTCCTGACGGATAATCCCGCAGGTTTGTGACTGCCCCTGAAGGACTACAGTTGTAATCATCTGCCGGTACTCATTCAGTTTATCGGAGTTGTTAATCTTATCATATTTGAGCCACAGACGGTAGCCGTCATCCTGTGGTGAACCTTCTGAAGCTTCGATGGATGCAGTGTTGCTGCAGGAATACAGGATTAAGCACAAAACGGACAGCACAATTATCCACGAGGATTTATATCTCATAACCCAGGCTCATAATTCGGCAGCAGCTCGACATTGCTAACTGCCGCAAGACAGTGAAATTATGTGTCTATTGTCGCGGGGCAAATAATAAAGTGCGAAAAGCAAACGTGCAACTAAATTTTCCCGGTTAATCGAATGGTCACAACCCGTATACAACATAGCCGTTTGCAACGGGTGGTGGAAGAAATTGCCGGCAAATGTCGAAGTATTGTGGAGCTTTTTTGCGGCCTCAGAGATTAAATATCTAAACCGCTAAAAAGGCTGTTTTTGGAGTACATAAACGGGCCTGACAACCCGCTCATGGTGATTTATAGAGATATTTTTTGAAACCTGCTATCTCTGTTATAAAACGATACAATCTAAAGGTATCTGACCAGTATTGTTACCCTATGGTCACCGGCCGGACGAGGTCCACATTCCGGCATTGCCCGAAGCCCAATCTTCCGCGACAAAAATCTTTTCCTTTTTCAGGTATGCCGCGTGGCCGTCATAGAACCCAATCACAGCACCTTCGCTATGACGATAAAACACCGGGCCGTAAACCAGCGGCGCAGGATTTATAGCGGGGTCTCTATAATCGTCGCTTGGGCGTTGTCCAAGAAGATCCCATCCATTCTTGAAATTGGCTGCCTCCCAGTCGGTCCACCAGTCGATACCGTCGATAAAGTTGAGTTTCTCGGCAGGTTGATTTATGGAATCAACCCTGTGTCCTACAATTCGATTTATCCAGCCGTCACCACTACCGCCGGTCCAGGGGTCCCAGTCCGTGACGTTATAAGCATAACTTACCAAAACTTCGTATTCGTCGGATTTGTTATCGGGGTCCTTGCTTATCTTATCGCTTGGACATTGGAATTCCTTAGGCGCCATCATAAGGTTCCCCTTCTGCACAATAGTCCTGTAGTTGTCTATGTCGATATACTTTTTGTAGGTTTTGTTCTGTATCCATTTACAGGAATTTTCTTCAGGGGAATGTTAGGTTTATTCTTGTCGTAATAAGGTGAATAACCGGCGGGCACGAACCAGCCGCCCTGGGCAGTTGCGTATTCAGCGCTTCCCTGGGTGAGGGTCTTTAGGCGGCTGCCGCAGACTACCCGGTTAGCCAGTTCCCTGGCCTTATTGAGACTTGGTATCAGTATCGCAAGTAATAACGCAATAATTTAAAATTACGACCAGTAACTCAATTAATGTAAAAGCTCCGGTCTTTACAGAAGCTATAGCGGGTAAGTTTGAGTTCTTCAAAGTACAGGGCCTGTCCGCAGTCAACGATTCTATTGAGACAGAGTCGCTGTTCGGGCCGTTTCAGGAATTGTCAAGATTTTTAGATTTGCCATAGCTTTCCTCCCAATATTTCCTCAAAAAAACTTTGCCCCACACTATTTGTTACGAAAAATCCGGACTAAAGGTTCATTGTTTTTTGGAGCATTAAAGAATTCTTTGCGTTATTGGTGACTGCCGGCAAATACGTTGATATACGACCAAAAAAGAGTGTAGTAGTTCGGGGAAAGACATTTCTGATGATGATTCGATAAGTCAGATGCAGTTTTGGAAGCGCCGGACTGTCTGTTACGGCCGGGATAATTATACAGGGGTTGAGTTATTTATGGAGTCTTTCATCAGTGTCTGGGTGTTTAATATCCTTGTATAATTCTCTGTTCAGTATCGAAGCAAGCCGGTAACTTTAAAAGTAAAAAGTAAATAACCACGCCCTTACGGACGTAGTATTACGAAGGAAGAATAAAAAAGAGCCATCCTTTTGGGGATGGCTCTTAAAGTGTTTCTAAAACTCATTAATTCGTAAGTTAATTATTCAAGTCTTAGGCATCTCCTGTTACCAGTTAGGTGAACAACCTGCGCCGCCTAATGGGTCGTTACATAGTGCCCATTCCGATGCTAATGCGGCAAAGTCGAAGAGACTAATTATGCAATCCCCGTTTCTGTCAACGACAGTCCAGCCTGGCAGTCCTCCTCTTTCAACGGCTTCGGTACAAGTCTTCGCCTGGAAAGCCGCGTAATGAGCTAAGACGCGGTCTGGAGCCAAAATGCCCTCATAGATAGCAAACTCGTCGACATGTCTGAATAGCACATTATAGGTATGACCTATATCATTTTCACCACCAACCAGAAGGTGAGACAACTCAGGGCCGAGTTTTGCGTTAGGGTCGTGAAAAACTTCACTAGCCTTTTTGCGACCATCTACATACAGTTGTACGTACATAGTATTCGGTTCGCCCAGGTATTCCTCGTCATAAGTAACGAGCAAATGGTGCCACTCCCTGTCGAGATATGAGCTGACGCCTGGTTCCCAGGCACCAGAGCCGCAGAAAACACGTAAATTGCCGCCCTGATTGCTTACTCCCGGACCACGTGGCTCATTGGTCCAGGCACCTAACTGCTGGAAGAATATTGCAAACTGCGATTGCGAGGGCAATTTGTACCACATCTCAAATGTTATGTCGTCAGGGGCAAATGAATACTGGTCACCATAGACCTGCCAGCCTATAGTCGTGTTTGGATCCATGGGCGGGGCGTTCGGGCCTTTTGCCACTGCAGCAGCGTAGACGCCTGAACCATCTGTTCCGTCAAGATAGGCACTTTTCCCGATTCCACCCTTTTTGTCTCTGATACTTATCGCAGAGCCGTAACCTACCCAATTGTCGTTGCCGCTGGAATCCGTCGGATAATCATCTTCAAACCGCAACCAAACGATAGGATGATCCGACGCCACTTCCTCGATATATGAGTTAGTATCCGGCAGCGGTTCTTCGACGTAATTTGAATCATAGGTAACGACAATATGGTGCCACTGTTCGTCGTTGATGTCGTATGGAAGATTCATATCATTTGTGGCATCACCACCAAATATCCCTAATGTGTTGGGGTCATTATTAGTATAGAGGCCATAACTACCCTTTCGCTGGTAAAATCTCGCGAAGCCATTGTCTTCCGCCGGATTATCTAAATCTATAAAATTAACCCATAACTCGACTGTTAAACTGCCGTTGAGTTGGTTACCAAAGTACTCATCAGGGTCATTTACATCTATACAGCTTCCGTCGCCGGTGTCACCAGTACTAGGGAAGTTTATAGCATTACTGTCGGCGTTTATACCGGGTACTTTGTTCGTCGGATTAGCGTTTACGTTGATATACTGGCCGTTGATGCCTACTGAGCCTGAATTAGCTGCCCACTGGCCATTGCTGGTGTTGGCATCTTCGAACCTAAACCATAACAAAGGATTGTTACCATCTACTATGGCATAATAGGCCGAGTTCGAGTCTTTCGCCTCGTAGTGCGACTTAATAGTATCGGCGTCTAAAACACCTGCGTAAATTGCGAACTCATCAATACTGCCAATATATTCGTTGTATATGTACGTGAGGTCTCCTGCAGCTGCTATCGTTAGATGATCACCGATACTCTTAAGACCAGCTGTGCTGTTAGCATCAGAGTCGACTAAGTTTCCATCCAGATAGAGGGTTTTTACTGTGTAGGCAGCCGGGGCAATCGACCCCAGCGACAAACAGAAAAACGCCACACCTATGATCATTAATCTTAATTTGTATTCCATAGTACCTTCTCCTTTTATACTTTATTTTAAAGAATTATTCGCTCAACAAAACTACTATGGACAATTTGCAGTGTTCGGATCGTAACAAGTTACCCAGTTGTCTACAATTTTAAGAAGGTCGTCCTCGTCAACATCGCAGTCGTTATCATAGTCACTCAGGTAATTATACTTGTAAAAGTAAACGTCGGCGCAGTTCCCCATCTGAACGGGGTTACCGGTCCAACTCAGTTTGATTTGGAAGAGGTTAAAGTACATCTCAGAACCAACTTTCCACCTCAAATATCCTTCGCCCGGGAAGATGTTAAATTCAACTGTACTACTTGTCTCTGTAGGCTGACTATATCCTCCGGATTGTGCCGGAAGCGTCGCTTCTCCAACCTGAATCTCTTGTCCGAGGTTATCATTGTAGTAATATATCAAGAGACTGGCGCCATTAGTATTACCATCCGGCAGAACGCTTGCTTTTAAACTATACTCTCTACCATCATTCACGGAACAGTTGAAGTCGTATATCATATACTCGCTGTTATCGAGATAGGAAACGTTAATGCCACCGTTACAAACTAGACAAGAACAATGATGCGCGCAAGGGTCAGTGACAATATCCGGTCCAAAGGGATTCGGCTCGCCTACTCTTTTGTTTGTCTCTCTTGCTACGTCATATAACTGAGCTGGAATCACTGTATCAGGCACTATCTCAATAAGTTCTTGCTGCTTGACTAATTGCAGCCCGTTGATGGTGTTTTTCCAGATGATAGTCACTGTGTTACCATCGCCGGGAACGACACTGTTCCCGTCATCGATAACAACATCTTCGAAAACAACATAATCATCGTCTTCATTAAAATCTCCGTTAAAAGGTCCTCCGGTCAACGGTTTTGTTATCGGAGCGTCATTACCCCTTATCATGATAATATCGCCGTCAACAGCCCCATATACATAAATATCATATGTGCCGTTGTAGGCGCCCGCTGGGATTGTCCTATCTTGCGGCTCACTTAAGATGTAAAGGCATGGATCCTTAACGCCTGATTTCACGAATCCGTCATCCATCAGGTCGTTGCCGTACACATCAGTGTCTGCCACTTTGGTGAAAAGATCGTCCTCGGGAATTTCAAGCCATACCTGCGCAGCATATATACTGGCCTCGTTCGGCTCATCATAATCTGCGAGGTCGCTTGTTCTGGCCGAACCCACTGCAACTCCCGTACCTTGATAAATCGCTCGCCAAACATCTTCACCAGGAATAGCCGCCTCGCCGGTATAAGCGACATCGTCACCCTGGCCGTTGAGGTCGATGTTTATGACCTCTTCCGCCAGAGCAATTCCGGCAAAACAAAGACAAAATAAGGCAACAGTTAGTAATTTACTTTTTTCCATCTTGATACCTCCTAAACCTTTCTTGTACCTGTTTTTTTTACTTTCACGTTAATACACTCTATCTATATTCAACTCGGCCGGCCCGACCGGCCGTCCTTCGATACCCTGGTAATAACCTAAAAACGATATATTTTTATCGGGAAAACCCGACTCCTCCAAAGCTGGTTCTGTAAGAGAACATATTGGACAGACCCTGCCCCCGCCTTTCGCACCCAAGGTTATACCGTCCAAGCGGCTTAAAATGATTAAGCGCAATTTCTGCAGATATGCCATTTACAGGTCCTGTAATAACCCCTAAATTGATAATTGGGGTCAGCGCACTATAATACAAAAACATGTAGTTCTCCATCGACGCAGGCACCTTATCTGCCGCTAATACTAAAAAACTAAGAACCTTAGATATTAGCTTACCATCAAGACCCGAAAACGTCAAGTTTTTTTATGCCTTTTTTGGTTTTTTCGTAAAAACTTTGCCTTTAGGCAACCTGGCTAATATCCTTTTCATCTGGTCAAAAAGCCCCTTTCCCCTCAATTTCCCAGACCCTTTTGGGGCTTACGGCTATTTTGGCCCCCTGCTATTATAGGTTATAATTTAAGAGGACAAGGATTAAACAGTCCAATAATATTATGGGGCTCGGCTTATTTAACCTGCAACCTCGATATATGTATATATCACAAAAGGACTTAGCCGAACCTGACTCTCGAGGGCGAAATGACTTACATCGAAAAATACACCATAAACTCCTTTTTCCGGACATCTATCACAATATTCCGGCTCCTGTTCACTAACCTGCATGCTCAGCTTTGGTTTTTGTCCAATCCTGCAGTAATGCCGTCTTATTGTTCACCCGATATATACGTCTATAAAAACAACGAAGCAACTCTGTTTGACTTCATCGAGTTTTAGTTTGAATGGTTCAGAAGCAATAGTCTAAAAATCCAGATTTCTTTGATAAGTCGTAAGATTTTGAGAATTTATTGGAGGACGCTGAAATGCCTGGAAAACTCCCAACCTGTATCTGTGTATTGACTGCAGCGATTGTATTTTCATGTTATGGCGACACCAACATCCTGACGAATCCCGGTTTCGAGAGCGGCATAACGGGCTGGTCCGGTAGAAGCTGCTCTATCAGCGCAGAGTCAAGTACCGTGCGCACCGGCTCCGGCAGCGGCAAGGCTTATAATAGAACATCAATATGGAACGGAATAAAACAGGACATACTGAGCGATGTGGAATCCGGCGGTACATATCAGATTTCCGGCTGGGTAAGACTCGAAGACTCCGCCAGTGACACCGTCATCGTATCAATTCAGCAAACCGATGACAGCGGAACAAATTACTATAATGTAGATAACGCCAGCGCCAATAGTAACGGCTGGGTTGAGCTATCAGGCCAGTTCACCTATAGTCCGACCGGCACAGCTACGATACTGCAGGTTTACTTTGAAGGCCCCGCTGTGGATGTAAACTTTTTTGTCGATGACGTAATTGTATACGGACCTAGTTCCTCTCCTCCCTGGACCCCGCCGGAGCCAAACGCCACAGCCGAGATTGACATATTTACATGCTATCAAGAGCTTGATGGCTTTGGTGCCGCTGGTGCTTGGTACGAAAATTTGCTTACGGACAATCCTTACGAGAATGACCTTTATGACCTACTCTTCGACGATCTTGGCCTCGACATATACCGGCTGCGTAACACATACGACCAGGGCGCCACCGGGGACAGCTACATGAGCCACACCGCAGAAATAATAACCGCCGCCAAGCTGCGTAATCCGGACTTAAAAATTATGATGAGCTGCTGGTCGCCACCGACCTATCTAAAGAGTAACGGCAGTCTGATTCGCGGTACTCTTGATGGTGGCCCCGGTAGCTATATGTACGATGAGCTTGCAACGTGGTGGGCTGACAGTCTGGAAGCATGGTCCGCATTAGGAGTAGATGCAAATTATATCAATATACAAAATGAACCCGACTATGAGGACAACTGGGACACATGTCGATACGAACCAACACAGACATCGAGCTACGCAGGCTATAACCAGGCCTTCGAAGCGGTCTATGACGAAATTTATTCTCGAATGGGTCCAAATATGCCGAAGATGCTCGCCGGTGAAACGACGGGTATCCTCAGTGCTGAAAATTATCTGGACAATCTGATAAATACTTCCCACGTCTACGGCTATGCCCATCACCTATACAACATAGCCTCCTGGGACGACCCCGACGCCTATCTGATCGCAATGACCGCCTTTCAAACGAATTACGGCTCTAAACCTCTGATACAGACAGAATATGCGGGAAGCGCATCTGACTTTACTGATGCGATGAATTTAGCTCTTTTAATGCATAACAGTCTGGTGACAGAATCCGTATCATGTTATCTGCACTGGGAACTATTCTGGTCGTCACCGAGTGGTCTGGTGAGTCTTTCGAGCTCAGACTATACCATCAACCCCGTCTATTATGCAATGAAACATTACAGTAAGTTTACAGACCCCGGCTGGCAGCGAATAGAAGCAACAACCGACTCCTCGGCACTGCGAATCTCTGCTTATATCAGACCGGATAACAAACAAATGAGCGTAGAAATCATCAACACCAGCAGTATCGATGTTAACTTAGTAACGTCCTTTCCAGGACTTACTGTTGCGGACGGAAACGTCTATCGGACAAGTGAGACAGAAAACTGTGTTCTTGTCGGCAGTTTCGACCCAAACAGCCCGTTGGCGCTTCCTGCAGAATCCATAACCACTCTCTCGCTTTCGGTTACACCACCCGATGTAATGGCAGATGCCGGTGAAGACATTACAGCTTATGCATTTATCGACGGTTATGCCGACGTAAACATGGATGGTTCGGGTTCTTATGAGGTTAATGACCTGCCGCTCAACTACGACTGGAGCTGGTCTGTCGACGGCAACGACTACGAAGCAAACGGAGTAACACCAACAATACAACTTCCCGTCGGGGAAGAAATACGAAGAAGAAAGACCGTCGCCTGTGACAGGGAACACACCATAGAGCTTATCGCAGACAACGGCACAGAACAGTCACAGCCTGATTATTGTACGGTGAACGTCATTCCACCAATACAATCCAAACTCAGGTGCAAACCCGGGAAACTTTCAGCAAAAACCCGCCAAACTGAGATAATGGCCACACTTAAGATAAAGGGCATCGGCATAGATGACATAGACTGGGATGAATCTTTAATCTTCTATCCCGGCGCGATTGAAGGCGAGTTTGCCATCGACCGGAAGGGGCTCGAAATACTTAAAGAACGGGGCACCGGCACAAGACAAACCGTCAAGATGAAAGTATTATTCGATAAAGACCTTGTTGAAGCAGAGTTAGATTTAGGCGTTAACACGGTACACGTCGTGGTCAAAGCTAATTCAGGCCAATATTACGACTTTGCCGGCACTATGAAGCTAAAATGATCCGAGCTTAAAAGACAAGGTTAACATGGTATAAAACGTGCAAGTTCCTGCCGCCACTGCATTTATGCAGCGGCGGCTTTTTTATGAGGTCTCTCTAAACAGGTTGCGAGGCGGCTGTTTGGCCCTTATGCCGAATAGTCAACCCCATTTTCAAGCTTGAAATCGCATTTCTGAAGAATCAGTTCAACAAGTGCCCGCAAACCAAGGTTTAGCTTGCAAATAAGCCGCAGGTATGGTATTATTGTAGCGGTTATACTATATCTATTGCTGTTGGATTCCAAACTAAGATTGTGCAAATTCTGTACAAAGTCTTGATTTAAGGAGAAGGACGATGCCCGCAAAAGGACTGTTTGTGTCTCTTTTTTTCGCAGTAATTCTATTGTTGGCAACATCTTACGGCGCCACTGGCCAGGTTAACGTAGGTACACTCCACCAGGAGATTGAGGGCTTCGGGGCCTCCGGCGCCTGGTTCGAAAATTATGTCACTAACTTCGGCGGCAACCAAACCGCGCTTTATAACTTGCTCTTTGATGACCTCGGCCTTGATATATACAGGATACGAAATACCCACGAATACGACTCTGGTTACATGTCCAATACGGATACTATCGTCGGCGAAGCATTGTCGCGCAATCCAAACCTAAAAATCATGATTTCCTCGTGGTCGCCGCCAATCAGGTTAAAAAGCACCGGTAAGTTGAACGAAGGGACTCTTATAGGAGGCCTCGGCAATTATAATTACACCGGCTTTGCAGATTGGTGGTATGAGAGCCTGACTAACACATCAAGCGGCTGGCCTCATTATGGTGTTTATGCGGATTATATCAGCATTCAAAATGAACCTGACTGGGATGGCAATGACCGCTGCCTGTTCGACCCCACAGAGAACTCATCCCATGCCGGCTACAACAAGGCATTCAATGCGGTTTGGGTGAAACTGGATGATGAAATGGGTTCGTCCATGCCGAAAATGGTCGCATCTGAAATAACCGGCTTTTACGGCGCAAGCGGCTACACCCCAAGCCAATATTTATCAGCAATCTCCGACCATTCCCGCATCTACGGTTATGCCCACCATCTCTACAATATTGACGCAGGCGATGACCCTGATGACTATAATTCTGCGATGTCCAGCTTCAACTCTGCGTGGGGCAGTAAACCTCTGTTCCAGACGGAATACGAGAAAGCAACAGATAGCTGGCCCGACGCATTGAATCTGGCGCATCTGTTGCATAATTCATTAACTGTCGAAGAAGTGTCGGTCTATCTGTACTGGGAGTTATTCTGGGACGAGGGGGGGCTCGTGACAATCCCGTCGTGGGGGGCCTCCAGTTACACCATCAACTCTGACTTCTATGGCATGAAACATTTTTCAGCATTTATCTTCCCCGGCTGGCATCGAATAGACTCAACCGAGGACTCATCTTCGCTTCTCATGTCGGCTTATATAAGCCCCAGCAATCAGGATGTAACCGTAGTAATAATCAACACAGGCGGCAGCAGCGTCAGCCTGAACCTATCATTCACAGGTTTTTCGATAACCACCGGCAGCGTGTATCGTTCAACATCGAGTCAAAATTGCCAAAACATCGGCAGCTATACGGGCGGCTCACTGAGCCTACCCGCGCAGTCGGTAACAACCCTGTCGCTTACAGGCACAGGTGATGTAACCCCGCCGTCAAATCCGACCGGTCTTTCGGCAACAGGAGGTAACTATCAGGTCAGTCTCGACTGGTATGATAATGGAGAAAGCGACCTGAACGGCTATAACGTTTATCGCTCTACTTACTCAGGCGGCGGTTACAGCCAGATAAACGGCTCAATTATAAGCAACTCTGATTATGTCGATGACACTGTTACACCAGATATAACATATTACTATGTTGTCACCGCAGTGGATATGTCAACAAACGAGTCCGGATACTCAAACGAGGACTGGGCTATACCATATGATGGAACGCCCCCAGCGGTACCGACGGCTTTGTTGGCTTCAGGCGGCGATGAAACAGTGTCACTGGACTGGCTGGACAACTCTGAAGAAGACCTGGACGGATACAACGTATATCGCTCCACAACCAGCGGCAGCGGTTACAGCAAAATTAACGGCTCATTAGTTATAAACTCGTTTTATACCGATGACAGCGTTACAAACGAGATTACATATTATTATGTGGTCACCGCAGTAGATGAATCCACAAATGAATCCGGATACTCGACCGAGGCCCCGGCAACACCGACCAGCAATCCCCCAACCGTTTACAATTTTGTAGGCATAACCCAATCGAATACCGAATATAATGCTTTTGCCTGCGACGTGGACGCCTTCCCATTCGAGGGCAGTTCGGACAATGTGAATTTAAAGACGGAAGCCAACGATCTAGAGTATGTCAATATTTCCGCCAACAATACCGCCGAATGGGCTACTGCCGACGCCGGCTTTCTCGACGAGATTTTCCTTTGGGTCGAAATGAAAATAAACGAATTACCCGGCAATATCAACCGGATTGACCTGACCTTTAACGGAAATACGAGCAATACAAGCGAATCCGGTGCCTCAACTCACAAAATATACGTTATGAAAGCAGGTACCGACTGGACACAGAATAGTTCCTGGGTTCAGGTCGGTTCTGACATGATTATTGAGCCCGATGTGGACACCACGATGAGCCGGATAATTTCTTCAGACTTCAGCACTTACATCGATGATGCGGATGGAAAAATAATCTGGGCCGTGTATGAAACCACATCTTCGGAGTTCATGAACATTAACTACCTGGAAATGACGGTCATAGCAGCCGGAGATACAGAACCCCCTGCAGCACCGACCGGGCTGGATGCCACTGCCGGCGACGGAACCGTTAGTCTCGACTGGGATGATAATGGCGAAAGTGACCTCGAGGGATATAATGTGTATCGTTCCACAACCTCAGGCAGCGGCTACAGCCAGCTCAACGGTCCGCTTCTGAGCACTTCAGATTATACCGACAACAGTGTAACCAACGGCACGACTTATTACTATGTTGTTACAGCAGAAGATACATCCTCGAATGAATCCGGATACTCGAATGAAGATTCAGCTACACCCATCGATCCAACACCTCCTTCGGCGCCGACCGGATTAGACGCAACAGCCGGTGATGGAACCGTCTCGCTCGATTGGGACGACAACTCCGAAGACGACCTCGAGGGATATAATGTGTATCGTTCGACTGCTTCAGGTAGCGGCTACAGCCAGCTTAATGGTCCGCTTCTGAGCACTTCAGATTATACCGACAACAGCGTAACCAACGGCACGACTTACTACTACGTCGTTACAGCCGTGGATACATCTTCAAACGAGTCCGGAAATTCAAATGAAGACTCCGCCGAGCCCATCGATACAACACCTCCCGCGGCACCGACAGCTCTGGTGGCGACGGCAGGCGACTCAACAGTTTCACTCGATTGGGACGACAACACCGAAATCGACCTCGATGGCTATAATGTCTATCGTTCGACGTCTCAAGGCGGCGGCTACGGCCAGATAAACGGCCCGCTTCTGAGCAGCTCAGATTATACCGATAACAGCGTTGTCAACGGTACGACGTACTACTACGTTGTAACTGCTGTAGATGCCAACAGCAACGAGAGCGGCTATTCAAATGAAGACTCAGCAAAGCCCAAAATACCCGGCACTGATGTTGAAATCATCGGGGACTGGGTAGAGGACCTGACTCATGCTGAAGAAGCAGGCTCCAACCGTGCCTTGATTTTCATTGCACACGAAGAATCTGGCAGTGGTCTCGACCCAAGTTTGACTTCCGTTACATACGGCGGCCGGGCAATGACCAAGATTATCGAAGTCAGCGCCACTACTACCGGCTATGGTAATTACGTTGCTGCCTTTATTCTGGACGAGCCAAACATCGCTGTCGCTTCCGGTGACACATTTACTCCTACATGGAGCGACACGACTAGTGCCGTCGGTTACGCCAGCGTATTCCTCGGTAGTGTCGACCAGACAGACCCTATCGGAGATTCTGACAGTGCCGGTACGACAAGCAGTACTCCTAATCCAATTACAACTGGTCCGCTTTCCACAGAAGAAGGCGATATGGTTATAGATGCAGCTACCTGCGGTAACGTAGGTTCATATACACTTACCGGCTTTACCGAAGGTTACGACCAGACATTTGGCGATACCACCGGCATTACTGGTGCAGCCGGTTATGTATCAGCAACAGGCGCAGATGTAACGCCAAGCGCAACATACTCCACCGGTCCAAATCGTCAGGTGATTATCGGATTTGTAATTCAGGCTGCTGCGGGAACTGTGGATGACCCGCCTTCGGCACCAACAGGCCTTTTGGCTACACCAGACAACGGCCAGGTTAGCCTCGACTGGAATGACAATGGCGAAGGCGACCTCGCTGGTTACAATGTCTATCGTTCCACAACCTCAGGCAGCGGTTATAGTCAGCTAAACGGTCCAATCGTGAGCAACTCAAATTACACCGACAACAGCGCCAGCAACTTCATAACTTATTACTACGTTGTAACTGCGGAAGATGCCAACAACAACGAATCCGGCTATTCGACTGAGGTGTCAGCTACGCCGGATCTTTATCAGAATTGTACGGAAGTTCAGGCCGGCGGCGACGGTCTCGTATCAGACCTCACCGGCAATTGCTACGTGAACCTCGAAGACCTCGATATAATCGTCGAGTACTGGCTCGATACGAACTGTGGCACCTCCGGCAACTGCGGAGGCGCGGACTTCACACCGACCGACGGTGATGTTGATTTGGAAGATTATAGTGACTTCGCTGTGGACTGGTTGCTGTGCAATAATCCCGAAGACTCAGGATGTATAAAGAACTGGTGGCCTTAAAACAACAACGCAACTACGGGCCTTGAGGTACAAAAACCTCAAGGCCTAATACTATAAAACGAATAAGTCACGCCATAACGTAGACAAGCAAAAATAGCTACCTGCATACCTCATAGAGATACTCTTAATCTGTCACCCCATCTATACTGTAAGTATAGATTAAAAAAGAACTTATTGTTTGTGAACCTCCTTTTCTTACCCAATATTACCGGACGTTTTAAACGCACTTTGGGGACACTGAAATACCCACGAAAAAACTTGATTTTAAGTGATAGTTTTGATAGACTACTTTGTATGGCATACGGTTGAAGGGGTTGTTAAGTGCTTATTTAAACAGACGTGAGCCACCTTTTAGCAACTTTTTAGGGGTGATGATGATGAGGTATCGAACAAACGGTCGAAACTACTATAAGATTCTAAACACCAAATCAATCTTTCTAATAGGGGTAACGTTATCTCTGCTTTTCTCATTGACACCCATTAAGGCCGACTGGGAAGACGACGCCAACGCCAGAATAGAAGCGAACCGCAAAAGGGACGTACAGATTACAGTAAAGGACCTGGGAGGGGCTCCTATCAACAACGTTGATGTACAAATAGAACAGGTCAGGCATAACTTCGGGTTTGGTGCAGCTCTCGCTTATGGACTGCTGTATAACAATAGCAACTACAGGGATTTCGTCCTTGACCATTTCGAGTGGGCGGTGTGTGAAAACGAGATGAAATGGATATCCAACGAGTCGACACGAGACGTCGAGACCTACAGCCAGTCTGACTATATAGCCAATTGGTGCGCCAACAATGATATTATTTTGCGAGGCCATTGCCTTTTTTGGGAACAGGATAACGCTCAGATGCCAACCTGGGTACTGGGTCCACCGCCTCTGGCCTGTAATACGTATCCAGCAACGAGTGAAATGATGGATGAAATGGAAGAGCGTATGGATAGCATAGTCAATCGTTATAAGGGTCAAATTGTCAATTGGGACGTCGACAACGAGATGCTGTCCGATGATGAGTTTGCTTGTATTGGCGAGACGGGACGTGCCCATATGTTCCAATACGCAAACAGCATAGACCCCAACTGCGGAATGTATATGAATGAATATTGGGGTAATTCGTTTGGTGGTTGCGATGGTGATGAATATGCAGCTCGCGCCAACGGTCTTATCGCCCTTGGGGCGCCGGTTGAAGGCCTTGGCATTCAGGCACACATTAATACATCCTCCTTTGATCCCGCGAATTATTACAATAATCTCCTCAATGAACTGGATGACTTGGGTCTGCCTATCATAGCTACCGAATTTGATACTGATGCGACCGGCACACAAGCGGCTGATGACCTTGAGGACTTCTACCGCGTATGCTTTAGCCATCCTAACGTAGAAGCGATAATGATGTGGGGAATCGAGCAATCGGCCTGGCGCTGGGATGGGATTGTAAATTCCTCCACCTGGGTACTTACTCAGGCCGGTGTACGATACGAAACCCTGCTGGATGAATGGACAACAAATACCTCAGACACTACGGAACCCAACGGTATAGTGAATTTCAGGGGATTCCACGGCACTTATGAGATAACACTTACGGTTCCAGGTAAGCCCGAGGAAGTATTTGTAATAGAATTGGAACCGGGAACCGGAACCGCAGAATTTGTGTTCGGCGGCCCGCCCGATACGACGCCGCCGACGCCGGACCCGGCGGAATGGGCTTCAGTACCGGCTGCAGCGGGTTCAACTTCGATTACGATGACAGCTGCAATTGCTTCTGATGTTAGTTCGCCTGTGTACTACTATTTCGAATGCACCACAGACGGCAGCGCCAGCAGTACCTGGCGAACAAATCCAACCTATGTAGCACAGGGTCTTACCCCATCGACTCCATATACCTTCCATGTTAAGGCGCGTGATAATTCTCCTGCTCAGAATGAGACTGGATGGTCGGGTACAGCGACTGCAGCTCCCGATCCTCCGGATACTACCCCACCGAGTCCAAGTACTATGGCATGGTTTTCAGTACCTACAGCGACAGGACCAAGTACAATTACAATGACAGCAACAACTGCTACGGACGCCGATAGTCCGCCTGTCGAGTACTATTTCGAATGTACTACCGACAGCGACGCCAATAGTACATGGCAAACAAGCACAACGTATGAAGCACAGGGACTCGACCCCGGCACTCTTTATACATTCAGGGTCAAAGCCCGTGACAGCGCTACTGTTCCGAACGAGAACAACTGGTCAACTTCCGAATCTGCAACCACTGATGTGGGAACAGGCCAGACTCCATACCCAGGTCCGGGTCTTCATCCAATCCCGGGCACGATTGAAGCTGAAAACTATGACGACGACGGCCCAGGCGTAGCGTATAACGACACTACCAGCGGAAATGAAGGTGGCGACTATCGTTCGGACGATGTTGACGTAGAGGTATGTGGCGAAGGCAATTATAACGTCGGCTGGATATTTGACGGCGAATGGCTGGAATATTCGGTAATTGTTGCCACAACGGGAACTTATGATATAGAGGTACGTGTTGCGTCCGACAGTGGTGGTGGAGATTTCCATATCGAGTTTGGCGGCAGTAACGTAACCGGAACGGTAAGTTTCTCAGCTACAGGCGGATGGCAGACCTACACGAGCATTTTCATTAACGATGTAAGCCTGACTGCGGGTGCACAAATTATGCGGCTTTATGCGGAGTCGGATTACTGGAATATAACCTGGCTTGATTTCACGACGACAGCCGATATAACGCCTCCGGCTAATCCGACCGGTTTGACTGCAACTGCAGATGATGGCTTTGTCGACCTCGACTGGAATGACAACGGCGAAGGTGACCTCGACGGCTACAACGTGTATCGTTCGACAACTTCGGGCGTCTACACAACTCCATTGAATAGTTCACTCCTGAGCAGCTCAGATTACACCGACAACAGCGTCGTCAACGGTACGACGTATTACTACGTTGTCAAAGCGGTTGATACTTCCTCGAATGAATCCGGCTCTTCGAATGAGGAATTAGCTATTCCAGATATTTACCAGAACTGTACTGAAGTTCAGGCCGGCGGTCATGGTCTCGTATCAGACCTCACCGACGATTGTTATATAGACCTCTGGGACTTAGATATCATAGTCGAGTACTGGCTCGATACAAACTGTGGAACATCCGGCAACTGCGAAGGCGCGGACTTTGAGCCGACTGACGGTGATGTTGATTTGGAAGACTTCAGTGACTTCGCTGTTGACTGGATGCTGTGCAATAATCCCGGTGATTCGGGCTGTATTAAGAACTGGTTGCCTTAAAATAACAACGCAACTACGGGCCTTGAGGCAAAAAAACCTCAAGGCCCCATACTATAACCTGAATAAGTCACGCCACATAGTAGACAAGCAGAAATACTTACCTGTATACTTAATAGAGATACTCCTAATCTGTCACCCCATATATACTGTAAATATAGTTTATAAAAGAACTTATTGTTTTTCAACTTTCTGCTCTTACTAAATATTACCGGACGTTTTAAACGCACTTTGGGGACACTGAAAAACCCACGAAAAGACTTGATTTTAGGCAATAGTTGTGATAAACTGCTTTTTATGATGTTCCGCCAATTAATCAATGAAGTGGGGTGTTGTGCGCCTACCTGAAATACATTCGCGCCAACCGTACAATAACTTTATTTAGGGGTGATGAAGATGAGGTATCGAACATACGGCCGAGACTCTTATTGGGATCTAAACGCCAAATCAATATTTTTAGTAGGGCTGACATTATCTCTGTTTTTCTCCTTAATGCCTGTTAGGGCCGACTGGGAAGACGACGCCAACGCCAGAATAGAATCGAATCGTAAAAGGGATGTGCAGATTACGGTTGTCGATCAAAACGGGTCCCCGCTCAACAACGTTGACGTGCAAATAGAGCAGGTCAGGCATAACTTCGGCTTCGGCACGTGCCTCGAAGATGGACAGGTAACCAACACCAACCATCAGAATTTCATCGTTGACCATTTCGAGTGGGCTACATGTGAAAACGATATGAAATGGAGCTCCAACGAGTCGACACGGGACGTCTGGACCTTTTCGCAGGCTGACACTATAGCCAATTTCTGTGCGGATAATGACATTAAATTACGAGGCCACACTCTTGTTTGGGAAACCGGCAGTCAAACACCGGCTTGGGTATCCGGCCTTCCGTGTGAAACGTATCCGACAGCCAGCGAGATGCTCGAAGAGATTGATGAGCGTATTGACTACACAGTCGGTCGTTACGCGGGCCAAATCGTACAGTGGGACGTCGATAATGAAATGCTGTCCGGCAGCATGTTCGATTGTCTTGGCGAGGCAGGACGAGCCCATTTTTTCCAGGAGGGCAATTCCGTAGACCCCAACTGCGGGTTCTATATGAATGAGTATTCCAACAATTCGTTCGGTGGTTACGATGGTGATGCGTATGCGGCCCGCGCCCTCGGCCTTATCTCTCTTGGAGGGCCGGTCGAAGGCCTCGGCATTCAGGCCCATGTTGCCTCACCCTTCAACCCTGAACTTTATTACTCTGATGTCCTTGAGGAACTGGCTGTGGTCGGTGTACCCATCATAGCTACTGAATATGATTCCGACGCCGGCTCAATAACACAAGCGGCTGACGACCTCGAGAACCTCTACCGTATATGCTTTAGTCACCCAAGTGTAGAAGGCATAATTATGTGGGGTTATGACTCACAAAGTGTCTGGCGCGGAAGTGGGATTGTAAATGCCTCTACCTGGGTCCTTAATGAAGCAGGAGTACGATACGAAGCCCTGCTGGACGAATGGACTACAAACACCTCGGATACTACGGAACCAAACGGAGTATCAACTTTCAGAGGCTTTCACGGAATATATGAGATAACTTGTACTGCCGGCGGCGCACCTAATGAATTGTTCGTAATAGACCTGGAGCCGGGAACCGGAACCGCGGAATTTGTGCTCCCGATGGATATTGGCCCGCAAGATATAACACCGCCAAGTCCGGACCCAATGGAATGGGCTTCAGAGCCGAATGCAACGGGACCGACTTCGATTACGATGACGGCCTCGGAAGCAAATGACAATAACCCACCCGTGCAATACTACTTCGAATGCACTACAAACAATGACGCCAACAGCAACTGGCGAACAAATCCAACCTATGTAGCTCAGGGACTCGTTCCGGACACGGAGTACACGTTCAAAGTTAAAGCTCGTGACAGTTCTACCAACCAGAACCAGACCGCCTTCTCGGATCCCGCCTCAGCAATTACCGACCCGCCGGACCTGATACCGCCTGACCCCGACCCGATGGAATGGGCTGCCGGCGGCCAGCCAAGCGCTGTCAGCTCTACAAGCATAACAATGACGGCAGAGACAGCGACGGACGATGGCACTCCGCCTGTCGAGTATTATTTCGGATGCACCACCGACAGCGACGCAAACAGTACGTGGCAGTCTGATACGACATACGTAGCCCAGGGTCTTGAACCTTTGACCCAGTATACGTTCAAGGTCAAGGCTCGCGATAGCGCTCCTGCCCTGAATAAAACAGATTTTTCGAGTCCTGCATCTGCGACCACAGACCCGCCCCCGACAGACATCGAAATACTCGGCGATTGGGTAGAGGGCACCAGCCACACTGCAGAATCAGGCTACAGCCGTGCGTTGATATTTATCGCACATGCTGAGGAAAACGGTGATGTGGAACTGACTTCTGTAACATACGGCGGGCAATCGATGACAAAAGTCATTGATGAAGTGGTTGGGACAAGCTATCAGGCGTATGCCACGGCCTTTATACTTGACGAGGCAGGCATTGCCGCTGCAAGCAACAGTACCTTTACTGTCAACTGGAATGTTACGCCGGATGACTCTGGATACTCCAGCGTATTTCTCGGCAGCGTTGACCAGACGGAGCCTATTGGAGACAGTGACACTAACAGTAACGCAAGCAGTTCACCAACTACAATCGCGACCGACCCGCTTTCTACTAATGAAGGAGACATGGTTTTCGTCGCAGCTACCTGCGGAAATGAAAACAGCAATTACACTATAAACAACGGATTTACAGAAGCAATTGAACACGATATGGGTTCATCAACCGGTTCAAGTGGATATAAATCCGCGACCGGTGCAGATGAAACGCCGAGTGTTACGAACAATAATCTGAACCGCCAGGTGATTATCGGATTCGTTATTCAGTCTGTACCGTCAGTCGTGGACTATCCGCCTGCGGCGCCGACAGGATTGGTAGCAACAGGAGACGACGACCTGGTCAGCCTTGACTGGAACGATAACAGCGAAGCCGATTTGGAGGGCTATAACGTGTACCGTTCGGGGTACTCCGGCGGCGGCTACAGTAAGATAAATCCGTCGCTCGTGGTCGATTCGGATTACGTCGATAATGACGTCGATAATTTTGAGGATTACTACTACGTTGTAACGGCTGTTGACGCCAATGACAATAAGTCCGGCTATTCGAACGAAGACGCAGCCACGCCGGACCTTTACCAGAACTGTACTGAAGTTCAGACAGGTGGTGACGGCCTCGTATCCGACCTGACCGGTGATTGCTACGTGAATCTCGAAGACCTTGATATAATAGTCGAATACTGGCTCGATACGAACTGCGGCGCATCCGGCAACTGCCAGGGCGCGGACTTCGCACCGGTCGACGGTGACGTCGATTTGGAAGATTTCAGTGACTTCGCTGTGGACTGGATGCAGTGCAATGACCCGGAAGATTCGGGATGTATCAAAAACTGGTGGCCTGCAGAATAATGACGGGCCGCTGTACTGATAAAAATTAAAGAGACCCCTGAACGCGATAGAGCGGTCAGGGGTCTTTTTTAAATTATTGAATGGACGGTTTTTGATACGAGGGTGATATAATGACCAGGGACAAATATTCATCGAATCACAAGGTCTCAATCGCGGTAATTATTTCCATACTTCTGATATTCACACCGTCTTTAATGGCTGCAACCGTGAACATCGACTTAAACACCACAAATCAGACTATCAGGGGCTTCGGTGGCATGAATTTCCCCAGATGGATTGGCACTTTAACTGATGCCCAGGTTGATACGGCTTTGGGTAACGGTCCCGGTCAGATCGGCCTTACCATTTTGCGTGTCGATATTCCACCTGACAGCGGCGACTGGAGCGGCGAAGTTTCTGCTGCAGTAAGAGCTAAAAGCCACGGAGCGATTGTGCTCGCAACTCCCTGGTCGCCACCGGCATCTATGAAAACTAACAGTGATCTCATCGGAGGTGAACTAAGAACCGATGCGTATGGCGATTATGCAGATTATTTAACTGATTTTGCCAATTATATGTCGTCAAACGGAGCTTCTTTGTATGCTATCTCCGTTCAGAACGAACCCGATTGGTTGCCGGATTACGAATCGTGTGGTTACAGTCCGACACAAATGCAAAATTTCCTTAATAATAATGCATCAGTAATCCCAACCAGGGTACTTGCTCCTGCAACAGTCCATTATAAAGAAGATTATGTCAGCGCTGTAGCTTCTTCATCTGAGTGTGACATCGTAGGTGTCCATTTTTACGGAGGAACTATTACTTACTATTCAGGAAAAGAATATTGGATGACCGAGCATTATACAAGCAGTGACGTTAGCGGGGACTTATGGCCGGATGCCTTGGAAGTAGGCAAAGAGATTCATGATGCTATGAATGCTAATATGAGCGCATACATATGGTGGTATATAAGAAGAAGCTACGGCCCAATCGACGAAAGCGGAAATGTATCCAAGCGAGGCTACGTTATGAGCCATTTCTCAAAATTCGTCCGACCGGGATACATCAAGGTAGATGCGACAGCCAGCCCTTCTTCTGGTGTTTATGTAACTGCGTATAAAAGCGGCGGCACTCTGGTTATTGTTGCTGTAAATCAGAACTCGTCTTCCAGTAGCGTGACGTTTTCATTATCTGGTGGTAGCGTGAGTAGTTATACAAAGTATGAAACAACAAGTAGTAATAATGTAAGTAACCAAGGTTCGGTTGGCAGTACTAATACTTTGGCTGCGAATAGTATAAACACTTTTGTTGGCACTACCGGTACGCAGCAGACATTGAGCATCTCCTCAACATCGGGCGGTTCTGTAACGTCGCCCGGTGAAGGCGACTTCCAGTATCTCCAGGATACAAACGCGGCTATAGTCGCTTCGCCCGCTCAATTTTACCATTTTGATGTCTGGTCAGGTTCAGCGGTAACGGCCGGCAAGGTTGCAGACCCGTGTGCGGCAAGCACTACAGTCTTTATGGACGCCAATTACGCGGTGGTCGCTAACTTCGAAGCCGACCCGCCGGACGTAACAGCCCCCGAGCCGGACCCAATGACATGGGCCTCTGTGCCAGCAGCGGTAGGTTCGAGCACAATTACGATGACAGCCACAACCGCTACGGACAGTGAAAATCCGCCAATAGAGTATTATTTCGAATGCACAAACTACGGCGATGCCAACAGCATCTGGCAGGCAAACCCTACATATATCGCTCAGGGTTTAAACCCACTCAACCAATATATTTTTCGGGTCAAGGCCCGTGACAGTTACCTGACTCCGAATGAGACAGGCTGGTCTGGCACTGTATCTGCAACTACTGGCCCGCCTTCGACAGATGTCGAAATCCTCGGCGATTGGGTGGAAGGTACAAGCCACACCGCAGAGTCAGGCTCAAGCCGTGCGTTGATATTTATTGCGCACTCTGAGGAAAACGGCGACGTGAACCTGGTTTCTGTAACGTATGGCGGCCAGTCTATGGACAGGGTCATTGATGAAGTAGTCGGGACAAGCTATCAGGCGTATGCCGCGGCCTTTATACTTGACGAGGCAGGCATTGCCGCTGCAAGCAACAGTACCTTTACTGTCAACTGGAACGTTACACCGGATAATTCAGGATACTCAAGTGTATTTCTCGGCAGCGTCGACCAGACAGAGCCTGTCGGAGACAGTGACACTAACAGTAACGCAAGCAGTTCACCAACTACAATCGCGACCGATCCGCTTTCTACTAATGAAGGTGATATGGTTTTCGTCGCAGCTACATGTGGAAACGTGAGCGATTACACGATAAACAATGGTTTTACTGAAGCCATTGAAATTGATATGTCATCATCAACCGGCTCAAGCGGATATAAATCCGCGTCCGGCGCAGATGAAACGCCGAGTGTTACGAACAGTAATCTAAACCGTCAGGTCATTATCGGATTTGTGATTCAGTCTGTACCGCCGGTCGTGGACTATCCGCCTGCGGCGCCGACGGGTCTTTATGCAATGGCCGGTAATGAGATCCTCACGCTTGAATGGAACGACAACAGCGAAGTCGATTTGGCAGGCTATAACGTGTACCGCTCCGAAGACAGCGGCAGCGGCTACAGTCAGATAAATGTTTCAACCGTGCTCGATTCTGATTATATCGATAATGACGTAAATAATTTCAAGCCTTACTACTACGTTGTTACAGCGATAGATGTCAACGACAATGAATCCAGCTACTCGAATGAGGCATCAGCTACGGCTTGCTACCAGAACTGTGCTCAAGTCCAGGCCGGTGGTCATGGTCTCGTATCAGACCTTACCAACGATTGTTACGTCAATCTTGAGGACCTTGATATAATAGTCGAGTACTGGCTCGATACAGACTGCGGCACATTCGGCAATTGTCACGGCGCGGACTTTGAGCCGACGGACGGCGACGTTGATTTCGAGGATTTCAGTGACTTCGCCGTGGACTGGATGCTGTGCAATAATCCCGGTGATTCGGGCTGTATCGAAAACTGGTGGCCGATAGAATAGACGAACCTAAAGGCCTTTAATGTATAAAAATCCAAGAATTTAGGCCATAAACAGGCCTTTTAACAGCAGGTATGAATTGCTGAGCACACCCGGAAACTGCTTGACTATGCCCTAAAATCCCTCTATAATGTTATTCGACAGTCAATTAAGGAGGATACCTGGAGGTTAAAGGTATGGGGATAAGAATACGTTAAGCGGCATAACCAGGTAGTAGCGTACTATTGGATTATACCGGAGGAGAACAAAATGTATGCTAAATCCTATTACTTACGTTTATTTTCTGTTATTTTCATACTCTCATCAGCCCTGTATGCTGATACAAATGTTCTGATTAATCCCGGTTTTGAAACCGGCGACACCACCGGCTGGTACAATCGAGGAGACGCCTTAACCGAAGTCGTCGGCGCACCTGTAAACAGCGGTTCTTATAGTGTAATAGTATACAACAGAACTTCTAACTGGCATGGAATCGAACAGGATTTGGTGGGTAAAATAGTTGAAGGTCAGGTTTACCAGATTTCCGGTTACGTTATGCTCGCAAATGCCGCCATCGCCGACCCTAATGTCCAATGCACCATTCAGCAAACCGTTGATGGCGGTACTACATATAACTGGGTAGACCAAGCTGTCGCCAATGACAGTAACTGGATTCATCTATCGGGTACTTTTATACCCAATGAAAGCGGCGGTACATTGACACAGCTATCGGTGTACTTTGAAGCAGCGGACCCCGAAGTGAGCTTCTACGTTGATGACGTAAATGTATACGGTCCGGTGCCCGGGCCTATAGAGCCTAATGCCACAGGACATGTTGACATAAATACGAGATACCAGCAAATCGAAGGTTTCGGTGCCTCCGGCGCCTGGTACACTTGGAATCTTCTTAATCACCCGGATACTAATGATCTGATTGATATCCTGTTTAATCAGCTCGGCCTTGACATATTCCGCATAAGAAATACATACGATATTGAACCGGGCACCTTCGATGAATCCGTGGAAATAGCCACAAGAGGGGAGGCCTCACTCGGCCGAGATTTAAAAATATTGATATCTTCATGGTCACCTCCAGGCTACCTTAAAAGCAATGGACAGACTCACGATGGAGGTACTCTCCGAAAAGACTCCGGCAGTTATGTTTATGGGAGATTCGCAAATTGGTGGTTTGACAGTATAGATGCTTACCTCGCGGCTGGAATCGATGTGGATTACATAAGCATACAAAACGAATGTGACTATGAAGCCAGTTGGGATTCATGTAAATTCGAACCCATAGAAACCCCAAATTTTGCGGGTTACGATGCAGCATTCGAGGCTGTCTGGAATAAGCTGGATACTGAAATGGGTTCTTTGATGCCAAAGATGCTTGGCCCCGAAACAACCGGTTTTTACGGTGCAAGCGGCTATAACCTTAATGATTACTTAACAGCAATCACTAATCCTTCCCATTACCATGGCTATGCCCACCACCTCTACAATATCAACGCCGGTGACAACCCCGATGCGTATATCAGTGCAATGCAAAGTTTAAATTCGTCATGGGGCAGTAAACCCCTGTTCCAGACAGAATATGAGAAATCATCGGACCCCCCAGTATGGCCTGATGCATTTAACATGGCATTGCTGCTGCACAACTCCCTGGCTGTCGAGGAAGTAGTTTCATATCTTTATTGGGACCTGTTCTGGGACCCCAATAGCGGTCTGGTTGGTATATCCTCAGATTCATATACCATCAATCCCGTCTATTATGCCTTCAAGCATTATTCAGCATTTATACATTCGGGATGGCAGCGTGTTGAGGCCGAAACCGACAACTCAAGCCTGCGAATATCTGCCTACATTAGTCCTGACAATGAACAACTGAGCGTTGTGATAATCAACACCGCTGCTGAAACCAACATAGCAACCGACCTTTCCTTCATAGATTTCCCTATCGCCTACGGCAGTGTTTATCGTACAAGCCAAACGGAAAACTGTGAATTCATCGGTAATTTCTACAGGACCGAGCCTTTGATACTGCCTGCAGAATCTATTACAACTATTGCTCTTGTCTTTTCGGACAGTATACCACCTGTTGCCGATGCCGGGCCGGACCAGAGCGTCTACGCGTTCGTTGACGGCTGGGCTGACGTTAATATGGACGGCTCGGGCTCTTACGACGACGACGGTGACTCGCTAAGTTATTACTGGAGCTGGAGCATAAAAGGCAGTGATTACGAGACAACCGGTGTATCACCTGCAATACAGTTGCCGGCCGGCGTACATACGATAGAACTTATAGTCGATGATGGCTTTTCAGAATCACAGCCCGATTACTGTACGGTAAACGTTATCGCACCTGTAGAAGCCAGGATATTATGCATACCAAGTGTCTTAAAAACAGGGAAACGCCGCGGTATATTGTTTGCAAAAATCCGGATGCCATCCGGTATTAAAAAATCTGATATTGACAAAACAGTATTACCTTTTAAGTATCCCAGCGGAATAGAGTGTCGGCTCCAATTTATTTTAACAACCTTCCAGGACAAGCAACCGCATACATACATCTGGACTCTGTTCAAAAAATCGGAGTTCGCAGAAGAACTCGAAGAAGGAATGAATGAGATAATAATCGGTGGTAGATTAAAATCAGGCCAATACTATAGAGCTGCCGGCTATCTATGGCTCGTCGAAAAAAGACGGGACCTTCCCCAGCCTTTCCGCCGCTGGAGACAAATGTACAGGCGCTGGTTCAGATGGAAAACAGACGAGTTTTAGGGCAAATGATGCGACAACAAGCTTCCTGCGCTTATTAACGAACTGTAAACTCAATACATCGTATACTAATATAGTGCTTAAATACCGAACTATACTTTTTACTTCTTTGTTGTTGTTTCCTACAGTTTTCCTACAGCTATCCTACAGTGCGGTAAATCTGCTTGCAAATCCGGGTTTTGAAACGGGCAATACCTCCGGCTGGACCGCGCGAAGCTGCACAATCGCAGCTACAACCACAAACCCCCATAGCGGTTCCTACAAAGCAAGAGTATACGACAGAACCGCTACATGGCAGGGAATACAGCAGGACATAATGGGGCTAATCAGCGATGGACAGAGTTGCTACATTTCAGGATTCGTAAGACTCGGAAACGCTCCGAGCGACAGCGTCGCGATTACGGTCAAACAAACAGATGACAGTGGAACAAGCTATCATTCAATTAAATGGTCAACAGGCCGTGATGATTTCTGGACTTATTTATCAGGTCCCTTCACCCTCGACGTAAATGAACCTTTAATAGGTCTGGACCTCTATTTCGAAGGCCCTGAACCAGGAGTCAATTTCTTTGTCGACGATGCGTCTTTAATCGTTCCTGGCCCTGACCCTAATCACGCCAACGCTCAGGTCGATGCTGTAATACGCCATCAGAAGATAGAGGGTTTCGGGGCATCCGGCGGGTGGTATGAAAACTGGCTTACTGCTCATCCTCTAAAGAGTGAGATTTATGATATTATCTTCGGCCAACTTGGTCTTGATATATACCGAATTAGAAATACATATGATATCAGTCAGGGCTACATAGATAATACTGAAGAAATAGTGGCACAGGCCAAAGCTTCACTCGAACCTGACCCGAAGATTATGATTTCTTCCTGGTCTCCGCCCGATGACTTAAAAAGCCACGGTGACACAACAGGCGGGACAATCGCCAAAGATGCGAACGGCAATTTTATGTATACTGAATTCGCACAGTGGTGGTCAGAAAGTCTCAGCGCCTTCGCAGCGCAGGGAATTGTGGCAGACTATGCCAGTCTGCAAAATGAACCTACGGTTTCGCCTAATTGGGATTCCTGCTCTTTTACGCCTGCTGAAACAAACGATTATGCCGGGTATAACCTGGCCTTGGAAGCTCTGTACAACGAACTTAGTACTATGCAGAGTCCCCCGAAGCTGCTCGCTCCCGAAACCTGTAATATAAATCGAGAACTCAGCCAGAACTTTATCGATGCTCTTATTGATTCCAATCACCTTTACGGCTACGCACACCATCTATATGGTGACGGCGATTCTAATGAACCGGACAGCTACCTCTCGAATATGATAAACTTTGCGGAGCAGCACGGCGACAAACCGATTCTCCAAACAGAATATCATCTCGGAAGAGAAGATTTTAACGCTGCAATGAATTTGTCAGTCCTTATGCATAATTCTCTGACTATCGAGGGCGTATCAGCTTACCTGCACTGGGAATTATTCTGGGAAGTACCTCAGGGGCTTGTCAGCCTTGATTGGCCCTGGGGCTCGAATCCGGGATACACCATAAATCCAATCTACTATGCATTCAAACAATACAGTGCTTTTATACATTCGGGATGGAGGCGTCTGGATACTTCAATCGATACTTCGAATCCGAGGATATCGGCCTACATCAGCCCCGACAACAACCACATGACGGTAGTGTTAATCAATGCCTCTGAGAGCGCTGATGTCGAACTTGACCTTTCCTTCGAAAACTTCTCTGTCGAGGATGGTAATGTTTTTCGAACAAGTTCGACCCAAAATTGCGCTCTGATAGGAGATTTTAATGATTCCGTGCCTATGAATCTGCCCGCAGAGTCTATTACAACCCTTGCACTTTCCGGCACGCTCATCATCACAGACTGCCAGCAGGTTCAAGACGCCGGACTGAACTTGGCGGGTGACCTGAACGGCAACTGTTATGCCGAACTTGTAGATGTGCCGATTTTGACAGATCAGTGGCTTTCAACTAATCCTGTTGCAATTCCCCCCAATTATTCCCCTGATATATACTCTGACAACGAGGTCAACCTGTCTGACTTTGCTGTTCTGGCGAACGACTGGTTAAATTGCAATAATCCGCAGGACAGCAATTGTATACAGAACTGGTAAGGCCTAAACATCGTATAAATAAAAAGAGGTAATATGCAAACTAAGTATTTCACCATATATTTGTTTCTAAGTGCTCTTTTGACATTTGCGCCGTCTTATGGTGCAGATAATATACTTACAAATCCGGATTTTGAGACGGGCAATACCTCCGGCTGGTCATCATTCTGGTGCGATATATCGGCTGCAACTGTGCCGCACAGCGGAAGCTACAGCGGCCTGGCTTATAACAGGACGGATAACTGGAACGGAATAAGCCAGTCACTTCTTGGACTTATCAGCGACGGGCAGACCTGTAGTGTCTCAGGCTGGGTAAAGATTCAAAACGCTCCTTCCGCTGACGTCAAAATCACCATTAAACAAACGGACGACGGCGGCGATAAATACACTTTAATCGGCCAATCAACTGTCTCCGACAGCGGCTGGGCGAACATTACCGGCGCCTTTACACTCAGCATCAACGGGACATTAACACAACTGTTTATGTATTTTGAGGGACCTGAGGCCGGGATTGATTTATACGTGGACGATGTCTCCGTTATAGTAACCAGCGGAGGTGACTGGGAGACCGAGGCAAACGCAAGAATCGAACAAATCCGCAAATGCGATTTTAGCATAACCGTCGTCGACCCTAATAACCCTGAGCTGACTATTCCTGATGTCAACGTCCAGGTCAGTCAGACAAAACATCATTTCGCTTTCGGCTCGGCGATAAGCCGTCATCAGATGAGTAATACGGATTATCTGGATTTCTTTAAGGACCACTTCGAATGGGCTGTGATGGAGAACGCGTCGAAATGGTACGCTAATGAGCCCAGTGAAGATTACGTCACATACGAAGACGCGGACGAAATTTATACCTGGTGCAGCACCAATAATATCAAGATGAGAGGCCATTGTATCTTCTGGGCATCTGAAAATATGGTCCAGGACTGGATAAAGGCCCTGTCATACGCCCCCCTGCCGGCCGCAAGCGAGCTGCGCTCGGCCGTCGAAGACAGACTCGACAGCGCGGTCAATCATTTCAAAGGTAAATTCCTGCACTGGGACGTCAATAACGAGATGTGCGACAATTCATTCTTCGCCGACAGGCTGGGCGATGACATTTGTCTCTGGATGTTCCAGGCTGCAGCCGCTATTGACCCGTCCTGCATATTATTTCTGAATGACTATAATGTTATTAGTGAAGGCTACAATCTCAGCACCTATAAACAGATGGCATATAACCTCATTGCACAGGGCGCTCCTGTCGGCGGCCTCGGCGTCCAGTGCCATATGAGCACCGGTTTTGACCCGGCTGTTGTTAAGGCCAGATTCGACGCCGTCGCCGATGTTAATCTGCCAGTATGGGTAACGGAATTCGATATCAGTCAGCCCGATGAAAACATCAGGGCCGATGAACTGGAGGATTTTTACCGCGTCGCTTTCAGCCACCCGACTGTTGAAGGGATACTGATGTGGGGATTCTGGGAGGATTCACACTGGCGGGAAGATTGCTACATTGTAAATTCCGACTGGTCACTTAATGCCGCCGGTGTCAGATATGAAACTATTATGGACGAATGGACAACTAATGATTCGGCCGTTACAGACATCAACGGAATTGCGGACTTTAACGGCTTCTACGGAACTTATGATGTCACTCTTACCCTGCCCGGAGAAGACCCGACTGTTACCACTATTAAAATAAATCCCGGCGAGCAAAACATATTCAGGATTGACCTGACAGGTGTGCCCATACCGACCACCTGCCGGCAAGTACAGGATTTTGATTTGGCCTTGCCGGGCGATTTGGACGGTGATTGCATTGTCAATCATACGGACCTGCAGGTCCTGACGAACCAATGGCTTTCAACTGACCCTTATGCAATACTCCCGAATTACTCTCCTGATATATCCAGCCCGGAAGATGATAACGTCAATCTTCTCGATTTTGCTTTTCTGGCGCTCGACTGGCTGAACTGTAATAATCCACAGGACGATAATTGCCTGCGGACCTGGTAAAAGAAAAAAACGCCCTCAAATAAAACTTGCTTTGGCTATGGTTGTTCCTCAAACCATCTATCCGCCAGTATGGCAAAATCCCTGAAGTCAACGAAGTTGTCCTGGAAAATATCCGCCTTGATACCAGTCTCAAGCCATTCATCTGCCATTATCTCAAGGTCTTCAAAGTCAACTCCGCAGTCCCCGCTAATATCAGATACAGAACACAATCTTAAATAGTCAACATACATCGTATCCTGCCCGCCCCCACTGTTAAAAGCGAATATAAGATTGACGAAGCAGGGATCCGCAGCTATATCATCAAGGTATTGAGAGTAATCCCATGATACTGTCATTGTCCGCTCAGGTGAACCATCCCAGGCGTCAAAATGAGCCGCCGGTTTGTTCACATCAAGGTCAACCCACAGTCCATCTCCACCATCGTCGGCGTTGAGCGAGACTGTGTAAATCTCGACCCAGCCAACTGTCGTACCGGCAGGAATCGAAAAATCGATTAACAGTTTATCGTACTCCATAAAAGCGGCTCTCTGGGTAGCGTTCAGTTTCATCACTAAGCCGTTGCCCCAGCCGGATTGTACTATTCCAAGAGAGTAATTGCCGTGAGTAACTCCAACATAACCAGGCCAAATGTATTCATTTCCATGACAAGGGTCGGGAGGATAGATTGGTTTTCCACTGTACCAGTCTATCCAAATCCCAGGATCAGGAGGTTCTTCCCAACTTTCTAAAAGATATCCGCCATAACATACACTGACCAACGCTAAAAATAACAAATAGATAGTTATATTTCTCATGATATATTCCTCCTTTTTTGTGTGCTCGATATGGCCTCCACTTCTCAAAGGACACTAAAAAATCAATAGTATAGCTATATATTTTAACTGTCCTTTGGTAATAAAATACCACTATGGCATTTTCCTTTCAAGGTATTTCCCCCTTTTTTTCCCGTATTTTACTGCAAAAATCTCAAACTTAAAAATAAGAACTGCCCTTCTCAGGGCCAATAATGCACCATTATCACCTAAAATTACATTATTTTCCTGCAGGTTAATAATGAAAAATATCGCAGAAGTAATTGATAACAGAGGATCCAGATACTATACACTCCAGGAAGCCTGAAAGAATTACCTGAAAAAAACAAGCAAAAGAAAAAGCGCCTTCGCCCCGTTAGAGGCGTCGGCGCTTTATTCTGTCTAATTGACTTTACTCAGTTACGAATCAGCGTTTTTTACGACGCAGCAATAATCCACCCAGACCGAGCAGAGCGATTGTCGTCGGCTCAGGTATCAACCTTGCCTTATCGACGTACATCTGGTCAGCTCCATCGCCACTGTTGAACGCAAGGATAAACTCTGCAAAACCGGGTGCCGTCTCTGGCTTCCAGGCGCTGTAGTCCCACGTTACTGTCATTGTACGTTCTGGGGACCCATCCCACATGTCGAAATGAGCGCCGGGTGTGGGTTTATTCACATCCATATCTGCCCAGTCGAATCCCTCAACATTAACAGAACATGTGTAAACCTCAACCCAGCCGCCAGCGGTGCCGGCAGGAACCGAAAAGTCGATTTGAAATTTATCATTGGCCATAAAATCGTCTATATAGCCGTTATCCTGCAGCTTAATCGATAGGCTCTGGCCCCAACCAGACTGTTGTACTCCAAGGGAGTAATCCACATGAGTAACACCCACTGTCTGCAGAAAGGTGTACGCGGCCACATCATTAGGATTCGGGGGATCAGCAATTGATTCTCCACTGCCCCAATCAATCCATCCATCGCCGGTGGTATCTTCCCAGGTGCCTATAACCGTCGCACCGTAACTGATGCCCGTCAAGACTAAAACAATTAAAGTGACAATTAACTTTTTACTCATAACATGCTCCTCCTATTCAGATTTTGAAGCATCTCATTTTTCATTTCTTCAAAGTTGTTAACAAAACACACACTCTCAGACACATACCCAAACTCTGACTGCGTTTAGCACATGCCTTCTTCGGGCTTTGGGGATTCGAGCATCTCCTCTTCGGTCTTTGGTCTTCACTGAAATGCTCTTGCGTGCCCTCCTCTTCATAAAGGACACTCTCAAAGCCACGACAAACAACTACAGTAATCGAAACGCTTCAGCAATCCTTTACATATAAATTACCATTATAGGTAATCCAGGTCAAGCTTTTTTACCCATTTTTTCAGCCCGATAAACATTTATAAGCAAAAAAGCCAAATATCGGCAAAAAACCGTGTTTTTAGGCCAAAAAACCGCCCCTTCAGGCTCAATCAGTAAAAATACTGGATTTTCAGCCCTTCAAGGTTAAAAAAATTATTACCTATTTATAGTTATACAAACTGACTTTTTGTATGCCGAAACCCCCGAAAGGCAGACGCACATGCCGGCCCTGGTGGTCTTCATCGCCGTTCAGCCATCGCCCCCCGACCCATTGACCCTGCTCGAAGTGCCCTTCCTGAACGCTCACTATCCCGGCACTGTGTTGTTGTTTTTCCGGAGCAAAAGTAACGATAATACCGCTGCCGGCAATGACATACTGGTCCGGGCCGGTTGAAATTATGATACCCCCGGCCTGCGGCCATACATCCGCTTCCTTCGGCCCACTCGACCAGCTCCATGTGTAATCGTGTGAAGCCTTGACAATGTACTGGCCCAGCTCAACCTTTGTGGTCTGGTTTTCTTTATCCAGTAAAACTCCAGCCATTATACCCCTGCCCTGTTTTTCAAGAATCAAAGGTGCTAATTGTGAAAGAACCGCATAGCTTTGTCCGACCGGAGCATTGTCAGGCTCGACTGTACTGTCTATCCCGAACGGCGAAAAACCTATGGCGTCATACCGACCAAACACGTACATCGCCTTTGCTCCGCAGTCAGCGTCGTTTTTCGCCTCAGGTATGAACAGCGGATTACCGCTGCGGTGATACTTGCGGCACCAATGTGCAAAGTTATGAAAGTAGATATCAGGAGAGTGAAAATCAATATGCGGAGCAGCAGCCCGCCAAATGTCCATCAGATGCGGTAATGGCCCAGCACTTGGATATTGACCGGGCTTGTAGTTCGGCCGAATCAACGCCGCATTAACAAATATCGGCAGAGGATATTCGGCCTTGCCCACCTGAGCCAGATAATTAACATACCGGCCAAAGTGCCAAGCCATGAAGATTTCGTCTGTTCCCAAACCTCCGCCGAAGACCTCTTCCCAGTTTCCGCCGGTTTTATAGCCCCCTGCCGCCCACACTTCACTAAACTCGGGTATAAGCGTCTCTTTATGCTCGGCCAGGTAATCCATCAATTCTTTCGGCACAGGCTTATCGAAGGCCTCATTCGCAGCTTCACTGTGGTCTCGTGCATCGGTCAGCATCCCGATTTCATTCTCGACCTGAACCATAATGACCGTATGGGCTTCGCCGTCCACTTCGCGAATATGTCTCATCAAAGCAACAAAGGCACGCGCATCGGCATCACGATTTTCTAAGCTAAAAGGTGACAGGATTTCCATAGCCTTTCCGTCTTTGAGCCGGGCCATGGGAAAACGCTGCTGGTCGGTTTTGACCCAGCCGGGCGCATAGCAGGACATACTGTTCTTCCAGCTTCCAAACCAAAGCAGAACCAGTCTCAGCTCGTATTGTCTTGCCCCCTCGATAAGCCCGTCTACCAGAGAAAAATCGAACTTGCCTTCCTGTGGCTCTATCAATTCCCAGTAAACAGGGGCAAGTACCGTATTAAGATTCATCTGGACCAGCTTCGGCCAGACAGGCTCCATATAGTCCAGGCTGGAAGCACTGGAGTTATGCAGCTCCCCGCCAAGAATCAGAAATGGATTTGCGTCCACCATTAACTGAGTAGCATTAGCCTGTTTTCTCAGGTATGGTATGTCGCTAAGAATCGATTCTTCGGAAAGACCCGCCTGGCTGAGAATCAACATTGAGCACAGTGCGAATATACAGCGATTGTATGTATTTTTGTTTAACATAAGTTTTAGCCCTTAAATTCGTACCCTGTCTCTTGCGGCATATTATTTGCCAAAACGGCTTCCGTCAATGCCAAAGATTGACAGTTGAGGTCAAGTGTTATTATAGTACAGCTGCTTTTTGAAGCGCCCGTAGCTCAGTAGGATAGAGCGTCGGTTTCCTAAACCGAAGGTCACAGGTTCGAGTCCTGTCGGGCGTAGTTTAGGTATAGAACTTCAGGCAAAGCTGGCGGAACTGAGTAATTCCTGTTCGGCGTCTTTGGTCCACATCCCGTCTTTAAGTTTCGCTGCGACGCGAGGATATTTCTCTTTCAGTTCGTACAATCTTATAAGAGGCAGATTTTCCATCTGGGGGTATACAACAATCTTGCCCGCCACTGTTCGATTCTTCACAGCACGGATACCTTCAATAGCCCCGGCCATCCCGCTGACGGCATCCACACAACAATCTGTGTCGAGTTGTCCGTCAAGTACCCTTTTCAAAACAAGCTTCATATCAGACAGACGCGAGCCGCTGGCGCCAAATATAAAGCACTTATTGGCAATGTACCTGTCTAAATCCAGCTTTTGCCTTACCGACGCAGGAATACCCGCAAAAAGATTGATTAACGTCCCTTCTACACTGTCATTTACCGCCTGGGCGACGAGAGAATCATCGGGAGCCATAACCACAAAATAACTAAATTTCTCCTTTACAACCTCTTTCTGAGGATTAAAAACAGACAAATTCACATCTGTTCTACGCGCAACAGTATTGACCTTCCGCTTTAATGACTCCAGCCGTTCGTCATCAATGTCTGCGGCGGCAATTGAACTTCCTGTGCCGCAACAGAGCAATCGAATAGTATGCATCTGCCCCATAGGTCCTGCCGCACCAATGATGAGCACCTTGTCTGCCTTTCTGACTTCACCAGTTCCGGGAATATATTTGTAGCTTTCCGAAGCATTGTTCCCAGCCGTTCCAATCCATCGGGTCCGGCTGTAATGCACCCGACCGACCCCGATAGAAACTTCCCGCCCAATTTTGCGTCCTCTAAGAACAATGTTGATGATACCGCCGGCGGCCAGCTTATCATTCAACAGTTCTATCACGACCGGGTTAGACCCAAAATAAACTACATCATCAAATGCTTCATCTGGTAATAAATCTAAGGAGTCAACTCGAACAATATTGGTCCCCAGATTCAGGATAGCCTCAAACTGGTCGTCATTATCATAAAAAGCTGTAACCAAAGCAGGTTTGCCTTTCGGCGAAAAACACTCTTTGATTCCTTCGATATCTCTGCCCGCCTCGGCCGCAATCAACAGCTTTCCACCCGGCAAAATAGTATTTCGCTCATAGGTGGTATATGAACTTTCCACACAGGCACAGGGCTCAACCAGGGCAAGCGATGAAGCGCTCATTTCCCTTTCGACAGCTATTAAAGAACTTTCGCCGCTTTGCGGGTCTATAATAATCCTCTCATCCATCAGGACATACTGCTGCAAAGCACCTTCAAAATTGTACCCAAAGGCGGCATTGGACTTTTCCGTCTTCATCCAACGATAGTCCGGCTGAACTATTACTCGCTGACCTTCTCGATGATGTGACACCTTCTCTCCGGTCGCCACAATTGTGCATAATGTTTCATGTCCCGGTACAGTAGAGACCGCGCCGGGCCTATAGCAAGGCACCTCTCTTAAAATCTCTGGACTTATTCCGGAAACGACCTCACCTTTTCGGACATGCTTATCGAACTGTCTAAGCAATTTCAAATCCGAAAAACACAGACCGACTGCTTCGACGCGGGCCAGTATCTGATATGGGCCGGGTGAAAATACCTTTTTATGGCTGTTGAGTTTTACGCGGTCAGCACCGACTAATTCTACCGCATTTTGCGTCGATGGTATTCGCATAGGCTTCTGATGATACTACACCGCAGTGTCTTAAACAACCTTTAGCAGCCTTTTCCCTTGATTAGTGATAGTTTTTAATGGATACTAAAAGCGGTTTAATATCGCCTTTTCACTCAGGTTACTATAGTAAACAATACTATGAAAAGAGGGATTATAACGCTTCTATGTCTTTGCCTTGCCGTTGTGTCAGGATTTTACATGTGGCGATATTATGACGGCTGGGGTAGATATTGGGTCAGGTACTATTTTTCCGGCGCCGTTTATGTGATTATTTGGTCTTTGCTGTTTTTCCTGTTTTGGCCGAGCCGGAGAAATGTCATTCGAATACCCATCGCTGTTTTTACCGCGACCTGTATCTTAGAGTTTCTTCAGCTTTGGAGGCTGGATTTTTTGCAGGCGTTTCGCTCGACACTTGCAGGAGCGGCGCTTATGGGAACGACTTTTGTATGGCTGCAATTCCCATTCTATGTCCTGGGTGCTATAGTCTCTATAATCATGCTCAGACTGCTTATAAAAATCAAATAGGCCCGCAAATACATCCAAGACGACAAGCTGCTAACCTGCCGTTCTGTTATTTACTTTGGCCGATTTTGGGACGTTCCGGTCTAAGCTGAAAGTGAAAAAATAAATATACTCGGTTTTTCGCTTTTTTGCATTTTTGTCTTAGACTTTATATGGAACCAGTAGAATAACAGAAGAGTTTTTGGCCTAAACAGCCCCTTTTCAGGGAAGAAAACCTATGATTCACGAATTATCGGACGAATGCCTCTTCGTCGGTTTAACCGGCTGTGAGGTGCTCAGCAAAGAACTTCGGCACGTCAACGAGACGCTCGAAGAAAACTCCCGACGCCACGTAATAATGGACCTTTCAAGGATTCGGATGCTGACCTCCTCTCATATTTCCAACCTTATGCTACTGCACAATATGCTCGAACAAAACGGTTATAAGTTCATTCTTTGCCACGTGTCATTTCAAGTCAAGTGCGAATTCACAGTATGTGGTCTGCGGGATATGTTTCACTTTGCTGAGGACAAATATGAAGCTATGGAAAAGCTTGCACAGAAAGTATAATCAATTAAAAAATACTCTTTCGAATTATCCCTCCACTGCATTTAACACAGACAGGTGATTATAGTTTAACCTTGATTCCCTTTGCCCGGTATTCTGCCACAAAATCTCTAAGGTTTTGAATCAGCACTTCAAGCTGTTCAGTATTCTCCAGCAGGTTTTCATACAGTCGTCCGTCGTTGACGAACCTTGCCGCTGTGCCGTCACCCGAATTGACTTTTTCGGCTATCATTCGTAATTGACGTATTGTCTCGGTCAACTCTTCAGCGGCTTCGTTTGCAGTGCCTGTGAACCTGTTGAGGTCTTCGAGCGCATCGGCAGCCTTGGCGGTAACTTCGGACAGGTTATCGAGGGTTTTCTGAATATTTTGCTTGTTTTTTTCGTCACCGATGATGTCATTTGCATTACCTACGAGGCTTTCAATACCGGTGATGAGGTCATCCAGCTTCTTTTGACTCTCCTCAGGGAAGAATTCGCTGGTCATACCGGTGGAACCCTGCAGTTCCATCCCGTCGACAAGATATACGGTCTCAGGGCGGTTGGGGTCCAGCGGCTTTTCTTCTTTGTCAGGGTCGACGTTCAGTTCAATGTAACTACTGCCCAGACCTCGTGTCATAACCTTTACATCAACATTCGAAGGTATATTTTTGTATTTCTTCTCGATACTCAATACGCACATTGTTTGATGATAGGTCTTCTTTGTCCGGTCATCGTAGCGGCGCTCAGGCGGCATTATGTTGGTGACGCGTCCGATTTGATAGCCGCAAAATCTGACCGACGTATCTTTCTGGACGCCCTGGGCGGTAGGGAATTTGACAAAAATCTGGAACGAACGAATCTCAGTTATCTTGCCGGGCAGGTCCTGGAACATGAATATCAACCAGACGACGGCACATAATGCAATAACGACAAATACACCTACCGTTATATTTCTCCAACGCTGAGTGGTCTCGTAGTCACTCACCTGGCGTCCCTTTCAAATCGGTCCTGCCTTCAATAAACAACTCCCGGATTGCCCGCAGAGGATAGCCGCTTTTATTGAGCTTTCTTATAAGCTTAATTCTCTCTACTGCCTTGTCATCAAACATCCTTCGTCCCGTATCGGTCACTTCGGTCGGTTCGAGCAGTCCGACCATCAGGTAATATTGCAGACTTTGCCGTGAAACGCCAGCTTTTTTTGCCGCCTTACCTATGGGCATTAACGCCTTTCTCTCGTCCACATCCTTACTCCGGCAAATCTCTCTCGCCCGGCTTATTTTTCATTCCTGCCGGCGCGATTGGCAAGAACCACCAGCGAATCCGTCACCATCGCAAGCGTAAGCTTCTTTGCCGCATCAGCGGGGCAAACCGCCCCATTTATCTTTTTCGGCCAATTTGAACCGACCAGTACAACATAATCGAAGCTGGACGGAATCTCGCCCGAATTGAGCCGAAAAGCCTCACGAATCAGGCGTTTGAGCCGGTTACGTACAACCGCCCCGCCGCATGACCTGCCAAGCGATATACCGATTCGTGAGTGGTCGAGGCTGTTCGGGCAGGCGTAAACGACAAGTAGTCCGTCGCCGGCACGTGCGCCGGTGTCGATAACCTGCTTAAACCGACGATTGGTAAGCAGTCTTTTACTTTTTGTAAAAGATGACGCCTTCAATAATCGCTCAACCGGTTCCTGATATATTTTTAAATGTTTCGATATTATAGTCCAACTAATTGCATCCCATCGGCCCTCTGCCGCCGATGAAGTACTTCAGCACTTATTTTGCGCATAGTCTTAGGCAAATCGAGCATCCCGACCAGCTTATCCCGGTCCCGAGGTGATATGACCGGCATAGTTTCAAGATTATAGTGTCTCATATGGTCTATGACATCCTCAAGCGGCTCGGCAGGGAACGTTATGTCCTTGACAGACTCAGCCACGTCGCAGGCCAGCAGCCAGCCAGCCACGTCCTGACTGGCAAACATCTCTTTTATACCGGCGACAGTAATTATACCGACTATACGCCCGTCATTATCAACAACGGGGTAACACACCATATCCGTCCTGCTGAAAATCTCCAGTATCTCGTGCAAAGGAGTACCCTGTCCAATAGTGACAGGCTGGGCATCCATAACGTCTTTTACCTGATATGTTTTGATAAGGTCTTCTTCGGTTATGTTAAGACCGACCTCTCCTGCCTTTTTAACTCCGACCTTGACCATCATCGGCCCGAAGATTTCCATAAGGAATGTTCCAGTCATTGTTACCATGATTATCAAATCGCTGAATTCTTCGCCTAACTGCTGGCTGGCCAATATGGCAAGACCGATTGCTACACCAGCCTGGGGCAGCAGACAAATGCCGAGGTATTTCCTGACGGTGGCCGTTGCGCCGGAGTAACGGGCGCCAAACCAGCTTCCTGCAATTTTGCCGAATGCTCTGCATAGCACATACACAACAATCATCGCAATCATCCAGCCGGTTAACATGCTGAACCGCATGTGTGCTCCGGCCAATACGAAAAAGGCGGTGTACAACGGCGGGGAAAACTTCTCTATCAGGCTGAATGTATTCTTGCTCCTGCGAGGAGACAGGTTCGCAATAGTGATGCCGAAGGTCATGGCCGGCAGGATAGGGTCGATGCCGGGTATGATTGAGATGCCCACAACTATCAGCAGCGATGAAACCGAAAAGCCGAGTATCTTGTCGTCCGCTCTTACGAACCTGAGCAGCAGATATAACAGCAGCCCCGCTACAAAACCCAGTGCAATAGCCCCGAGTATCTCGCCAAACAACAATACAGTGGCGCCGAGCACAGATTCCTTACCCGTTCCAAGCAAGGCTTTTGCTCCGGTTGCAGCCCCCCGATACAATAAAAGGGCAAGCGCATCGTCAAGTGCAACTATAGCCAGAATTGTCGCGGTCAGCGGTCCGCGCGTCTTGTACTCCCACAAAACGTTGGCTGTTGCGGCAGGCGCGGTGGCTGAAGCAATTGCACCGAAGACAAGCCCCACTGCCAGGGCCGCCGGCAACCGTCCATAAACCAGGTACGTAAAACCCGCCGTGCCCATAAAAACCAGGAAAAACGCGCCGAGGCCCTGTGAAAACAAAATGATAAAAAACTGTTTGCCGAATTTCCTAAAGATATCACCACGCAGTTCGCTTCCTATCATAAAACCTATTATACCGAGAGCAAACATAGTAAAGGGATTTAGATGTTCTATCTGTCTTTCCGTGATAACGCCGAGGATATCACCTAGCAGTATCCCCACAAAGATACAGCCGACTACCTGTGGTATATGCATTCTCTGAAAAAGGCGAGAGCCGACTGTCCCGCCCAGTATGACCAGGCCAAACAGCAAAACTGGATTGAGATGTAATTCCGTGCTACCGACTGAAGAGAATATCCCGACCATTACCGCTCCGATTAACCGTGCCTGCCGAAGAAACTTACACACCAGCTGAAGCGTGCATACTATCAGCTTTTTGCTGTCTTGACAATACTTCGGCGCTGAGGCCGCGATGCACCGCCTGACAGTCGAGAACGCCGAGCAATGTGTTTTCCCCCCTGCCGTCAACTATCGGTATGTGCTCGAGACGCATCTGCCGGGCTTTGTCAAGGGCCTCCGATAAAGGTATATCCGGCCCGATCCTGGCTACTACCGGTTCAGCTATATCAAGAGCCACCAGCCAGGTATTGAGCTCCTGTGTACTAAATGTCCTGCGAATACCGTCCAGCGTAATTGCACCGATAAGCTGTTTGTCTTTGTCGGCAACAGGGTAGTAATAAGAATCGGTATTGCTTACTATTTCTATAACATCGGTCAGCGGTGTGCCTACATCTATTACCGGGACAGTCTTACTCATTACATCAGCCACTTTGTAGGTTTCAATCAAATCCTCTTCGGTGACATTAGCCCCGACTTCACCGGCCTTGCTGATTGCGATACGAGTTCCGATAGGTCCGATGATTTCAAAGAAAATCGTTGTGGCGCAGATAGTATTAAGTACAAGAACAGCGACATCGTTTCCCTGCTGGCCAAAAGACCTGAACTGTCCCGAGGCCAACATCGCCAGGCCGATAGCAACTCCAGCCTGTGACAAAATACCAAGGCCGAGATAATTTCTGATTATTCTGCCCTGGCGGGATATGACGGCGCCGACAAATGAGCCTCCAATCAGCCCTGTAATTCGACAAAGAGAATAAACCAGCCCAATAAGCCCCATCTTTGGCAGCAGGCCTATATGCAGGTTCGCTCCTGCGAGAAAGAAAAAGATAATGTAAATAGGCATCGTAATGGTTTGGATAGCCTGATAGGCCTTGCGATTGGAAATCGGGAAAAGATTCACATACGTCATTCCGAGAGCCAGATTAGCCAGAATCAAAGAGCACTTGAAATACTGCGCAATACCTGCACAAAGAAGAACTGCTCCAAGAGAAACCGACAGCATGCTCTCCTGTGCGAAGAGCTTTCGGCTAAGATACCCGGCTGCGGCGCCTATCGCTCCGCCAAGTGCAATGGCCCCGATTATCTCAACGGCAGGAACGAAAATCATATTCGTGGCGGAAACACTCTCGCCTGTAAAGAGAATCTCTGCCAGAGCTGCGGCTACTGCGAATATTATTATAGCCAGTCCGTCGTCCAGACCCACTACTGCATACAATGCGTTGGTCAAACGACCCTTTGCCTTATATTCATGGAGCACGGCAACCGTGCCGGCCGGCGCCGATGCCGGTGCAAGTGCGCCAAATATCAAAGCTAAATAAAGCTTACCGGTCAGCAAGTACACTCCAAGTGTTACTACAACAAAAGCTCCGAAGGATTCCAAAAGGGTTATTATCCCTATTCCGCTGCCCATCTCGCGGAGCGTCTTGACTTTCATTTCAGAACCGATAGCAAAAGCTACTATGCTAAGGGCCAGTCCCGGGAAGAACTGAAAACTGTCCAGTAAATCTTCTTCAAAGACACCCAACAGCGAAGGACCAAATACTACTCCGGCAAGAAGATAGCCAAGCACTGCCGGCAGTTTTATCCTTCCGGCAAGCTTGCCTGCAAGAAATCCGAACAGAAGGGCTAACGCCACTGAAAATAGAGCATTCATTATCCTGACCCCGGCTAATCTTTACTTAACCACAATAACCTCTAAATTTATGAATCGGCAAAACCTATTAAGCTAAGGAAGCTTAATTGTTATGTCAAAGAATTTCTTATCCAATAACAAGGCCTTTTTCTCAACCATCTCGAATATAAAGCCGATTTTCTGCTTTTATCGACTCCTTACCGGGGCTCACGGACAAAATTTGATTGCATATATGCCGAAGGTCGATACCATTATTTATCGAACTGCGGCCCCAGTCAGGGGGTAGAATCTATAGAAATCGCTTTAAAGCAGGAGATTAGGCTATGTTACAGCATCAACCGAAGAATTCAAGTCTTCTCGCTATAGTAACAGCGGGAGTTTTAGTATTGGTTATTGTTGTAACTTTCGGCTGTAAAAAAAATACCGAAGATTCCGGCCCACCCAATACTGAAACGAACGTAAACAATAGAGAGGCACTGTCCCTGACCATCGAGCAACGTCAGGAAATGAATCCTTATGCCACGGCAGAGGTCGCAACCGGTGCAACATTAGCACAGATAGTTGCCGCCAGGAGAACATGGGACCCTATACTCCAGCAGTGGTACGGCCAGGACGCACCGGATTTTGCACTTACAGACCTGCAGGGCAAACAGCACAGGCTCAGTGATTACAAGGGCCGTAACGTCCTGGTCGTATTCTGGACAACATATTGTCCTCCCTGTAAAATGGAAATACCTCATCTGTCTATGCTGGAAAAACGCATTTCGCCTGATTATCTGAAGATTCTGGCGGTGACAAATGAAAACAGGCAGATGATCCAAAAGTTCGCAGCCAATTACGGAATTAATTATACTATCCTGTTCGACAAAGGGGTGATACCTAATCTCTACAGGGCGATTCAATCCAAAGGAATACCCAGCGCAGCCTATATCGACCCACAAGGCAAGATTAAATTCATTACCCTGGGACTCGTTCCGTTTGAGGACACCAGGGCAATACTACAAGCCCCAAAATAGCAAGGCAGCAAACAACAAAAACCCGAAAAAATTTCTGGACAGATAAATTAAGAGAGTCTATAATTACTTGTTTATAATCAGACTGGATTAAATTTGTCAAAGAGGTTCGTATATGGCACATAAGAAAGGACAAGGCTCGTCAAGAAACGGCAGAGACAGCAATCCCCAGTACCGCGGGGTCAAGCTGTTCGGTGGTCAGCAGGCCAGGACGGGAGCAATAATCATACGCCAATGCGGAACCAAGTTTCATCCCGGCGCCAATGTGAAGATGGGCAGAGACTGTACATTATTCGCGACAGCCGATGGAATGGTCCGGTTTCAGGGCAGGAAAGTACACGTCGTGTGAAAATTCGCGAATTCAAATAAGAGCAACCATAAGAACGGCTTCGGCCGTCCTTTTTTGTTAAAGCACAAAATTATATACTAATTTTGCTCTAATCGCCGATTATTCAATATAACTATTCTCTTTTATCGAAGCGAATTTGGCAGAAGAAGTTATGGAAACAACTTGTGTAAACACATTGGAAAAATCTTTCTTTGTCGTTGACTCTATTAATGAGCTTGCCAGGTTCTTCGGCTTTAAAAAAGACGGTGTGTTAATAGAAGATGACCTGGACCAGGTAAGATTTATTGAGGACCTGAATTCGAGAAGGCGCAGAGATGCCGAGGTACTTTCGCTTGTGGCTGCGAACGTACAACCGGGAAAATTGCTCGACATCGGCACTCATTTTGGGCGCAGTGCGGCAAGGATGGCTGTGAACTCGCCACAGTCGATGGTTTATACTGTAAATATACACCCCGACGAATACGCACAGGGCGGCACCCTGACAACCGAATGCCTGAGTGTAGAAGAAATCGGCTCCTATTATCGCGAAAAAGGCCTGACTAACCTCACACAGATTTATGCAAACACAAAAAACTGGATTGTGCCTGATTATATAAATGACTTGTCACTGGTATATGTTGACGGTTGCCACGACAAGGAGTTCGTTTACTCAGATACAAGGCTCATCATTGACAGGATAATTTCAGGCGGTTTCATATTATGGCATGACTGCAGCCCGATATACAGAAAGCAATTCCACTGGATAGAAGAAGCCATGCAGGGAATAGAGAGATTGTTGAGTGAAGGTATTATCCGGGGCAGCATATTAAATGTCCGTAATTCCTGGATAGGCATCTGGAGAAAATCCTGGTAATTTATAACCGTTGGTTTCAGCTGTAATCCTCCACCAAATCACACATTTAGGTTTCACACATAACGCTTCGGCGTTATAGAATTCCGGTTTTCCAATGGGAAAGTCTATCCCGTTGGGCTAAAATATGTACTTTGCTACGTCTGCGTTTGTAGAATTATAAGGACCGAAAATCAATGTTTGTCGATGAAGCAAAAATCTATGTCAAGGCAGGTGACGGCGGCAACGGCTGCCTGAGCTTTCGCCGGGAAAAGTTCGTACCCAAAGGCGGACCCGACGGAGGCAATGGCGGTCATGGTGGAGATGTATATTTCGAGACCGTCAAAGACCTCGACACCCTTTTGGACTTTGCCGGCAAGCACCACTGGATTGCAGAGAACGGAAAATCCGGCGAAGGTTCAAACAAACACGGGGCCAACGGCCAGGACCTGATTATCAGGGTCCCACAGGGAACTCTAATTTATGACACAGGTTTAGATTTACTGCTGAAGGATATGGACGAGGTCGGCCTGAAGGTATGCGTATGCCGAGGCGGAAAAGGAGGCAAAGGAAACAAGGCCTTCGCAACAAGCACCAATCAAACCCCACGAACAACAACGCCCGGCAAAAAAGGACAAGAGCGAAGTATACGGCTGGAGTTAAAACTCATCGCCGACGTCGGTCTGGTTGGATTGCCCAATGCCGGAAAGAGTACGCTTATTTCGCGTTGCTCGGCAGCCAGACCCAAGATTGCCGATTATCCTTTTACCACACTCGAGCCGGTGCTCGGCATAGTCGAGCTGAGCGACTACAGGCGATTTGTAATGGCCGATATACCAGGCCTGATTGAAGGGGCACATGACGGGGCCGGCCTGGGTTACGAGTTCCTGCGGCATATAGAAAGGACTACCGTCCTTGCACATATACTTGATATAATGCCTGCCGACGGGTCGGAGCCGGCAGAGAACTATCGAAAAATTCGAAACGAGCTGACCCGGTATAGTAAGGCCCTTGTTGAAAAACCTGAGATTATCATCGCCAATAAAATCGACCTCGACCCCGATGCGGCCGCAGTTAAACGATTACAGGAGCGACTGGGAAAACCAGTGGTTCCCATCTCAGCAGTTACGGGTAGCGGAATAAAAGAACTGTCCGAAATTTTGTGGCAAAAAGTAAAAACGGCAAAAAAGTCGGAAGACCAGGAATGAACCTGATTGCAATCGATATTGGTAACAGCAATATTCGCGTCGGCCTTTTTCTCGAAGGCGAGCTGAAAAGCGTAGATTCCATATCCGGCGACGACCGGGCCAGACTAACTGAGATTCTCAAGACCGTCTGGGAGCAGATACCCGTTTCCAAAAGCTCGAAAGAAGGAAAACGCGACGGAGTCATTGTAGTCAGTTCCGTCAAGCCCGCGTGGATAGACCTCGTGCGAAAAATCGCCAAGGGCGAAATAGGCGAAAAGATTCTAGTCATAGGCGATAATATCCCCCTGCCGATGGCGATGTTCGTCGATGAGCCGATGGCGGTCGGGACTGACCGGGTCGTTGCTGCTGCTGCTGCTTATGCCGTCGTGGAAAACGCCGTAGTAGTCGCCGACTTCGGTACGGCATTAACGATAGATTTAGTTGACCAGAACGGCGTATTCCAGGGCGGCGTGATATGTCCTGGGCTGGCTATGGAGGCGAAGGCTCTCAAAGACGGCACCGCCCAATTGCCGGAAGTAACAGTTACCAAACCCACTACACCTTACGGTAAAAACACAGCCGATGCCATTAACTGTGGGCTATATTACACGGCGATAGGTACATTAGAGGAGGTCATTAGACGGTACGCGGAAAAAATCGGCCGTTGGCCGCAGACGATTCTCACCGGCTCAGCCGCGCAAATCATAAAGGATGACTGCCAATTCATAGACAATTACGTACCCGACTTGGTAGTCAGAGGAATCGCACTTGCGTACCGCAGGTATCTCGACGAAAAGAGCGGAGCGATAGTTTAACTTATGGGTACTCTGGCAGCGGTAATGACCGGCAAGGGCACCGGCGCCATCGCAACCGTCGCACTATACGGCCGGGACGCGGCAGAAATCCTCAATAAGTTCTTCAAGCCAAAGGTCCATTCATCCATATCTTTCGATGCAGGAAAAATATCTCTGGGTGAAATCTACGACGAAAACAATCCTGTCGATGAGGTTATGATTGGCTGCGAAGGCCCGGATTATTTTGCTATTCACTGTCACGGGAATCCATTGATAGTCGCGGACATAATGAGGCTGTTACAGAAACACGGTGCAGAACCGGTTACAGGCGAAAGAATACTTACCGAAGTATCCGGCGAATTGAATTCAATTGCAACTGAAGCCAAAATAGCCGTCGCCGATGCAAAGACCTTGGAAGCCACAAGAATAATATTATACCAAGGCAGTAAAAGCCTGAGCCAAACATTGGCGGACTGGATGAACAATTCAGACCTGAAACAAATCCAGAAACAGGCTGAAGATATACTAGCACGCATCGCCGCTGTAAAACCACTGCTGTTCGGCTCTAAGATAGTCCTCGCAGGACCGCCCAATTCGGGTAAAAGTACACTGCTAAATTATCTTGCCGGAAAACAGAAGGCGATAGTCACGGAACTCGAAGGTACAACACGAGACTGGGTCAGCGCAGAGTGCGTCCTCGGCAGAATCTACGCGGAGGTAATCGACACGGCAGGTGTCGACGAAAGGCTATTTTCAGACAGCGAGGCTGTTGAAAAAACTGCTCAGCAAAATGCGAAAGAACTCCTTGCCACAGCCGATTTTGTACTTCTCGTACTCGATGCAAGCGTACAAGTTCAGGAAACACTCGATTTCTTCGCTGAAATACTGGCCGGTAAAAAAACACTGACAGTTCTCAACAAAATAGATCTGCCGGTGAAGCTCGACACTTCGCAGCTACCTCAAAATCTGAGCGACACAGTCAGCATAAGCGCTAAGCTCTCGACAGGCTGCGATAGGCTAATAGAAGTAATAGAGCAAATACTCGGCGTTACGAAGCTCGACGATAAAAAACCTGTATGTTTTACCGACCGACAAGAGCGGCTTCTGCACCAAATCATCTCATCAAAGACCAAAGAGCAGGCAGCTTCGGTAATATCAGAGTTGTTAAACGGCCCTCCTGAATAAAACACCTCCGGGAAATAGCGATTAATCTGTAACTACAGCACGGTATTGAACTTTTCCAATATTTCTTTGTGTTCAGGAATTTCGCTAAACTGTAAAAGCCATTTCCTGGTGTATTCAATGTCAATCGAGTCTTTGTTTTTAATCAATATGTTTTTTACGTCTTCGACATCAACTGCTCTTGCCGCGAGCATTTTATGAATAATAACGTCCTCGCAGGACGCAAACCTGGCCGGATAGCCGTCCATCTGAATCTTTTTAGACCTTTCGATGGCCTGCTGCTCATAGGGTGTGAAAGAGAAGATAAAATCCACACGTATTTTCGATTCCGGCTCCTGGGCAGGAAGAACCTTGGTATCTTGTGCAAAATCCTGTGGATTATCAGGTAGTATCTTCAAGTTCAAATCTTTACAAACCGCTTCAATTAACCGGAAGTTATCTGTATCTACCCCTAAAGTTATATCGATGTCTCGTGTCAGGCGCGGCGTTCCGTACAACAGAACAGCCTGCCCGCCGATTATCATATATGGGATTTTGTCCCGGTCTAAGCGTTGAGCCGTTTTTTTGATTAATTCTTCTATCACGAAGTCAGTCCGTTTATCGCTTTGGCAATCCTTAAATCAACTTCCAGTCCATCCAATATGTTGTCGTAATTAAAAACGCCCAAAGATACGGCCTCTCTGTGCAGTGCCTCATATATGGATAGAGCCTCTTTATGAGAAATATTTTCTTTCTCGATTAGTTCACGATAAAACCTGCTCAGCTTAAGTTTGTTTTGTATCATCGTCTGTTCACGTTTAAAGCTTGTCTGTACCGCCGAGAATATGGCAAATCCAGGGATCGTTCTCTTGCCTTATTTTCCCAGTTTTCCCCCTTGATGTAAAGGAATAAATGAACAAAGCCTCTTAACTTGTTAATTGAGCCGGCCTGTGTATAATCGTAAGTCTATGACGACAGATACCGAAAAACTGACGCCCGCGATGAAGCAGTTCCACAGATTCAAGGAGAAATATCCGGACTGCATATTGTTTTTTCGCATGGGTGATTTCTATGAGACCTTCTATGAGGACGCCAGGACATGCTCTCGCGTGTGCGGTCTGGCCCTGACCAGCCGAAGCAAAGGCACCAACCCTATTCCGCTGGCCGGTGTCCCTTACCACGCAGTCGATGGATATCTCAAAAAGATGCTCCAGGCCGGTTATAAAGTTGCGGTCTGTGAACAGGTCGAAGACCCGAAACTATCTAAGGGCGTCGTCAAAAGAGACATTGTGCGGATTGTAACACCGGGGACACTGACCGATGATATGCTGCTCGATTCCAAGAGCGACAATTTTCTCTGCGCGTTTACTCTCGGCAAAAATGCAAACGCAACACTGAGCTGGGTTGATATCTCCACAGGACACTTCTTCGTTCAGGAAGTGGCGGAAGATAAGCTGCTCGACGAGATTCTCAGGCTTGCTCCTTCCGAATGCCTGCTGGCAGACCGCAGGGGGGAATTGTTCGAGGCTGAAACCCGAAAAATCAGCAACCAGCTCACCCAGCTTACTAACGCGACGATTACCGAACGCCCTTCGTGGTATTTCGACCCATACCAGGCAAGGCAGAGGCTTCTAAAGCACTTCGGCACGGCTACCCTGGAAGGATTCGGAATCTCTGACGGCGACGAGACGATATGTGCGGCAGGGGCTGTAATCGAATATCTAAATGAGACACAAAAGACGACGGTTGCGCACATACAGGGCCTAAAAAAAATCGACCGAAAGCGCTATCTGCAAATAGACGCGACAAGTTTACAGAGCCTTGAGATTCTTCGAACCATTCGCGGCGAGAGTGCCAAAGGTTCATTGCTGGATTGCCTCGACCAGACCCTTACAGGTATGGGCGCAAGGATGTTCCGCAACTGGTTGTGTATGCCGCTCTGCGACATCGGCCGGATTGAGCTGCGGCAGGATGTTGTCGAAGAGTTTGTCGAAAAAGACAGCAGGCTTACAGAGATTCGTTCGCTGCTGTCGAAGATTGCCGATACCGAGCGTATCGCAGCACGACTTAGCACGTTCAGGGCAACACCGCGAGACCTTATCGCGCTGGTCAACACACTGCGGCAGGTACCGGCCGTGCGAGAAGCTCTGAGCGATTTTACAGCAGACCTTGGAATTAAGCTGGCCCAGAGTTGTGACAGTATGGAAGCTCTTGCGGATTTGCTCGAAACGGCTATCGAATCGAACAGTCCTGCACACACAAGAGACGGTGGTGTCATAAAAGAAGGATTCGATGAACAACTCGACCGGCTTCGCTCGATATCGAAAGATGGCCAAACATGGCTAAGCAAATATCAGGTGCAGCAGTCGCAGGCTACCGGAATATCCAATCTGAAAATCGGATATAACAAGGTCTTCGGATATTACATAGAGGTCAACCATTCGCAGGCTGACAAAGTCCCGGCCGATTATGTCCGCAAACAAACCATCAAAAATGCTGAGCGATACATCACCGATGAGTTGAAAAAATACGAAAACGAGGTCCTCAGCGCCGAAGAAAAGGCACTGGAGCTTGAGCAAAGACTCTTCGAGCAGGTCCGAAGTACGGCCTGCACATACGTCAGCCGTTTGCAGCAGTTAGCTGATACACTGGCTCAAATTGACTGCCTGAGCAGCCTGGCCTGGCTTGCCAAACGTCGCGGTTACGTCCGCCCCACCGTCACTAACGGCACCGAACTAACTATAATCGATGGTAAGCATCCTGTATTGGCCGAGACACTTGGCGCCGAGTTCGTACCTAACGACGTCGAATTAGGCAACGGTAATGGTGATGTCATAATAATCACCGGACCGAATATGAGCGGTAAGAGCACGTACATAAGACAAGTTGCCCTGCTGATACTGATGGCACAGACAGGCAGCTTCATACCCGTCAAAGAAGCCCGTATCGGCGCGGTTGACAGGATATTCACCCGCGTCGGGGCCTCAGATGAGTTGACACGGGCACAATCGACTTTTATGGTCGAGATGACCGAGACAGCGAACATACTCAACAACGCCACCGACCGCTCATTGATAATACTCGATGAGGTCGGACGGGGTACGAGCACATACGACGGCCTGTCACTGGCCTGGGCGGTGACAGAACACATCGCAACAAAAACAAAATGCCGGACATTATTTGCTACGCACTACCACGAGCTTACAGAATTAGCGGAACTTTTTACTAACGTCAAGAATTGCAATGTCAGTGTCCGCGAATGGATGGACGAAGTCGTATTCTTACATAAGATACTGCCCGGCGGGACCGATAAGAGCTACGGCATCCACGTCGCCAGATTGGCGGGTATTCCAAAATCAATTCTCGAACGAGCAAAGGAAATCCTTCAGGAACTGGAAAGCACATTCCAGAAAGAGGCTACCGGCGAACATCTTTCGCGTCACAAGACAAAGGAAGCAGACAAAGACAGCCTTTTCGTCGAGAAGCACAAAACCGTATTAGACAAACTATCATCTCTTGATGTAAATAATCTCACTCCCATCGAGGCGATAAATCTGCTGAATCAAATTAAAGACGAAATGGACTCGAAATAGTCTCCGACGAGATTAAAGTTTTTATTTCCCAGTAAAAACCCAAAAATCCTTGCTTAACTTTCCGGTGTTGATAGAATTTATGTCGGCGGAGTAAAACTTTATATGAAAGTCCTTGAAACAGACAAGATTCGCAAAGAGTTCGGCGGCCTTACAGCCGTCAATGACGTCGATGTCACTATCGAAAAGGGGCAGGTATGGGGGCTTATAGGTCCTAACGGGGCCGGTAAAACGACCCTGTTGCGGATGCTTGCTACGCTTTTGAGGCCGACTTCAGGGACAGCGAGACTACTCGATAATAATCTAACGACCGACTATCTTAGAATCCGAAAGAATATCGGATTTATGCCCGACTTTTTCAACCTTTACAACGACCTTCGGTTATGGGAATGCCTGGAATTCTTTGCACGAGCATACGGAGTGAAACCCAGAGAAATTCCGCATAAAATCGATGAAGTTCTCGAGTTCGTGTCGCTGCAGGAAAAACGCGACTCATTAATCCGGCACCTTTCACGCGGTATGGTCCAGCGGATGGGTGTGGCCGTGCTGCTTGTTCATGACCCTGATATATTTTTACTCGATGAACCCGCTTCGGGCCTCGACCCCAAGGCAAGGATACAGCTCCGCCAGGTCCTTTTGAAACTCAGTCGGGAAGGAAAGACGATTATCATATCATCCCACATACTCACCGAGCTTTCCGGTTTCTGTTCACACATCGCCATAATGGACCACGGCCGGGTCGTTGTGCAGGGTGCAGTTGACGAGATACAATCACGGCTGGGAGGCGCTAAACAAATCATTATCTGCGTCCTCGACGAGCCCGAAAAAGCAACCCGGGTAGTCGAAGGATTTGCCGCGGCGAAAATAGTCTACAGCCAGGGCAATACTATTAAAGCCGAGGTGGCCGGTACAAATGAAAATCTCGCTGAACTGAATACGGCTCTGGTCAGTCAGGACGTCAAAGTGACCGCTTTTTACGAGGAAAAAGAAAACCTCGAAGATTTGTTTATGAAAATAACCGCGAACCAGGCAGATGGCACAGGTGCGAGTGAAAATGTTCAGTAATCCGCTGATAAGAAGATACAGATACAGTCTAATGCGACCGGCGCAGTTCTGGGTATACGTCGGTATCTACATTTCCGTCATCGCAATGATGCTGTTGATAAACTACAGCATATATTCATATCAGGACGTGTTCGAAAAAATAACCGACCTGTACGATTCTCTGTACATTCAGTTTCTGGTAATCGAGACATTTATAGTATTGCTCTGGGGCGCGTTCAACTGCGGCTCTGCAATCAGCACCGAACGTACGGAGCGGACTTACGATTTCTTCAAGATGCTGCCGTTGCCGGCTTATAAAAAAATGCTGGGCATTCTAATAGGCAGGAATCTTGTCGTGCTGCTTTTGGCGGCGATAAATCTCGCTTTGCTGGTCTTCTTCGCAATTAAGGGAACTACAGGTACAAAGCTGCTTTTGGAAACATTGTTTGCCCTTGTCTCGGCAGGCTGTCTGTCCAATACAGTCGGACTGCTTACATCACTCTGCTCCAGGGGTAAAAGTAAAGGCGGCAAAGTCGGCGGTATTATATTGCTGCTTATATTCGGCGTCCCTCTGCTTATCCACGGGATATTAGCCGTCAGCCAGGTAAACAAGCTTGAAGGAATATATGCGAAATTTTACGGCCTGGAAGTGCCCGTGCTTATACTAACGGGCCTGATTATGCTGTACTTCGCCGGCTGGACTGTTATCGGTATTCTTAGAAAGTTCAATAAAGATGAGCAGCCTCTTGTGACCAGATTAGGTTCGCTGCTGTTTATCACCTGCTATGAGGCTATTCTTATCGGCCTGCTGACGCCCTATCTGCTGGGCCATACAAAAGATATGCTGGCAGTTTACTGGTGGCTTTCCGTCATGCCGCTGGTTTGTCTCCCCTTTGGGGCCGCTTTTGACATTCAAAACTACCAGGAATTCACTGCCTCGGCCCGCAGAAAAAATCTTTCACCGGCAAGGTTCCGGTTTGCCTTTTTAATAATGTCAAATATCACACACGGTATAGCGGTTTTCGGCCTGTGGGCAATCACATCATATATTTTCTATTTATGTCCGCCTCTTTTTCGATTACATCCTCCTTACAGTGTTACTCAACTGTCATCCATCATTTTAACTTTCGCCTGTTTCTATGCCTTTTTGCTGCTGCTTATGGAATTCGCTGTTACATACCAGACGGCGCACGGCAAAGTCGCCCTGCTGGCCGGATTTATCGGCGTGGTTTATTTTATTCTTCCGGTTATTATCGCAGGCATCTTCGAAAATGAAACCATCATTACCTTTAGTCCCGGAGGGTTCTTCGTTGCCGTATCGTCACCCGATTTCAGGGAGCCTTTTGTATTCGGAAAGATATGTCTTTACAATCTGTTATTGTCTGTGGTTCCGGCAATACTGGTTGGTCGAAAATATGCCCGGATAATGGCTGCTAAAACCACTGAATAACAATCTTACATCAAATAAATCACCACACTCAGTGACACTATCGAAAAAAGGGTGGTAGTCACGACAATTGTCGCTGAGAGCTCCTCGTCGGCGTCGAATTGCTGTGAATAAATGTGGGACGATATAGCGGTCGGACATGCCAGAAAGACCATAGCAACGAGCTTCTCGGCAACCGATGCATCCAGCAGCATAAGAACCAAAACCCCGATAAGCGGTGCGACCGCAACCTTAATCAAAGAAGAAAATACGGCGGGCAGTATTCGGTCCATATGCAGAGGCCCTGCCAGAGATGCCCCGATTGACAAAAGAGCCAATGGCAAAGCCATCTGGGAAAGTGCATCGAGCGCCCTGTCGGCAAATGAAGGCAGCGTGCCGATAGTCAGCGAATAAGCTATTCCAAGAACGCTCGAAATCACGAGCGGATTCCTCACGGTTTCAAAAACCACACGTCTCCATGCGTTTCTGTCCAGTTTATGTTTTCCGGCAAGCAGTACAGTTATTGCTGTGATATTGTAGACCGGGACAATCATTCCAAGAACCAACGCGGCAATGACGGCAACTTGTTCACCACCGGCATTGTCACTATAAGCGGCGCCATAGACCACTATAGCCAGGCCTATGTAAGCGAGGTTGCCCCTGTACGAGCCCTGCACAAAGGCGGCTCTCGAGGCCGCAGGCAGCCTCATCACGGCTGCGACTGCATAGCCAACAGCGACACAGCCGACCATGCCGCATAGGACCACCAGGTACGTCCTGCCGGCCTGAGAAAAGTTAAACTCCGATGCAGCCATTTTATAAAAAAGAAGACAGGGCAGGGCAACGTAATACACCAGCCTTGCGAAACCCCTGGCGAAATCCGCGCTGAAAAAACCAAACCTTCGAAGCAGTCCTCCCACCGCTACTATCAGAAACACCGGCAGTACTGTATTTACAACACCCATATCGATTGGCAAATCACATCAGAACAGTTATTTACTCCTGTCGTCTTTCTATGGCGGCCAGAAGTATTCCAGAGGCAATAAGCAGCCTGCGGTCAATCGGCGGCTGCGGGTCGATTATGTTCATAGTATATTTAAGTATGAAGGGATTGAAGTGCTGCTTGAGCACTGCAATTGTCCTGCCGTCCAGCGACCTTGCATCGTAGCTCTGCGGCATCAGTTTTATGACCCTGCTGGCCAGGGCTCCGAGCATACTCGTTTCCGCTAAGGTGCCGATTTCCGCTCCTTCACCCGCCAAAAAACTCCATTCATCCTTGAAAATCGACTTGAGAAATTTTCGGCGCAATGCGCCGATAAACTCATCGTTCGTCGAGTCGAAGACATTATACGTCGCGCCAAGGTCGAGAATCTGCTTTGTATTTATACGAAGCAATTCCTCGCTCTTGTTCTCGTCCGAGTATACGCGAAAATCCTCGCGGAGCTTGAACGCCTTCTGCTCGGAGTAGAAAATGACATTACCCGCCGAGTCGTACGCGTGGAACGCGCCGCCGAAAATCTTAAAGACTTTCCTTCGGAACAAATAATAATCCTGCATGAACGCCGGATGCAGACCTTCTGAACCTTCCATATCGAGTCTCCCAAAATCATGCAATATCAACCTGGCCACGGAAAGAATAGGCAACGGCTACCTTCGCGTCAAATCAAATCTTCAACCTTGTAATAGGTCTTGTTTTGCATATAATAATCAGTTGATTCCGTTTGGTTTATCTGCTGACCGGCTTTCAGGAACTTTTCAATGGCGAAACTGGCTAAGCTCGACGACATCGTATCACTGTGTAAAAGACGTGGTTTCATATTTCAGTCCAGCGAGATATACGGCGGCCTGGCAAGCTGCTATGACTATGGGCCGCTCGGAGTCGAGCTGAAAAACAACGTCAAAAGAGCCTGGTGGAAAGAGACCGTCCAAATGCGCGATGACGTTGTCGGTCTGGATTGCAGTATCCTGATGCACCCGATGGTCTGGAAGGCATCGGGACACGCCGATAAATTCGCAGATTTGATAGCCGAGTGCAAAAAGTGCAATACAAGGACCCGCGTTGACCACCTCAAAGAAAAAGACGCCAAACACGCCGAAGAACATACGGCCCATGCCGATATCCAGACGGAGATGGCCGCAGCTCACAACCTGAGCAAAAAAGTCTGCCCGAGTTGCGGAACGGTCGGTCAGTTCACCAAGCCGATGCCGTTTAAGCTGATGTTCGAAACACAAATGGGTGCAAACGTCGATGATGCGATGACAATCCACCTCCGGCCTGAGACCGCGCAGGGCATCTTCGCTAATTTCAGGAACGTGCTCGATACGACAAGAGTCAAAATACCCTTCGGCATCGCCCAAATCGGTAAAAGTTTCCGCAACGAAGTCACTACCAAGGCATTTATCTTCCGCACGCGCGAATTCGAGCAGGCCGAGCTGGAATTCTTCTGCGAGCCGGGCACTGACGAGCAGTGGTATGAGCACTGGAAGCAAAAACGCTTCGACTGGTATCTCAATTTGGGAATTAAAAAGGAAAACCTTAGATTCCGAGAGCACGACAAAGACGAGCTGGCCCATTACGCCAAGGCCTGTGTCGATGTCGAATACAAATTCCCGTTCGGCTCAGGCGACTGGCAGGAGCTCGAAGGCATCGCCAATCGCACCGATTACGACCTTCGCCAGCACCAGCGGGGAATGAGGACTCTCAACAAGTGGTACGAAAACGACCGCGACCTGATGAAAATCAGCCTGTCTGATGAATCTGAGGACTACGTCAAAGGCCCGTTGTCGTATTTCGACGACCAGGAAAAGAAGCGATATATCCCTTACGTAATCGAACCCAGCGCCGGCGTCGACAGGAGTACGCTTGCGTTTTTAGTCGACGCCTATGATGAAGAAATCGTTCGCGGCGAACAGCGGAACCTGCTGCGGTTTTCTGCGGCACTTGCTCCGGTGAAAGCGGCTGTATTTCCGCTTGTCAAAAAAGACGGTATGCCTGAAATAGCACGCAGGATTTACGATGATTTGAAAAAATATTTCAATTGCTTCTATGACGAAAAGGGCGCTGTCGGCAGAAGGTACCGCAGACAGGACGAGGCCGGTACGCCCTATTGTATAACCGTTGACGGCCAGACTAACGAAGACGGCACCGTCACCGTCCGCGACAGAGATTCAATGGACCAGGTCCGCATCGCAACCGACCAGCTAAAAACTTATCTGCGCGATAAACTGGATATGTAACACGGGCTTCCAGCCCGTGCCACACGTGAATCCAGTAAATTTGACGTCGTTGTTGCATTGCGAATCAAGACATTTTCTGATAAAATATATTGTATGACACCAACAATTCGCCACGGCAGACATCAGGAATCGATAGAGGCCAAAACACGCTGGTTCAGGTCCCTGTCCATAGCCGACCGTATGGAGGTATTTTGCAGTTTCACTGACTTAGCCTTGTCGGTCAATCCCGGCCTGAAGGAACGAACCCATGCTCAATCGATTGCAGGACGTGTTCAAGTCCTTTCAGCAAAATAATGTCAGATATGTGGTTATCGGGGGCGTAGCTTCGGTATTGTACGGAGTCCCCCGCGCTACTTTCGACGTGGATATTCTTATAGAAGCCACGGCCGACAATGCCGGGCGACTTCTGAAAGCCCTTACAGAAGCGGGATTCGGCACCGCAACTATGACCAGCGCTGAAGATATAGTGGCCCATGAAATCACCGTATTCAACGACCGAGTCAGGATTGACGTACAGACCAAAACACCGGGGGTATCTTTCGAGGATGTCTGGACTCGCCGAAAAACCGTAAACTACAACGGACAGGAATTCTTCATTCTTTCCAGAGAAGACCTGATTAAGACAAAACGTGCCTCAGGTCGAGACGTCGACAATGAGGACGTACGACTGCTGGAACTGCCCGACAGCGAAAAACTCGATATGTAGCACGGGCTTCCAGCCCGTGCCGCTTGAAACGACAAAATATTTATAGGTGGATACAAAATGAGAAGGCTGCACTTATCAAAGGAAAAAAAGTTATTAGGTGTATGCGGCGGAATAGCCGAAACCTACGATATAGACCCGGTTCTAGCTCGTTTGATTTTCATCTTTATCGCTGTTATAACCGCGTTTGTGCCGATGGTGCTCTTTTATATCATAGCCTGGGCCGTTATGCCAAACACAACCGAATAAAGTTATTATCCTAAAAGATGTGAACATACAAATCTCAAACTTAAAAAAAACTACCGGGCAAAAAGTTACGCTCTGCGGCTGGTTGTACAACAGTCGCAGCAGCGGTAAGGTGCAGTTTCTCGTTTTGCGGGACGGCACCGGCCTGTGCCAGTGTATTGTTGAACAAGGCAAGATTTCGGACGAACTCTTCGAGCAGCTAAAACACTTAGGACAGGAATCGTCACTGACTATCACCGGAACCGTCCGCCAGGAGCCCCGAAGCCCCGGCGGATATGAGCTGGCTGTGACCGATGCAAAAATAATAGGACAAAGCAGCGATTATCCCATAACGCCCAAGTCACACGGAACAGACTTTTTATTGAAGAACCGGCACCTGCACCTGCGAAGTCAAAGGCAGTGGTGCATAGGCAAAATCCGCCATACCATCATCGACGCAATTCGCAGATTCTTCAACGACAACGGCTTTATACTTATAGACACGCCGATATTCACTACCATCGCCGGCGAGGAGGTCGGCTCGCTATTCGAGGTCGATTATTTCGGTGAACCGCTCCACCTGACCCAGACCGGCCAGTTGTATCTCGAAGCCGCTGCAATGAGTTTCGGCAAGGTATATTGTTTCGGCCCGACATTCCGCGCAGAACGCAGCAAGACCCGCCGGCACCTGACCGAGTTTTGGATGGTCGAGCCGGAAATCGCTTTTATTGACCTCGACGGCCTGCTGGAAACGGCTGAAAACTTCGTCTCTTTTATCATTGCTCAGGTCCTTGAAAAAAACCGCACTGAGCTTGAAACATTAGAGGCCGACATACCCGCATTAGAAAACATCAAGCCCCCCTTCTATCGCCTTACCTATACCGAGGTCGGCGACATACTAACAAGCGACAAGGCGAGGGATTTTCTTGCCGGCCAGTTAACCGAGCTACAGGCCGAAAAACAAAAAATCAAAAACCGAATCGCAGAGCTCGAAGCACAACAGCAGGACCCAAAGCTAAAACAGTGGAAGAAGGACAAGATAGCAGCCGAGCTAATCGAACTGCGTTCGAGCCTTGCCGAAGTCGATACCAGGATAGAGAACAATCCCAAACATGCGCAGCTTGCCGCTGAATTTCAGTGGGGAAAAGATTTAGGCGGTTCGGATGAGACCATTATTTCGCAGATGCACGACAAACCCGTCTTTGTCACACACTATCCGAAACAGGCCAAGGCCTTTTATATGAAGACCGACCCTGAAAACAACAAGGTCGTTCGGAACTTCGACTTATTGGCGCCGGCCGGCTTCGGAGAAATCATAGGCGGCTCTATGCGTGAGGACGATTACGATACACTGCTTACTAAAATCAAGGAACAGGACCTCACGCCCGAAAATTACTCCTGGTATCTCGACCTGCGCAAATACGGTTCGGTGCCCCATGGTGGCTTCGGCCTGGGTGTCGAGCGAACCGTAGCGTGGCTGACCGGCGAAAGACATATCCGCCAGTGCATCGCCTTCCCGCGTATGATGGACAAGATCTATATGTAAGCCCAACGTCCTCTAATATAACCTCAAGACAGTCCCCTTTTTTGCCGATTTTTACGTGAACTATACATGGCTTCTTTTTAGGGCAGCTCACTGCCCGGCCCTGGCGCGAAATGAGACAAAGATTCCAGAAAGCTCGCTGTATCCTGAATCTGACCGGCACCTTCCTGCTGGTGCTGGCTATACTCCTATTGTTCCCCCTTATATTTACTGTAATCCACTGGCAAAGTGACACCGAAGGCTGGCGCACATTCCTTGCATTCGCGGTGCCGGCGGCGGGTTCACTGTTACTGGGTTTTCTGCTGCGTTGTCTGTTCAAACCTCAACCACTCGATACAACCGGCTCGATGTTATTGTGCGCCATAAGCTGGCTAATAGCTTCGGCAATCGGAGCGATACCTTTCGTGATAGGCCTTGGCCAAAGCTATCTCAACTCATATTTCGAGGCGATGAGCGGTTTTACGACCACCGGCATAACCGTCTTTTCGAACCTCGACACTATGCCTCAGAGCATTTTGCTCTGGCGGTCGCTGACGCAGTGGCTCGGCGGCATCGGTATATTGTCTTTCTTCCTGATAGTCACCTACGGCAGCGGAGCACACCATCTGTTCGGCGCCGAAAGCCATAAAATATCGTCCGGCCGGCCGAGGCCGGGATTGTTCAGCACACTCAAAATCCTGTGGCTAATATACACGCTGTTTACCGTACTTGCCGCAGCAGCTTATGCACTGGAACAGATGCCGGTATTCGACGCCGTATGTCACGCTCTTACCACGCTTTCGACAGGCGGATATTCTCCACACGATGCCAGCATCGAGTTTTACCGACAGACCGGCCATCCACACTATAAAATGATTGAATACACCGTTACCTTCTTCATGATGCTCGGCGGAATAAACTTTCTCGTTCACTATCGAGCCTTGACCGGCGACATCAGGGCCCTTTGGGATAACATCGAGGTCAGATACTGGTGGCGGATGATACTGGCCTTTACCGGTATAATAATTATAGACCATATGTACAAAAGCGGCGCACTGGCTCAGTTGTTCACCAGGGGCGGCGAAATGACCCTCGCCGAGTTCGAGGAAATCTTTCGAACAACCATATTCCAGGTCATCGGAATACTGACAACTACCGGATTCGGCACAAAAGACATCGGAGGCGACTTCTTCGGCGCGCTATCAAAGCAGTTGTTCCTGATAATGATGGTGATAGGCGGCTGTGTCGGCTCAACGGGCGGCGGCTTTAAGGTGTTGCGGGTAGCTATCCTGAACCGTCTTATGATGCGGGAGCTGTTCAAAATCAGAACTACACCCAGAGCAGTCTCACCTCTGACCATTGACAATAAGCCGGTGTCCGACGACGAGGTCCACCGGGTCTCCGCATTGTTTTTTACATGGATTCTGTTTCTGCTCGTCGGCGGCGCCGTCACAGCCCTGTTCAGCAGACACGGACCGTGGGAATCGCTGTCGGGCATGTTCTCAGCGATGGGCAATATCGGACCCTGTTATATTTCCGTACAGCAAATGATAGAAATCAGCCCGGTGGTAAAGATTACTTATATAATCGGAATGCTGGCAGGCAGGCTGGAGATTCTGCCTGTGCTGCTTTTGTTCTCGCGGAGAAGCTGGAAATAAAAAACGGTCTCTTAAATTCTGGAGGTTCCAAAAATGTATATAGTAGTGGCAGGCGGCGGAATGGTCGGCGGCGGTCTGATTATAACGCTGCTCGAAAACAAACATGATGTCGTACTCATCGAACAAAACAGGGAGCTGTGCGAAAAGATGTACGCCGAAACCGGAGTTGTTGCTGTCTGCGGCAGTGCCAGCCAGATAGAAATACTAAAGGACGCAAAAATCCAAAAGGCCGACGTGTTCGTCGCGGCGACCGCCAGCGACCCTCACAATCTGGCTGCCGCAATCATGGCCAAAAGCTTCAACGTGCCCAGGGTCATCGTCCGCATGCGGGACACCGCTTATGAAAACGCCTATAAGGTCGCCG
>Ga0315549_1000180_pt1 | contig 75919 bp, 72 predicted proteins | sample SalMarSW160200MG_FD_203101 | JGI IMG/M metagenome (GOLD analysis project Ga0315549, IMG submission 203101) | Salt marsh sediment microbial communities from the Plum Island Ecosystem LTER, Massachusetts, United States - Salt Marsh Sediment SW1601-200 ... | reverse complement strand
TATACGCCACCCAGAGTCCTTCGGCCCTTCTCTATGCTATGGGCATCACCCAGCACTCTCATGGCACCGATAATGTCATCGCTACCGCCAACCTGGCTATGCTCACCGGCAACGTGGGCAAGCCGGCCACGGGGGTAAACCCTTTAAGGGGGCAGAATAACGTCCAGGGGGCCTGTGACGTGGGTGCCCTGCCTAACGTCTATCCCGGCTACCAGGCAGTGGCTGACGGCGGTATCAGGAGCAAGTTTGAAGCCGCCTGGGGAGGCTCGTTACCGGCTGAGCCCGGGCTGACCATCACTGAGATGATTGATGCCGCCTACGATAAAAAGATAAAGGCTATCTATCTCATGGGGGAGAACCCTCTGCTCAGCGAGCCGGATATCAGCCACGCCAGGGAGGCGCTGGAGAGGTTGGACTTTCTGGTTGTCCAGGATATCTTTCTCTCTGAGACGGCACAGCTGGCCGATGTCGTCCTGCCTGGAGTCAGCTTCGCCGAGAAGGACGGCACCTTCACCAATACCGAGAGGCGGGTACAGCGGGTAAGAAAGGCGATAGAGCCGATAGGCGACTCCAGGCCCGACTGGTGGATTACCTGCCAGCTAGGCAAGAAAATGGGCAACAGCGGCTTTGATTTTGCCAATCCTTCTAAGATTATGGACGAGATTGCCTCTCTCACCCCCAGCTACGGGGGAATCAGCTATAAGCGCTTAGAGAAAGGCGGCTTGCAGTGGCCCTGTCCAACAAAAGAGCACCCCGGGACGCCCATTCTGCATACCAAGCAGTTCACCCGCGGCAAGGGCCGGTTTATCCCCCTGGAGTACAGGCCGCCGATGGAGCTTCCCGATAAGCAGTATCCGCTGGTCCTGACCACCGGGCGCAGCCTTTACCACTTCCACACCGGCACCATGACCAGAAGGATAGAAGGGCTCAATATATTGAAGCAAGAAGCGGTGGAGATAAACCCTGAGGATGCCTCGGCGCTGGGCATCGCCGACGGCGAGAAGGTAAGGGTCATCTCAAGGCGGGGAGAGGTAACCGCCACTGCCAGGATAACCGGGGTTTCACCGCCAGGGGTGGTCTTCATGGCCTTCCACTTTGCTGAGAGCCCGGCTAATATGCTGACCAACCCCGCTATCGACCCGGTGGCTAAGATACCCGAATACAAGGTCTGCGCCGTCAGAGTCGAGAAGATTTAGCTTTAAAGCTACCGCACTGGCTTGTTTACCCAGTATTGAAGTTGTATAATCCTAGTGCCTTTTAAGGGGCTCGTAGCTCAGCGGCAGAGCGGTCGGCTCATAACCGATTGGTCGCAGGTTCGAATCCTGCCGAGCCCACCGCCCATCCCCCCCCTAGCCCTCTGCCTTGACCTTCCTACCATAATAATGGTGCGTTCCCGTCCCCTTGTACATGCCCGGAGGATGCTCGAGTATGCCCGACTTTCGGGGCAGGGCGCCCGCAACCTAACCCCCATATGTGATATAATGATAACAGGGCAAGCGGGCCATGTGACCGAGGAGGTTGGACAATGAAAAACAAGCTCCAGCAGGCTGTGAAGGGACAGGGAGGACAGGCAGGCATAGTAATAATAGCCGGTTTGGTATTATTCGTGATAGGCATAATTTGCCTGTTTGTGTGGGGTCTCAATATGGAAAACAATAGCGGATGGTTCTTCCCAGGGCTGCTCTTCACGGGGGGTGGAGTCGTTCTCCTAGCCCTAGGCGCACGTAGCAGCGGCTGATTTAGGGCTAAGCAAACGCCTATAAGATACAGGGATATCTAGGAGGGGCAGCGTCTGAACGTAGAGGGCGGGGCACACCACAGTACCAGTTTTGAGCGATAGGTGCCAAATGGCAGCCAGTTTGAAAATGACTTTGAGAATTAAACCATGGCTAAATCTTAGCCCTAATATAGTGAATAACGTAGCTATTTTTATCAACTACATGTGGAGAAGCTAGTGATTGAAGGACAGAGAAGGCTTTTTGAAGATTATGATATAGAGCCACCAGCCGAGAGATATCCAGCTGCTTTTCTAACTAGACCCGACAAACCACCACACCTTAAATACATCAAGATTGAAGGGCTAAAGTGCATTGATAATATTGAAATTGATTTGCAGCCTCCCTTGACCGTGCTTACTGGTCCTAATAACTCTGGTAAATCTACAATATTGCAAGCTATCCTTCTTGGTTTTGATTTGTTCAGACGCTGCATAGACACATCTTCGTGGACTATCAGAGCTGTTGGCCGGTCAGTACCCGAACTGGATTACTTACGTGTCAACCAACCTAAAGATCTATGGTTCGAACAGACATGGAAACCTTCCAAAGATAAGGAGCGTTACATCAGAGTTGGATTGACCTTTGACAATGGCTTTAAGTTTGTTTCAAGGATAAGATACTTATATGGAGCTCTGAACATTGGCATAGAAAGTTTTGAGCCGACCGAACCAAAACCTGATGTAGACTTCGTGAAAGCGATTGCAAGTTCAGCCCCAATTATCATATCGGCCTCCCCAGGACCACAGGCGCATGAACCAGCGATATCTCTTGCACAACTACATTATACGCTTGGAGCAGGGGACTCGGCTCGTGTTCTCCATAATATACTGCTAAAGCTGGAGACTCAATCTAATAAAGAACCATGGGAGTTTGTAAAGAGTATAGTAAAGCGCCACTTTGCTGTAGAGCTAGATAAGATAGAATTCGATGAGACACTTGACCTTGAGATAAGGTCTCCGTATTCAGAGGCTGGTTATTCATTGGATATTGTCTCTGGTGGTTCTGGGCTTAATCAAATCCTCCAACTCGCGGCAATTATTGCTTGGAGAAAACCGGGAATCGTACTACTGGACGAACCTGATGCCCATCTGCATACTACACTACAGGCACGATTGCTCGACCTACTGTACGAACTTTCTAGTCGCTATGGTATGCAGGCTATAATTTCGACACATTCGAGAGATATTATATCTCAGGCTCCCCTTGAAACCATTGTTCCTATTGACCTTTCACGACCTCACCTTCAACCAATTGCTTCTCTCGAGCACTTGTTGTTGGAGTTTGGGAGGCAGGGGATAGTTTCCAATGTGGATCTTGCGTTGCTTTATCAAACAAAGAAATGTCTCTTTGTTGAGGGACCCTCTGATTCCAGACTGCTCCCGAAGATTGCTGAACAAATAGGGTTCGAAATATTCAAAGGGAAAAAACAAATTGTAATGTTTGAATTCGAAGGTGCAGAAAATCTCAAACTCGTCCCGAAAGTTGTCTCGTTATTCGAGCGCATGATCGGTGCCCAATTATCGTGGGCCGTTCTTCGGGATAGGGATGCCAATCTACCTAGCGTTATTGAGGATTATAAGTCACAAGCTGAAGAACTCGAGATACGACATTTATTCGTATGGGAAACCTATTCACTAGAAAATCTACTTTTAACTCCAGAGCTGTTGAGTATTGCGCTGTCTAAGAAGTATTCAGAGAGTCCTACTAATATTCAGCAAGTCAGAGAATTATTGCAGGAGGCGACTAATTTCGTTGGACCTGATGTAGGTGGGGTCTATGTAATCAAGGCTCAAAACGCTTTCCGTGCTCTTGACAGAGAGAACGCATTCGACCAAGGCGCTAAAGAAGCATTTAAGTTCGTCAATTCGCTTGACACATTGGAGAGAAAACTGAAGTACTATCCGGGGAAGAAGGTTTTTGGACAATTCGTTAAGTTACTACAGGATAAATATAGTCTCACTCTTAGACTAGAAGAGGTTATTCAGGGCATTAGCACAGCTAATGCTCCAAAGGATATTCAAAAGCTATACACAATGCTATCAGAGCTATAGTAGCTACGTATGCATGCTCAGTGTTACTTTATAATGAAATGTACAACTATCATAGCCTGTTATACAGAATGCTCAGCTAGCTCCCTCTTTATCTTGGCATAGTTTTTAAGTAGGGGTCTGAAACAATTCAAATAGCCCCCGCAAAAAAAGTCGCCTGGAGCGGCCGAAACCAGGGGACCCTACCGTGAATTCAACCTGACGGACTTTCCAGCCATTTCCTATCTGCTCATAACGCATAGGTTGTAGGTTCGAGTCCTACTTGGGGAGCCAATTATTTCTATTTCCACCCATCCCCACCCACTTTTTAACCTTGCTCTTTCTTTCTCGCTCAATAGTCAAATTGTCCCACCTTCATGAAAATCTATATCAATCTAGCCGTCTTATCAGCCTGCAATGAGCGTAAACCTAATTTCTGCCTCAGCGCTTCAACAATGCGCTGCTTGAGTTTCCGGTCCTGGGTCCGGGAAGAGGCGAGTTCTCCTATCTGTTCGGCTAGCTTTAATAGATAGTCTCTATATCCGGCTACGGCATTGTGTACAAGGCCTGATTCAACTGGAATAGCTACTGAGGCAGACGCCCCGCCCTGAATGGCAAACTGAATGAACTCAGCTTCATCCGGGTTGTCGAAGTCCATCAATTTGCCCCCAACCCTGAGCCGTTTAAACGTTACCCGCTCAAAATCCTCTATTCCTTCAGGAAGCTGGACTAACTTTGTTTTGGTTCCGGAAGCCACGAAATCATCAGGGAATTTCCTAAATGATTCTGGACTTAATTCTTTGTACAGCTCCTCCGCTATCGCTTCAGGATTTGGTCGTGGCCTCTTTTCTCCAGGATGTTGAGTAGATCGGGCGCGTTCAAAACGGGACTCTACTCGCTGGCAAACTGCCGCGTATAATTCCGCCAAAACTTCCCCTCGCTCCTCTGGGTCGGTAAAGCCAATTGCCTCTAGAACTGCATCATCTAGGGCTTGACGGTCAGGCTGGTTGACCTCGTCGGGCACCGGCAGAATTGGCCTTTCAGCAATCTTGCGTATAGCGTTTACTATCTTAGTGGCTACTTCCTCAGGTATGACCTTGGGGTCTAGAAAAGGAAGTAGAGCAACTTCATAAACCTTAATGTCAATAGAGTCAATACCTCGACCAGCAAATTGCCTACCCCAGAGTTCAGCACAGAGGAAGGTAAACATAGAATTCAAGAGCCCGAAAAGAAGCTCGTCGTAGTCGGGTTCAAGAGGATTAATATTGTAGAACCGGGCATCCGCAAGATATTCAGAAGGATTGTAGGGAATGGAATGGGTATCTGTTATATTCATGAAACATAGGAACTTACCTTTGTTGCTCTCATCCAGAGCATACCAGGGGCTTCGACTCGCACAAGTTGGCTTTTTGGCTGGTACACCAGCGCGTGGTCCAATGCCAAAAGTCTGCGTCTCCCCTGCTCTAATATATTTCAGGACATATTTGCCAGCTAGCGACTTCTTTTCGTCAGAGACTATTAGTACACGGAATTTGGTAATGGATTCGTCAATAGTCAGGGATTTGATATCACGAGTGGATTTTACAAGAGGCTGCAGGTATTTGGCTTCAATAGCATAGCGTCCTCCATCTCCAGACTCGACCAATCTTAGCCTTTTCTTTTTAGCAACAGAAATCCTATATTGCTTCAGCTCAGCTTCTGATGTTTCATCTGTAATGTCTGTTACGAAGAAGAAATCATTAGCCCCTGTCTTTGTAGCAAACTTAATCTCGGCAAAATCTTTAAGTTGTGCAAACCGACCACTGCCCTGCTCCAATATGTGGAAGAATATGTCTGGCGCCCTGAGGTATTTGCCCCATTTCGAGCCGGCGAAGTTACCTTCGTCATCCAGCCCTTCATTCCACAGGTCAGACTGCTTGACCGGGAAGATACGCCACAGGTCATCTTCCTGCAAGGAATCAGCGCTTTCGATTCGCCTGACCAGGTTCTCGAAAGCAGCCATACGCTCGTCCTCACCCCCGTACCTGGGCAAGAACTCTAATAAGGGAACTTTCATCTGAACAAACTTGACTATGTTATTTGAACGTTCAGCCTTATGATCGCATCTCTGAAGAATAGTTACTGATGTATTGACATCTACTGCTGGGAACCAGTGCTCTACCTGCGGCTCCAGAATGGCTACTACCTTGAAATGCCTAAGGAAAAACTCCTGCAGGTACTTGCCGTAATCGACATCAACCCAGGAGCTATGGGTCAAAAGCCCCAGATAACCGCCCTCCTTAACGAATGCAGCTCCATGCAGAAAGAACAATGCGTATATGCTAGACCGTTTGGATACTTCCAACTTCCAGTCTTTCTGTACAGCAGCATGGGCTCGCTCTTTGAGACCGGGGAAGAGGTCTTCCATCTCCTCTTGGCGGGTATATGGTGGATTACCCACTACGGCATCGAAAAGAGGTACAGTGGTCTGGACTTTTTCCGTAGATAATCCAGCTACCTTGTAGGAACGCCTGTAAAATTCATATTGGCTGTGTTGCGGGAACACCTTGAAAAAATCATCATGAATGATCTTGGGGTAGTTCTCTGTAGACGCCAAGTCACGCGCCGCCAAATTAATTACAGACATATGAGCCGGATAGCGGGCAATGTCTATCCCCCACAGTTGCTCCAGGAGCTCTTCATGACTCTTTCCAGAATCCAGCCTTCTAAGACGGCTGTAGGCTCTCACCAGGAAGGTGCCGGCGCCACAGCCCGGGTCAAGGACAACGTTATCTACATTTCGTATGCAAAAAGCGTTAATTAGATCTACGACGTAGGAGGGAGTGAAGTATTGCCCCAGTTTGTGCCTTTCGTCAGGCGCGATTAGTCTCTCGAAAATACGACCAATTACTTCATAACCAAAGCGTGTAAAATCGTACCGTTCCACGTCCTCAACCATTTCCCGCCACAATTCGACCACTTCGTCAATCATAAATGGGACTTTGTCTACGAGTTCCTCAATGAATACGGTCTGGTAATCTATGTTTTGGATCACCTTGCCAAACATTTCAGAAAGTCTAGTACGCAAGTCGTCACCAGTCTTTACAGTGGCGGGTATATTCAAGGCGGGTAAGCCATATATCTTACGGAGAGCTTCGTAAAAGACAATCTTATCAACCAGCATCAGACAGGCTAGGCGCGCAGTACGGGAAAGACTATCTGGAAGTCCCTGTATACTATCGTCCCAAGTCCACCCCTGGTCCTGAACCGCCCATTCCCGCAAGCCCTTTGCGAACACCCGGTCGGCCTTATAGCGCTTTTGCAGTTCGGTGGCCACCAGACCTACCAGTAGTGGATCCAAATAGCTTTGGATAGCCTGAATAAAGCCTTCGTCTAGTGGTTGAGGTGGGGCGAGAACAACACCGCTAACGATACGCCCAAACTCCTGTAGGAAATCCTCCAGCCACTGTTTTAGCGACGTTTCTATCTCTGGAAGGTCAAGCGCTTCAGAGGTGTGGATCGCGGTGATAGAGGGATATTGGATGAGGGAACGTTCATAAGGTGCACGGTTTGGGATATGAGTCTTCCAGAGCACTGCACTGTTAACGTTCCAAGTGACAAAGTATTCAGCACCTATCGAATCGGCTGAAATGTAGGTCTTAGTCACCACCGGCAAATACCTGGGTGAACGCCCGTCGCTTTTGTCTGGCAGTTTTAGCTCAAATACACAGACAGGCTTACTCTGCTTATCAAATAGGGTGAGGTCATTAAACCGGCGTGTCTTACCATCGACCAGGACTTCAAACTCCTGATCGACCTTGCTGAAGGGCAAATCAGGATACTTCTTCAGTAGCTCGCTAGTCCATTGAAGAACCCTTCCTTGCCACTGCCTCTCATTTATTGCTGCCAATTTTCAGCTCCAAAGTTAGCCCCACTCATGCCTAACCTCACCAACTATCATCCCAACTTGATTAAGTCGGCCGGTCAACAAGTTCATAATGCCAACCCGAATCATCGCGAATGGAACGGATGGCATAACCACGCCTTTTTAGTTCGGTTATAATGCGCTGTGCAGTCGGCTGCGAAACGCCCAGTTCCAAAGCCAACTGCCCCGCATTCAATCGCTTTTTAGTGATTAATTCGATGGTCTTCACAAATCGTTGTTCAATAAGCCGCGTACGCTCATAGGTCATATTAGTCGTGCCCTTTCCATTCGTGAATGGCCTCAGTATATGCCAGCAAGATGATAGTTGTCAATCATATTCTGATATAACTGCATAAAGAATAGACCATGTTCTGGTTGCCATTGCAAAAGCTGACTCCTGTGTAATCTCATGATACTTGGCAGCCGCATCAGATCCAGCTTGCCCCAGGGGCGCCACGTCGCGAAACGGGGGCTACCAAATCCCCCGCTCGGCGCGCACTTTTCCAATAGGGACCCAAAAGAATTCAAATAGCCATCGCAAAAAAGTGGCTTGGAGCCGCCGAAACTGAGAGCCCCCGTCGTGAATTCGGCCGGACTGACTTTCTAGCGGTTTCCTATACGCTTATAACCCATACGTTATAAGCCAGAAGCCCCCTAGGCGGGCTTTACCAGAGCATTCGTTCTGGAGGGGCAGGGGAGGGCAGGTTAAGAGCTTCCAGATAGGAGAGGTGCCCAGAATCGTGACGTGGTGAGCCGCCCAATATAGAAAGACACAAAAGCTTCCTTCTGTGGGGTTTGGGCACTCAAAGGGGGTTCCAGGCACTCTGATTCTCGCCGTGGCGCTCCTGAGAGTGGCTGCGGCGCTCAGCACAATCATCTGGCATGCCATATCTATCCATCGCCGCTTGCCGCAGAGTAACAGATACCTCGGCGACGAAAGGGGGCAGCAGGAAACCCGGGGGTGGGGGTGCATGACAGGAGGGGTGTGACATTTAGGTATTTTACATAACAATAGAAAGTATGCTATAATTAATTATGTTGTGCCGCCATTGGTGAATACCGGGGCAGCACGCCCGAGTGGAGCCCGCCCTTCCCGTGTGGGGCCGGCTGTAATCGGGGCTCGCGGCTCCGCTCCGGTGAATACTTAGTAAAAAATGGAGATAATGGTATGAATGGAAAGGATCAGATGACCGAAGAGAAAAGACTCATCGAACCAGAACTCAGGTGTCGAGAGTGCGGATGCCATCGGCTCATCATCAACACGTCTGAGCCGGAAGGTCCTGCCCAAGCCGAATTTATGTTCTTCACCTGCACGGGCTGCGGTTTCCACGGGGACTGGGGGCACTTCGAGTGGACCTATGAGAAGGAGAGACCGTGAACGCCCTGCTTGTGGCCGCGTTGTGGTACCTCGGCATCGGGCTGGCACCGGTGCCAATTAGGAAGGACAAGAGCGTCAATCTGGCGACATGGAAGGAATACCAGGAGAGGCTGCCGACGGAGGATGAGGTCAGCAACTGGTTCAACGCCGAGCAACACGGTGTGGGGCTGGTATGCGGGGAGGTGTCCGGCAATCTCGTGAGGCTGGACTTCGACGACCCCCAGGATTACGAGGAGCTGGGGCATACCCTGCCGGAGTCTGCACCGACGTTTAAATCCCAGAGGCCAGGAGGGGGGTACGGGGTCCTCACCAGGACGCCGGAACCGTTCTCCACCTTGCCTCAGAAGACGTTCGAGAAGTACCCCAAGCTCGAGGTCAGGGGCGAGGGGGCGATAACCATAGTACCCCCGACCCCCGGGTATGAGTGGCTCACTGGGCATAGGCGGCCAGTAGAAATGGACATCCTCCAGTGGCTTAAGGACAATGCGGGATATGAGCCGGAGAAGAGGCCCAAGCGCCTGGCTGAAGTCGTGGGCATCGGGCCGTCCGCGGCGGAGAGGGACGCGGAGTTTGCCAGCCTGCTCGCGGACACGGAGGAGCCAGGGAGGCACAACGCCCTGCTCAGGTTGGCGGGCAGGCTGAGGTGGTATGGCATCGGGCTTGAGTTCGCCATAGCACTCCTGATGAAGCACGCCCGGGACTGGCCCTATCGAGACAAGAGGATGGGCGAAGCTGAGATACGCAAAACCGTCGAGAGCGTCTACAGGTACGGCGGCATGGCCCCTGACTTGGCGCGCAGGCTGGAAGCCGAAGAGTACCGCCCGCCGACGCTGGCCGAGCTGGGTTCCAAAGGCCTTGAGGGCGGCGAACCGATAGCAGAGGGGCTGCTCCACCGGGGCGACCTGCTGCTGATATGGGCGGGCGCCGGCGTGGGGAAGTCCACAAGGACTGAGAACATGGCGGCGCAAATCGCGTCCGGCTGCGCGGTGTTCGGGGTGTTTCCAGTGCCTCGGCCATGCAAGGTGATGATGTGGGAACTCGAGAATCCGGCCTATGAGGTGATTGAGCGCATGGACCTGCTAAGGAGGACCTACCCCTTCACCGATGACAGCCTGAGGGTGGACGCCTTCCCGGGCATGGATATTGCTGACCCGATCTGGCAGAAAAAGCTCGCCCAAGGCCTATCCTACTTCCGCCCTGATGTGCTGATAATGGAGCCGCTGGCGGCAATGCACAATAGGGACGAAAACTCATCCACGGAGATGCGGCAGGTGCTCGGCCCGCTCAAGGAGGCGGCCTCCGAGTACGGCGTCGCGGTGGTGCTCTGCCACCACAGGGGCTGGCATGCGCTCGGGGAAGCAAAGCACCCGAGAGGATCATCGGCGATAGTGGACATAGTGACCACGAGTGTCGAAGTAGAAGACATGGGTGAATACGCATCAAGGTTCATCTTCACCAAGAGCCGCAGCATATCGAGGGCGCCTTTGCAGGAGGTGGAGCTGAAATACGACCCGGAGACTCACGTGCTAGCGCTAGCGGATCCCCGGGAGCTCAGGAAGGCGGAGACAGTATTCGCGATGACCAAATTGAGAACCGGCGGCTGGACGCTGCAAGCCATCGCTGACGCGGTGGGCGTGACCAAGTCAATGGCAAGCAGATGCGCAAGGGGCGAAAGCGTCCTGTCTGAGGAGAATTTCCAGAAGCTCAAGGAACTCCGCTCAACACCCACTCAACACCTACCCCATCCCGAATAGGGGAGACCGCTCAACTTTCCCCAAAGGCAAACTCGGTTGAGTAGAGTCCTTATATATTGTATATTAAAATATATTCCTTGAAGGTCCTTAAATAGATAAGGACCCCCACCACCCCCCAAAAAGGGAGAAGACCCGAATCAAATCAAGCCCCCTTCTTTCTTCTTGGTCCCCCATGGTAAATACGGACAACCGGACGATCGGACTTGCTACAGGGGATCAAGCGCAAAGTCCGCGGGACCGGACGACCGGACCAACCCTTTGCGATCAAACGGTTTTTGATGATAATGCCAAAGACGGAGACGGACCGGACGGGCCTTTGATTCCCCATGGCAAGTCCGGAAGTCCGGCCCTCAGTCTTCCTTTTCCTCCCCCTTCGGCCTGTGGTTCAGGGGCGCGTGCTTCTCCACCGCATCCCGCATCTCCTCGCCCCCGATGTGCCTGTAGACGCGGCTGGTTATCCCGGCGTCGGCGTGCCCCAGTATCCTGCTGATGACATCTAGCCGGGCGCCGTTCTTCAGGGACTCCGTGGCGAAGAAGTGCCTCAGCTGGTGGGGCGTGAAGGGCTTGACGCCAGCCCTCCGGCAGGCGCGCTTCAGGGTCTTCTCGATGTTGCTGATGTGGGCGTGACCCTCCTCGGTCTCGCCCGGGAACAGGAAGGGCGAGTCGCTCGGCCGCGTCTCCATGAACCAGACCAGCGCGTCCAGCGTCGACTCGAGCAGCGGGACGACCCGCCACTTGTTGCCCTTGCCGAGCACCTTCAGCGAGCGCCCGTCCAGGTCGATGTTCTCCTTGAGGATGGTCAGGCACTCCGTCAGTCTGATGCCGGTGGTCGCTAGGAGGACGACCACCGTCCTCATCTTGTCGGCGTCCCTGGCCCGCATAAACCCCGTCTCCAGCACCTTTTTTACATCCTCGGCGGTCGGGGGCTGCTTTTCGGAATAGGCGACCCTGATGTGCCTGACGCCGGAGGTTGGGTCCTCGTGCCAGAGACCTTCCTCGGCGAGGAACTTGAACAGGCTCGTCAGGGCTTTCCTCTCGTTCTCAACCGCCGCCGCCGACACCCCCTCGTTAATCCTCTCGGCTATGTACCCCTGCACCTCGAGCCTGGTCGGCCTCGGGAACCTTTTCAGGAACCGCTCCGCGAGGTAGCGGTACATCTCTATCGTCTTCTTGGACCTCTGCTCGCCCGTGAGCCTAGCGACCCAAGCACCGACGCTCTCGAGGGGCGGCTTGTGGCTCGCCGCCAGGTCCGCGCCGCCGCTCCTGGCCAGCTGCTCGATAAGGTTGATGACTAGCCCGCGGCTCTCCGCCGGCAGCCTCTGGAACAGCTCTATTGCCTTGTCTATGTCCTTCATTAGCCTGCTCCTTTTATATTATACTACGTTTTAGCTGACTCGTAAGGACAAGCGGTAAGCGTCCGATTGGTCGCAGGTTCGAATCCTGCTGAGCCCACTGTCTATTTCCCCCGCATAACAGCAAAACACTTGACATAAAGTGCTAATTTATATCATATAGCCAGTTTATTGTCAACTCCAGCTTTGAGTCAGGCGTGAGGCCCTAGAGCGCTTTTCCCGAACATAATGCTAGAAATGCCCTTAATTTTGGATGTTTTTATTAGAAAATCAATTAAAAAAGGAATACCGGCATTAATTTGGGGACTTTTGAATGAAAGCAGGCGAAAGGGAAGCCCTTCTACAGGGCCGGAAACAGCCTTGCCGAGATATAAAGCCTACATAACGTATATAGTGCGTCCCAATATTACACAGGGGGAGGGGTCGTGTGGCTGATGAGGCTGAGAGACCGGTTTAGCCCAGGTCTTTGGTCTTGATATTGGTGGCTTCCTCAATTACCTTTTCGGCATTTACTTTAAGATTAGATATGTATGCTTCAACATTAGAACTTTTGGATAAATAGTTGTCTCCAATGCTAATGCGTATAGTACCTTTATCTACTTCACCCTGTAGCTCTGTTTTCCATTGAATTAAATATTCTTTGTAATTATCAATATGCTTTATTGTGTTAGTTATAGCATTTCTCAATTTGGCGTTGAATATTTTTGATAACTTGATTGTATATAGATTTCTTCCATTAATTGATAATAGATCATCTATTTGTTTACCAACACGACCATAAATTATAGTAGAAACGCTTCCTTTACTCGGGTATCTGGATGTGAAACCTTGCGATATCTTACTTTCGGGCCATGATGCTAACAATTGCCCCCACTCGATTATCTCATTTAATAGTCTTTCTCTACGTTCTTCCCTACGGAAAATGTAATTCTGCCGAACAGCCCAGAAGGCTGCTACGGCAAGCAAAAAGGTAACACCGGCACTAAGAGGTAATGCCCAGTCTTTTAACCATTCCATACCCCATTATACCACATAAATGCCTACTATTATGTAAACTATTCTCTCTTATGTGGTGTGCCTGAGGGTCAAAGGCCCAGGTGGGCTGAAAGAAGGACAACCGGGGGTCTTTGGAAGGCCCTGAAACAGAGTCCCTTTATCCTTATAAGGTATCAAACCACTCAGAGGAATCTACAGGCGCTCAGATTTGGCTCTCAGCGCGTCGTAGCTAGACTGGCTGCATCGTGCGGCTCAAAGTACGGCTGATTAGCGCCAGGAGTCTGCCCAGCCCCCATTTCTTAGCCGCCGAGATGAGCACCGTGTTCTCATCGGCCTCAGTCTGGCCGGAAAGGTAGCTCAGCGCCGACTCCTCATCCCAGATACGGCTGTCATCCAGCAGCAAATCGATTTTATTCAGCGCCGTAATCCGGGGCTTATTGATGAGGTCAAGCTCGGCCAGGATATTCTCGACAATCTGGCACTGCGCTGAAGCGTTATGACAAGTTAAATCGACCACATGGAGGAGCATATTGGCTTCGGACAGCTCTTCCAGGGTTGCCTTGAAGGCGCTGACGATGGTGGGCGGCAGTTTCCTGATGAAGCCGACGGTATCGGAAACTAAGCTGGTGCTCTTGTCAGGCAGGGCCAGCCGCCTGGTGGTCGGGTCCAGAGTGGCGAACAGCTTGTCCTCGACGAAGACATCGGCGTGGCTCAAGGCGTTGAGCAAGGTGCTCTTGCCGGCATTGGTATAGCCGACTATAGCCACGATGGGGATACCGCTCTTCCTGCGTTGTTGACGATAAAGCTGGCGGTGCTTCCTTATGTCATCTATCTGCGCCTTCAGGCGGTGTATCTTGCGCTGGATGAGGCGCCTATCGGTCTCCAACTGGGTTTCACCGGGGCCTCTGGTGCCGATTCCAGCGCCCAGCCTCTCTAAATGGCTCCACTGCCCGGCAAGGCGCGGCAGTAGGTACTGGTGCTGGGCCAGTTCTACTTGCAATTGCCCCTCTCTGGTCCTGGCCCGGCGGGCAAAGATATCCAGAATCAAGGCTACCCGGTCGATTACCTTCACCTGGAGGGCTTCTTCCAGGTTTCTTTGCTGGAGCGGCGAGAGCTCATCGTCAAAGATAGCCAGGCTGTAGCTGGTGCTCTCTCTTAAGGATACCAGCTCGGCCAGTTTGCCTCTGCCCAGATAGTGAGTCCTTGATGCCCGGGACAGCTTCTGTATGAGCTTACCGACTACTACTGCCCCGGCGGTGCCGGCTAGCTGGGTCAGCTCGTCTATGGAGTCCTCCGCCGACCAACTATCGGCGCTGCCTCTAGCGGCTACAGCTACCAGGAATGCCCTCTCCGGCGAAGGCTTAGTAACGATTGTCGCCTTAATAATCGTGCCTCCGTAACGTTATGTAAAGTCAATCCCCGGTCTCAGCTTCCTCCTGGAGTCGCGCCAGTTGGCCAGCTTCGACAGGCCCCTTACCAGGGCGGCGTCGGGGACGGTCAGTGACAATCGTATATAGCCCTCGCCGTGCTTGCCGTAGCCTGTCCCCGGGGTAACCACCACCCCTACCCTCTCCAGCAGGTCGGTGGCAAAGTCCACTGAGGTGTAGCTTGGGGGGACCTTAGCCCATATGTAGAGGGTCGCCTTGGGCGTTTGGGCTTTAAGCCCCATGTTATTCAACACCTCGATAACCAGGTCGCGGCGCCTCTGGTAGACGGCATTGTGCTCCTGGACGCAGTCCTGAGGGCCGCTCAGGGCCTCGATAGCGGCGTATTGAATAGCCTGGGGAACCCCTGAGTCCAGGTTGGATTTAAGCCTCTTCAGGGCGTCTATCATGGCCGCGTTGCCCACTACCATGCCTATGCGCCATCCGGTCATGTTATAGATTTTAGACAGGGAGTTGAATTCCACCCCTATTTCTTTAGCTCCGTCGGCCTGCATAAAGCTGGCCGGCTGATAGCCGTCAAAGGCGACCTCTGAATAGGGCCCGTCGTGGCAGACAGCCAGGCCGTTATGTGAGGCGAATTCGGCGGCGCGGTTGAAGAAGTCGAGGTCGGCTATGGCAGTGGTCGGGTTATTGGGGTAGTTGAGCCAGAGCAGTTTGGCTTTCTGAAGCACGTGGGCGGGTACGGCGTCCAAATCGGGCAGAAAACCGTTCTCTTCGGTGAGGGGCAGATAGTGAGCAGAGCCGCTGGCCAACATGGTACTTACTGAATAGACGGGGTATGCCGGGTCAGGTATCAGGGCGATATCCCGGTAGTCAATAAAGCAGAAGGTAATGTGGTAAATGCCTTCCTTAGAACCAATGAGGGGCAATACCTCTTTATCGGCATCAAGGGTGACACCGAAGCGCTTTTTATACCACTCGGCTATAGCTTGACGCAGTTCGGGCAGACCCTCGGTCTCCGGGTAGCGGTGGTTAGCCGGGTCTTTAGCGGCCTGACACAGCCTCTCGATTATATGGGCTGGCGTGGGAATATCGGGGTCGCCCACGGCAAAGCTGACTACCTCTTCGTCCTTAGCCTTCTTCTGGGCAATCTTCTTATTGACCTCCGCGAAGAGATAGGGCGGTAGGTTCTCAATGCGTCTTGACATTTTCATCTGGCCACTCTCCACTAAATACGATTTCAGCCGGGCCACTTAAGGATACCTCCCCGCTCCCGGCCCACTCCACGCTTAAAATGCCTCCGGGCAGTTTTATATCAACCTTGCTATAGGTATAATCATGTAATCGGGCTAAAACGGCTATGGCGCAGGCGCCACTACCGCAGGCCAGCGTCTCCCCCACTCCCCTCTCCCACACCCTGGCTTCTATCTGCTTGCGGCTTAAGACCCTGGCTACCTCAAAATTTGTCCGGCTGGGGAACATCCGGTGCCTTTCCACCCTCGGCCCCAGCTGTGATAAGGGGAAATCGGATACCGCCTGTTGTGCGAAATAGACAGCGTGCGGGTTGCCTATGGAGACGAAGCTCAAATGGAGCTCCTTATCGCCTACCATAACCGGATAGTCCAGTATTGGCTCTATGGTCTCCCCTGGCTCTATGGCTAACGGTATATCCTTGGCGCCGAATTTAGGCTCGCCCATGCCTACCTGAATAGTGGTTACCCTGCCACTTGCCTGGTGAAGCCTGGCTTTTTTTACCCCCGACATCGTGGCCACCGATATTTCCTTAAGTTTAATATCGGCCAGCCCTTTGTCTAAGACGTATTTGACCAGGCACCTCAGGCCGTTGCCGCAGGCCTCAGCCTCAGAGCCGTCGGGGTTGAACATGCGCATCTGGAAGTCGGCGTTTGTTGAGGGTAGAATCACTATCAGGCCATCGCCGCCGATACCGAAGTGGCGGTCGCACATGGCTATCGCCAGCCGCGACCAATCACGCGGCGCTTGCTCGCCCTCCACCACTATAAAATCGTTGCCCGCACCCTGCGCCTTGGTGAAATTCATCAATGACTGCTCTTCAGAAACCTGTTAAGAGGTCCCATAATCTCATAATCCGAGGCCTTTAGTATATCAAACCACTTTATTCTGGGGTCTTGCAACTGAAACCAGGTGTATTGCTGACGGGCGAGACGGTGGGTCTCAAACTTGATTTGCTGGACGGCGGCGGGCATAGTCAGCTCGCCGCTGAGGAAGAGCCCAATCTGCCGGTAGCCGATGCTGGACATGGCTGGCGTATTGAAGTCAAAGCCCCGGCTTATCAGCCGCTTAACCTCGTCAACCAGGCCCATCTCTATCATCGCGTCCACCCTTAAGTCGATGCGGCGGTACAGCTCTTCCCTGTCTACGGTCAGACCTATTATGAAGGTCTTAAACGGCGGCGCCTCTTTGCCCTGAAGCCGGGAGAAGGGGGTCTCCGTCTCGTTATATACCTCAAGCGCCCTTATGGTGCGGCGCACGTTGCGGGGGTCAATCCTCTGCGCCGCCTCCGGGTCGACGCTGGCCAGCTCGTCATGGAGTTCATCCTCCCCTCCCCTGGCCGCCCTCTCCTCCAGGCCCTGCCTGAATTCGGGGTCAGGGGCTACCTGCGGTATTCCCCACCCCTCCATCACCGCCCACACGTACTGCCCGCTACCACCCACCACTATGGGCAGCTTATCCCGCTGCTGGATGTCCTCAATGGCTTTCAAGGCTAGCTGCTGGTATTGAGCCAGGCTGAAGTTTTCGTTGGGGCTGGCGATATCAAGCAGGTGATGGGGGGCAAGGGCTCGCTCCTGGGGGGTGGGCTTGGCCGTGCCGATATCCATATAGCGGTAAATCTGCCGGCTGTCGGCACTGACTATCTCCCCGCCCAGCGCCTGGGCCAGCTGAATAGCCATCCGGCTCTTGCCTACGCCGGTAGGACCGACTATAGCCAGCAGGTGGTTCATCGCTTTGCTTTAATCTCCGAGGTCTGCTTCACTATGCTCAAAAAATCGCCGGCTTTGAGGCTGGCTCCGCCGACGAGGGCGCCGTCTATCTCGGGCTGGTTTATGAACTCGGCGATATTATCGGCGGTTACACTGCCGCCGTAGAGGATGCGCACCTGCTGGGCAGTCCCCTGGCCGTGCTGGCGGGAGATATGCTGGCGGATAAAGCCGATGGTCTCATTGGCTTGCTCGCCGCTGGCGGCTTTGCCGGTGCCGATAGCCCAGACCGGCTCATAGGCTAGGACCAGTCCTCCAGAGTAGTGCCCCCCCTCCGAGGACGAGTCCAGCTGTGCGGCCAGCACCGCCTCAGTCTTTCCGGCCTCGTTTTCCTCTAATCCCTCTCCGATACATAGAATTGGGGTTAGCCCCACCTTCAGCGCCGCCTTGACCTTCTTGTTTATCGCTTCTCCGCTCTCATTAAAGTACTGACGGCGCTCGGAGTGCCCGATAATGATGAAGTCACAGAGGTCGGCCAGCATCAGCGGTGAAATCTCTCCGGTATAAGCCCCCCTGGCCTCAAAGTATAAATTCTGCGCCCCCAGCTTTATCGAGCTTCCCTCGAGTAATTCCTTTAGGGCGGCTAAGGAAACGAAGGGCGGGCATATTACCCTGTCCACGTTGCCTATCTTTTCCAGCTCCGGGCGCATCTGGCTGACCAGCTCTATAGCTTCGCTTACGGTGGTATTCATCTTCCAGTTACCCGCAATCAAAGGGATGCGCATTTTAACCCCCTTAAGCGCCGAATTTGTTAAGCTTCAGAGCGTTAGCCATGGCTAAGGGCATAACATGGGTGGCGGCAAACCTGCCCAGCCCTCCCGAGATGCAGGCCTGTTCGGAAAATTCGTTTACCCTATCGGGGCGGCACCACTTAGAATAAAGAACTATGGGCAGGGGGTGCCAGCTATGCCCTTTGAGCAAAGCCGGCGTTGAGTGGTCGCCAGTAATTACAATGACCTCCGGATTGAGGCTGGTCAGGGTGAACAGAGCCTTATCGACCTCTTCAATAATCCTGACCTTGCCCTCAAAGTCGCCGTCTTCACCGGCGGAATCAGTTCCCTTTATGTGCAGGAAGAAGAAGTCGTAATCGGCGTAGTTCTGTTTTAGGGTAGCCAGCTCCTCGGTAATAGTGGCGCCGGTCTTCAGGACCTCCATCCCGACCAGTTTGGCTAACCCGCGGTACATGGGATAAGCGGCAATGGCTGCCGGCTTTAATTTATAGACCTCAGCCATGGTGGGGAGATGTGGCTCTTGGGAGAAGCCGCGCAGGAGCACCATATTGGCCGGGTGGTGCTCGGCCAGGGCTATTTTGGCCCAAGCCAGGAACTTATTGGCGATAGCCGCCATGGTATTAGCCTGCGGCTTCAGGGCGGTAACCGCCTTTGGCGCGGCTCCTGTTTGCTGTGGGTCGGAATCGCTGACCTCGGAGAGCAGCCCCTTTCCCCGGAAGACGGCGACAAAGCGGTGCTCCCTGACCGGGCGGACAAAAACCGTAACCCCGTCTATGGCCATTCCGTCCAAAAGCTGGCACAGCTCGGCGCATTTCTCATTTGAGATGCGCCCTGCCCGGCGGTCGGCAACCAGCCCGTCTTCGTCTAGAGTGGCAAAGTTGCCCCGGGCGGCTATATCCCCCGGATTTAGCTCAAAATCAATGCCTACTGCCTCCAGTACCCCGCGCCCAATACTGAACTTGAGGGGGTCGTAGCCGAATAGGGCCAGGTGCCCCGGGGCACTGCCCGGGGTTATTCCCGGTCCTACCGGGTCGATAAGGCCGCATATACCCTGGCTGGCCAGCCGGTCAAGATTAGGCGTTTTAGCTGTCTCCAGCTCCGTCTGGCCCGTTTCGGGGTTGGGCAGTCCGCCCAGGCCGTCAATAACCACCAGAACAATCTTTCTCGGGGAAGGTCTGGAGAGTCCCTTGATTAGCTCTAGACTATCCATTATGTCAAACCTCCCTGCTTAAGCAATACCTCCACGCCGGGCAGCTTTTGGCCGCTTAAAAAACGGAGCGAAGCCCCACCGCCGGTGGAGACAAAGGTCATCTTATCGGCCAGCTTCATCTCGGTTATTACCTCAGCCGATGAGCCTCCCCCGATAATAGTGGTAGCCTTGAGCCCGGCTAAAAGCCTGGCCATGGCTTGAGTTCCCTTAGCAAATTGGGCTATTTCATATATGCCCATGGGCCCGTTCCAGAAGATCGTCCGGCAGCGCTTTAATTCCTCGGAGAAGTTTTTGATGGTCTGGGGACCGATATCGGCGATTTCCCATTCCGGCGGTATCTCCTCTATTGATACTACTTTGGCTTCGGCTTCGGCAGTCACTTCAGGGGTAACGACCACGTCAACCGGCAGCATCAAGCGCACCCCTCTTTGGTCTGCCTCTTTCATCAGCTCGGTGGCCAGCTCTATTTTATCATTTTCTACCAGTGATGTACCTACCTGATAGGATTTAGCCTTTAAGAAAGTGGCCGCCATACTGCCGCCAATCAGCAGGCAGTCCACCTTGTCTATGGTGTTGGCCATTATGCCCAGCTTATCGCTTACCTTGGCGCCGCCGGCAAGCTCGGCGAAGGGGTGGAGGGGATTGGCCAGGAGGTCTTCCAGGACACTGATTTCCTTCTCCACCAGCAAGCCGGCTACCGCCGGCAGGTAATTGGCTACGCCCACTATAGAGGCATGAGAGCGGTGACTGGCGCCAAAGGCGTCGTTTACGTAGATATCGGCTAGGCGGGCCAGGTCCCTGGCGAAAGAGTCATCGTTGGCCTCTTCCTCGGGGTGAAAGCGGATATTTTCCAGGAGGATGACGTCACCCGGCTTTAAAACTTCTACCGCCTGCTTCACCTCGGCGCCGAGGCTATCGCTGGCAACCTTCACCGTCTGCCCTAGAATCTGCGAAAGGCGCCGGGCGACCACGGTCAGGCTTAGTTTGGCTACTACCCTCCCCTTGGGTCGGCCCAGATGCGAGCACAGAATAACCCTGGCCCTCCGACCGATAAGATACTTGATGGTAGGCAGGGTTGCCCGGATACGGCTGTCATCGTTGATGGCCCCGGTCTTTTCATTCAAGGGGACATTGAAGTCGGTCCTCACCAGGACTCTCTTGCCGCTAACATCTATATCTCTGATGGTCAGCTTATTCACTCCTTCTCCCTGTCTATTTCTTAAAACAAAAATCAGGTGTTTAAGCTGGCACCTGATATTGCTAGGCTAGTGGCCGGGGAATAACTCTAAGGCCTGCTTAGCTATCCCTTGGGCGTCGAGACCGTACTTGGCACGGAGAACGGCTTGAGCGCCCTGCTCCACGAACTCATCGGGGATGCCGATGCTCTTTAGGCGAATATCGTTGATGCCTGATTCCTGAAGAAGGTCGACGACGCTACTGCCGAAGCCGCCGCTGAGGGCGTTTTCCTCAATGGTGACCAGGCGCTTAATACGCTTGGCCAGGTCGGTTATAAGCTCGGCGTCCAGCGGCTTGGCAAAACGGGCGTTGACCACCGTCGCCTCAATCCCTCTTGAAGCCAGCTCCCGGGCGGCCTCAACAGCCGGAGCCACCATAGTGCCTATGGCTAATATGGCGACGTCTTTGCCCTGCCTTATTATTTCCCCCTTGCCTATGGAAATCTCGTGCAGCGCCGCCTCTAATTCTATGCCAAGCCCGGAGCCCCGGGGGTATCGTATCGCCATGGGGTGCTTCGACTTGACCGCGGTGTAGAGAAGGTGCTGAAGCTCGTTCTCATCCTTGGGGGCGGCTACTATCAGGTTGGGAATAAATTTCAGGTAGGAGATATCAAAAGACCCCTGGTGCGTCTTGCCGTCTTCGCCGACTATGCCGCTGCGGTCGATGGCAAAGATAACCGGCAGGTCCTGGAGGCAGACATCGTGTATTACCTGGTCAAAGGCACGCTGGAGGAAGGTGGAATAAATAGCCACGATAGGTATGAAACCCTGTGTCGCCAACCCAGCGGCAAAGGTAACCGCGTGCTGCTCGCAGATGCCGACATCAAAGACCCGCTGCGGGAACTCAGCCTCAACCGTGCTCAGGAAATTCCCCTCAGGCATAGCCGGGGTGATTGCCACCAGCCTGGGCTCTTCACGGGCCAGCCTGAGCACCGTCTGGGCGAATACCTCGCTGTAGCTTGGCACTACCCTGGTGCTGGCGCTCTTGACGGGCACACCGTGGAAGTAAACGGCGTCACCCTCGGCGGGGAGGTAACCTTTGCCCTTGGTGGTGATAATATGAACGAAGGTCGGTTTGGAGTAGGCCCGTGCTTGGGCGAGGGCTGTCTCCAGAGCGCTAATATCGTGCCCATCGATGGGGCCGATATAGGTGAGGCCGAGTTCTTCCCAGAGCACGGTGGGCATGATTAAGCCCTTGAATCCCCTCCGGAGCCACTGGCCAAGTTGCACCAGCTTTTTACCCAGGGGGAGAGCGTCTATTAGCCGTTCGCCCCTTTTTTCTGCCCACTGGTAGCGGTAGTCAAGCCGCACGCGGTTAAGCAGTTTGGCTATACCGCCGACAGTGGGCGAAATCGACATCCCGTTATCATTTAGAATCACGCACATCCTGGAGCCCAGGTGCCCCGCCTGGTTCATTGCCTCCAGAGCCATGCCTCCGGTTATAGCCCCGTCGCCGATAATAGCAACTACGTGGTAGCCATCGCCGGCAAGGTCGCGGGCGATAGCCATACCGAGGGCGGCAGAAACGGAGGTGCTGGCATGGCCGGCGCCAAAGGGGTCATGCTCGCTCTCACTACGGCTGGTGAAACCGGATATTCCCCCGTACTGGCGCAGAGAGGCAAAGCGTTTTCTTCGGCCGGTGAGCAGTTTGTGGACATAGCTCTGATGGCCCACGTCCCAGACAATCTTGTCCCGCGGGCTATCAAATACGCGGTGTAAGGCTATGGTAAGCTCAACCGCCCCCAGATTGGAAGCCAGATGACCTCCGTTAGAGGTTACCCTGGCCACCAGCTCCTGCCTTATCTCAGCGGCTAGCTGCTTGAGTTCCCATTTTTTCAGCTTTTTCAGGTCGGCGGGGCTATCTATTCTATCTAATAGTTTCAGCGCTGTTACCTGCTTGGACTGGATTGGGGAATCAACCTCATACTAGCATTTTGTCCGATTTTGCGCAACTAACTTAAAGTAGTCTTTATGAGGCTGTGTTGTTCCAGCCGAGCAGGGACTCAGGCGCACTAAAGCCTTTTATCGGCAGGGGTTCAGCTAGGTCCTGACCTGTGCCGTGGCGGGTAGGCCAGACTTCCTCCTGCGTTTCCGGTCTTTGAGAATCGTATCTCCCTTTATCAGCCAGGAAAAACCGAAGGCCAGTATGGCGATAGACTCCAGCCAGAAGACCGGATGCAGTTGTTCAACGAGATTCTTAATGGCCGGTATGGCCACGATCCCGATGAGGACTACGCAGACCACAATCGCATACCCGCAGACCCTGTAGATGACGTTTCTCCATTTCTTACGGGGCTCCAATGGTTCTCCGGGAACGGTTCTGGTAGCTACCAGGAGGGAGAGGTACTCCAGCGGCTTACGGGGGCTCAGCATTTTGGAGGGATGGGTTCTGGTAAACAGGAAGATGGACATATATGCCAGCGTCAGGAAGAAAAGGCCCGCGCACACAGCATGCACTATGCCGATTATCTCGTCTGTGGGGGTGGGGGCTACAGAGGGCGTAGTCGGGAAAAGAGCGACACCGATGGCGAAAATGCCGGCGAGGACGGCGGCAATGATGTCGTGTTTCTGGTATCTATACGATAATAGGAATACCCCGATCGCGCATAGGCTGCCCACGAAGACGCCGCGCATCACCGTATAGTAATAGGCGCTGATGGAGCCCTCCATACCGGGGCCTTCAATGATAATCTTCCCTACCACCAGGACAAAGGGCAGGAAGACCCCGATGAGTCCTATCGCCCGGCGCAGGCCGAGGTAGGACATGGCGAGCGAGCGTTCAGTTCCAGAGTGCCGTTTCATCGATGCGCTCTAAAGCGTTTTGTTTATGTCCATTGGAGCATAGATATGTCTTCTGTCCAGCGTCCTGCTCCAAACCCAAGCCCTTTTGGCTATAGCAATTATACACATCTTTTTACAGTTGTCAACAAGACACAGCTTGGCTATGCCCAACGAGGGCTCGAAGAAGTAGCCAAAAACTAGCAATCTGGCTTGACGCTGGCATTGTCTATAGGTTACATTATGTAAATACGGTTTCTAGTATAGAGCTACTTTTTTAAGGAGCTTTTCGGTTTGGATATTTATAATATACTGGTAGTACTAGGCATTGCCGCTTCCCCGATAGCGGAACTCCGCGCCGCCATACCGGTGGCTATCATTCAGTATGACTTCCCCTGGCATTACGCCCTGCTGCTGGCTGTTATTGGCAATCTGCTGCCGGTGCCCTTTATTCTGCTCTTCCTTGATGCCATTACCCGTTTTTTTAGCAGGGTGGGTTTTTTAAAGCGGTCTCTGGAATGGCTTTTTGAACGTACCAGGAAGCGGGGCAGAGTCATCGAGAGGTATGAGCGCATCGGCCTGGCCCTATTTGTGGCTATTCCCCTGCCCTTCACCGGTGCCTGGACGGGGGCGCTGGCGGCGGTCCTTCTCGGCATGAAGTTCAAGCATGCTATGCTATCTATCGTTATCGGGGTGATTGTTGCCGGAATAGTCGTGACCTGTGCCACTGTTCTCGGCTGGACTATCTTCGGGCTTGAATAAGGGCTGTCTTGACCTTGCCCTGTGCCCCGTGCTAAATTTGAGTGATAGCTTGTCCCTGTAGCTCAGCTGGACAGAGCGGCTGCCTTCTAAGCAGCGGGTCGTGGGTTCGAATCCCGCCAGGGACGCCAGTCTAGCTACAAATTGAGGCTATCTTAAGTTCCCCGTTCCCTTGATTGCAGCCAGGCGCGGATTTTTACCTTAATCCTGGGGGCTGTCTTTAACTCTTCAAAGTGTTTTGCCACCAGCAGCACCAGTAAGCCCAGCAGGAAAAGCGCCTCCCAGGAGCCTCCCCTGGTGACCAGTATAAAAGCCAGCGAGCCGACAGCGCCCAGTATCACCGCCCAGGCATTGACTTCTATAAAAAGGAAACCGAGCAGGGCAAGGGCGGCAAAGGCAACCACTATCTCGTGCTGGGGCAGGGCTATGAGAGCGCCGAAGGTAACGGCTATCGCCTTGCCCCCTCTTAGCTGAAGCAGGGGGGAGAAAGCGTGGCCCAGTATGGCGCTCATGGCTACGGCCAGAACGGCGGCATCGGGGAGCTCAAAAAAGGCGTGTGCCAGGAAGACGAAGGGGAACCCCTTGGCTACATCTAAAACCACCGCCAAAAGGCCCAGCTTGCGGCTTCCGGCGCGGAAGACATTGGCTGCCCCGGGGTTGCCGTCTCCGTAGTCTCTTATGTCCTTACCTAAGAACCAGCGCCCAATCCACACCGAGAAGGGGCAGGCACCCAGCCCGAAAGCGGCCAACATCGATAGTGATAGATAAGATAGTTCCAATATTCCCCTGTCCTAGCCTATCTAGGCATTAGGATAAACCATCTTTGGCTTGTCGTCAAGGGTAGTAGTAGAGTTCTCTTCTTCTGAAGAAGTAGCCGGCGGCTAGACCGAAGACCAGCCCGCCGAGGTGGGCCTGCCAGGCTACGCTGGGGAGGAAGGAGAAGATGGCGAAGATGCCGATAACCGCCACCCAGAGGGGAAGCGGGGCCGGTATGGGGAAAACAACGACGCGCAGCCGGGGCCTCATTACCGCCAGGACTCCGCCCAGGGCGAAGACAGCCCCCGAGGCACCCACAGCTATGATAGTCGGCGATGGCGGCAGGAGGAGATAGATGATACCTCCCAATATGCCGCCGGCGAAGTAAACGATGAGCAACCTTGTCAGCCCCAGCAGTCTTGCCAGGTAGCTGCCGAAGAAGTAGAGGGTTACCATGTTGGCTAGAATATGCCAGACATTGGCGTGAACGAACATGGAGGTCACCAGGGTCCAGGGTCTTTCCCAGAAGCCATACTGCCATAGCCCCAGGTTGTAGATGAGGCTCGGCTCTGTGGCAGTGGCTCTTTCTATAGTAGTGGCGATAAATAGCAGCAGGTTTACGGCTATTAGCGCCCACACTACGGTTGTATTGGAACCTCGATAGGCCATTATTCTACCCCCGTTATCTCTTATTTTAGAGTTTTATTATCTGGCCGCTAATCCGTTGGCCGACGGTTAGAATGCCGAATGAGTTTCTGGCCTGACCGGGATTGAAGAAAAGAATACCCTTCTTTACCTCGTTCTGGGAGTGGTGGGAATGACCGTAGACAATAGCATCGACGTCTTTAAACATCCTGCCTACCCTATCGTCGATGCCGTAGGGGCTGCCCCAGCCGTGGATAATCCCGATTCTTTTCCCTTCTACTACCAGCAGCTCTCTTTCGGGGAGAATCGTTTTAAGCTCGGCTGAGTCCATATTGCCCTGCACCGCTTTCACCTCCCCCAGCCGCTTCAAGCCCTCAAGCACGTCTCTGCTTATGAAATCCCCGGCATGGATTATCAGCTCTACCTCAGCCAGGGCCATTAATAGCCTGTCAGGAAGCTCGGCCAGTGAGGTGACGTGGCTATCGGAGACTACCCCTATCTTCATACCGCTTCCTCAAGGGCGGAGGCGTAGGCTTCATAGCTTCTGGAGTCGAAGAGGACGAAGACCACTTCCTTGAGCGAGCCAGCCGACTCTTTGAGAAAAGAGGCCACCGTCTTTATAGCTACTCCGGACGCCTCAGCCAGGGGGTAGCCATAGGCGCCGGTGCTGATTGAGGGAAAGGAGACGCTGGCCAGCTTTTGGGCCGCGGCTATTTTCAGGCTCTCCCGGTAGGCGCTCTCCAGGAGGGTGGGTTCACCCTTGTTGCCCCCCTGCCAGATAGGGCCGACGGTGTGGATTACGTATCTTGCCGGCAGTTTTCCCCCGGTGGTGATAACCGCCTTGCCGGTGGGCAGACGCCCCTGACTGGCCACAATCCGCTTACACTCCTCCAGGATAGCCACCCCACCCGCCCGGTGAATGGCGCCATCAACGCCGCCTCCCCCCATCAACCCCGAGTTGGCGGCGTTCACTATAGCCTCGGTAGCCTGGCGGGTAATATCCCCCTGGATAATGGCTAACCTTGCCTGATTGACGGTCACTTCCTTGGTCGGCTTTTCCATCTCTTACACCCTCGTAATTATAATAGCGGGCGGGGCTAAGAGTCCAGAGCGGTTTTAAAAGTAACAGGTTGCGTTTGGCAGCGGGATTTGCTAAACTGGCTTCGTTGTAGTGGGCCGTTAGCTCAGTTGGTAGAGCACCTGACTTTTAATCAGGGTGTCGCAGGTTCGAGACCTGCACGGCCTACTAATCTATAGCTAAATCGTATCTGATAAAACCATCCTAAAACCGGGGTGGTTTTTGTTCCTCCTCCGTAACGCCAAACCCGCACCGGGCTATAGCTCTTGACGCCTAGCTATAGATAGCCCTACAATTTGACAGAGGGAACAATTATAGGTCTTGAGGTAAACGGAGTGGATTTCGGCTTTACTAAAGAGCAGAAGGAATTTCGGCGGGAGATTGGCGCTTTTCTGGATGCGGAACTGCCAGCGGACTGGGTGGGTTATCCAGCCCCTACCACCGGCGACCACACCGGCGGCAGTCAGGATGGCGAGCAGGTATTCAAGGATATAGCCCGTAAGTTAGGGGAAAAGGGGTGGCTATCTCTGTTCTGGCCTAAGGAGTACGGCGGTCAATCACGTTCGTATATAGATTACCTTATCTTCTCCGAGGAGATAGCACGACGGGGTTCACCCGGCTATAACCCTGTTTCCGTGAAGATGCTGGCTCCTACCCTTATTGAGTACGGCACTGAGGAACAGAAGGAGAGGCATCTAGAGCCGATTGCTAAGGGACAGGAATTATGGTGCGAGGGTTTTAGTGAGCCAGAAGCCGGCTCCGACCTGGCTTCCCTCCAGACCAGGGCGTTAAGAGATGGCAGGAGCTTTATCGTAAACGGGCAGAAGACCTGGAGCACCTTTGCCGAATATTCGGACTGGTGCTGTCTGCTGGCCAGGTCAGACCCCCATTCCAAGGGGGCTAAGGGCCTCAGCTTTCTCCTGGTCGATTTGTCCACCCCCGGCATTACTCTCAGCCCGATAGAGAATATGGCCGGAGAGATTCATTTCAGTCAGATATTCTTTGAGGAGGTGAGGGTTCCGGAGGCAAACCTGGTCGGGCGGGAGAATGAAGGCTGGGAGGTAGCCCAGGCACTGCTGGGCTATGAGAGGACTTCTATTGAATTTGTGGCTATGGTGCAGGCCATGATTGAAAAGCTGGTGGAATATATCAGGGCTACCCCGGGGAGGCAGACAAAAGCCAACAGCGACCTGCTGGCTAGACTGGCGGTAGATGCCGAGATAGGCCGCTTGCTTAACTATCGGGTGGCCTGGTTGCACGATAAGGGAATTAACACTGCCTGGCATGCTGCCATGACCAAGCTGTATAGCACCGACCTGTTCAGGCGCGCCGCCGGCATAGCCATGCAGTTAATGGGCCTGTACGGTCAGCTTGACAGGAAGGAGGCTGTAGCCCCCTGGCAGGGGTGGATTGCACACTTTTATCTGGTCTCCTTCGGCGCCACTATCGCCGCCGGCACATCGGAGATTCAGAAGAACATAATCGCCCTGAAAGGACTGGGGTTACCCAGGAAATAAAATGGAACTGAGCAATCTGGTGGTTCTCATCAGGGGTGGCGGGGAGGTAGCCAGCGGGGTGGCTCATAAGCTGGCTCGCGCCCACTTCCGGGTCTGCATGACCGAGGTCTCTCAACCCCTGGCTGTCAGCCGGGGAGTCGCCTTCTCTGAGGCGATATATGACGGCGAGAAAGAGGTAGAAGGGGTGGTCGCTCGGCATGTCGAGTCTACCATTGAGATTGCCAAGGTATGGCGCGCCAACAAGCTGCCCATTATGGTCGACCCTGAGGCATCGCTAAAGGACACCCTTAACCCCCAGGTACTGGTTGACGCTATAATGGCCAAGAGAAACTTGGGCACAAGGAGCGGCGATGCCCCGCTAGTAATCGGGCTCGGCCCCGGTTTTCAGGCAGGGAAAGATGTTGATATGGTGGTGGAGACCAATAATAGCCAGAATCTGGGCAGGGTAATCCTTAAGGGAAGAGCCGAAGAGAATACCGCTGTCCCCATCGCCGCCAAGAGCTTGACCTTCAAGCGGGTGCTGCATTCACCCGTCGAAGGGCTCTTTCTGACCGAGAAAGGCATAGGCGAGCTGGTTGCCGCCGGCGAGATTGTGGCCTCGGTGGCCGAACAACCGGTCAAAGCCAAGATAGACGGCGTGGTTAGAGCCTTGCTCAGGAGTGGGATAGAGGTGGATAAGGGGACGAAACTGGGCGAAATAGAGCCTTCCAAGGATAAAGAGGTCGGTTACAGCATTAGGCCCCGGGTGAGGACGATTGCCGGCGGGGTTTTAGAAGCGATACTGATGCACCTCAATGTTTAGGGGGAGGCAGGATGACCGATATCTATCAGGAAATCGTCAGAATTAAGGCTGAGGGTGGGGAAGCGGCGCTGGTAACCATAGTCTCGGCTAGCGGCTCCACGCCCCGGGAGGAAGGGACCAAGATGCTGGTCAAGCCCGACGGCAGTATCCTGGGCACCATCGGCGGCGGCAGCCTGGAAGCCCAGGTAATTGAGGAAGCGGTTAAAGTAACCAAACAGGGCAAGCCGAAGCGGCTCCATATGAGCCTGACCGCCAAAGAAGCCGAGGAAGCGGGAATGATTTGTGGTGGGGAATTAGAGGTATTTATTGAGCCTATCCTGACCCCTCCCCGCCTTTACCTCTTCGGCGGGGGGCATGTTTCTCTTCCCCTGGCTAAGATGGGCCAGCTTATCGGCTTCGAGATTGCCGTCATTGACGACCGGGCTGAATTCGCCAACGCCGATAGATTTCCCGGAGCTGATATTCTCCTCGCTGACGACTTCACCAAGGCGTTTCCTAGGCTGAAGATAGATAAATCCAGCTACCTGGTGATTATTACCCGGGGGCATCAGCACGACGAGCTGGTGCTGGAATGGGCGGTGACTACACCGGCCAAGTATATCGGCATGATTGGCAGTCAGACCAAGGTCAAGACTACATTCTCCCACCTGCTTAAAAAAGGGATATCCCGGAAAAAACTGGATAGAGTCCATAGCCCCATCGGCCTGGAGATAGGCGCCCAGACCCCGGAAGAGATAGCCGTCAGCATTCTGGCCGAGATAATCAAGGTCCGCCGCTCTGCTTAGCCTCACCCGCCGGAGATTATCACCTCTATGTGGAGCTCGTCCCCGTCTCTAACCGCTGTGTCCAGCCCCTCGGGGTAAGCGCTCTCCCCATTGACGTAGATATCAATGATACGGCTCAGCGCGCCGTTCTTTTCCAACAGCCTCTTTCTGGTCTTAGGGAAGCGGGTAATCAATTGCTCAAGGCACTGGCCGACGGTATTACCATTGACTTCAACTACCGCCTGGTCATTGGTCAGATGACGGAGGGAGGAAGCAAGGTTTATCTTAACGCTCAACGGCTCTTTTTACCTCTCAAATGGCCGCAGTACTCGCAGCTCGGGTCTCTCTTGACCTTAAACTCGGAGAATTTCATGTTCAGCCCGTCGTAGACTAACAGCCGGTTGGTCAATAGCTGGCCGATGCCCACGATGTACTTTATTGCCTCTGTTGCCTGGATGCAGCCGATGACTCCTGGGGTAACCCCGAGCACCGGGAATTTCCCTTCGACAATAGCCCCCCGGTAGACACACCCCAAGCAGGCTGTTTCGCCGGGGATTATGGTCATTGCCCTGCCCTCAAAGCCGTGGACGGCGCCGTGAAAGAAGGGTATCTTCATCTCTATAGCTACCTTATTCAGCAGGTATCTGGTGGGCAGGTTATCCATGGCATCAACTATCAGGTCAAAGCCAGCCACCAGCTGAGAAATATTGGCTTGGCTTATCTTTTCTTTCACCGCTTCCACTTTCAGCCCTGGATTTAGCCTTTTCAGCTTCTCCGCTGCCGAATCTGCCTTCTCCTTGCCTATGTCCTCGTCCCATTGCAAGACCTGTCGGTTCAGATTGCTGAGCTCCACCTTATCATGGTCAACGACGCGTATCACCCCTACCCCGGCCGCCGCCAGGTAGGTGGCTGTCACCGAACCCAGCCCGCCGGCACCGGCAATAAAGACCTTGGCCTTTTTAAGCTTGGCTTGCCCCTCCTCCCCGAATCCCTTAATCAATATCTGCCGGTCGTACCTTTCACGTTCATCTTTGGTAAGCATAGTTTTTTACCTCATCAGTTGCATTGCCCACTCCAGTATTCATTAGCAGAAAAGGTGCAGGCTGTCAAATCAGGGGTATTGACAATGCCACAAGTGGGGGCTAGACTCAAAGTCCCGATATATAAAACAGGGTTAAAAGGAGGCAACACCATGGGGGCACAATTCGAGCTTTTTAAGGACGAGGCGGATAAATGGCGCTGGAGACTACGTCATGACAACGGGAAAATAATAGCCAGTTCGGGCGAGAACTTTGAGAGAAGGGCTGGCGCGGAGAATGGCATCGAGTCGGTAAAGGAAAACGCCCCCGGTGCCCCAATTGTAGAAGTGGATGAATAATGGTCGGGGTGGGCGGATTTGAACCGCCGACCTCATGGTCCCAAACCATGCGCGCTACCCCCTGCGCTACACCCCGCATCACAGAGTATAGCAAGGCTGGGATTAGGGGTCAATGTGGATATTAGATAGCGGGTTATTCCCGGCAGTCGGGACAGTTATCAAAGGCATCGGCGGGCAGGCCTGCCTTTTTTCTTATATACTCTAGCTGTTTCTCTGGAGCCCAGTAGTTGCCGCAGGTCTTACACTTCTTCAGCTTGAACTCCATCTTATTGTTGGGCCAGTAGATGTACCTGGTATCGCCGATATCCTCGAACTTTATGGCATCTACCGGACAGACATAGGCGCAGGAACCACAGCCGATGCAGGCGTCGGAAGGCTCGTAGAAGGGAGTAGCCAGCGCCCGGTCGACTCCCCTGTTGACCAGGCTGATGGCGGAGACGCCGACGACCTCTTGGCACACCCGGACGCACAAGGCGCAGAGCATGCACTGGTCATCGTCCAGCTTGAAGCTCGTTTCTTTAACGCCCAGCTGCTGAGCCAGCTCCTGTATCGCCTGGTTGTTGGGGCACCTGGCTAAAAGCAGTTCCATTATCATCTGGCGGTTAGCGGCGATTCTCTCCGAGTTGGTCTTTACTTCAAGCCCATCCGCAACCTCATAGAGGCAGGAGACGACCAGCTTTTTCCGTCCGTTGCGGGCAACCTCGACCAGGCAGAGGCGGCAGGCGCCGTAGGGGGTTACCTCTTCATGGTGGCAGAGACTGGGTATGTAGATGTTATTCTCTCTGGCCACCTCCAGTATGGTCTTCCCCTCTTCGGCTTGCACCTCTCGGCCATCAATTGTCAGTGTAACCATTTCTCCCCGCTTTTACTTCCTTATTATCGCCCCGAGATTGCAGACATCGTAGCAGGCGCCGCACTTGATACACTTCTCCTGGTCTAATACCACCGGCTTCTTCTTGCCCATATCGGTTATCGCTTCCACCGGGCAGGCCTTGACGCAAAGCCCACAACCAGGGCACTTTTCCTCGTCGATGCTGTAAGTGACCAGCTCCCGGCAGACGCCGGCGGGACATCGCTTATCTTTAATGTGGGCCTCGTACTCATCCCGGAAATAGCGTATGGTAGTCAATACCGGATTGGGGGCGGTGCTGCCCAGAGCGCAGAGGGAGCTATCGGCGAGGGTTGCCGACAGGCGTTCCAGCAGTTCAATATCTCCCTCTTTCCCCCTCCCCTCGGTGATGTCGGTCAGTATCTGGCTCATCCTCTTTAAGCCCTCGCGGCAGGGGACGCACTTGCCGCAGGACTCGCCCTCAAGGAAGTTGATGAAGTACTTGGCTATGTCCACCATACAGCTGTTCTCGTCCATGACAATCATGCCGCCGGAACCCATCATCGAGCCAACGTCGGTCAGCTGGTCGAAGTCCACCGGCAGGTCAAGCGAGCTCTCCGGGATACAGCCGCCGGAGGGACCGCCGGTCTGCACCGCCTTGAATTTTTTATTATCGGGGATGCCGCCGCCGACATCGTAGATAATCTCCCTTAAGGTGATGCCCATGGGGACTTCCACCAGGCCGGTATTGTTAATCTTACCCACCAGCGAGAAAATCTTGGTCCCCTTGCTGCCTTCGGTGCCTACCTTGGCGTACCAGTCGGCGCCGTTTTTGATTATCAATGGGACATTAGCCCAGGTCTCCACGTTGTTGAGGTTGGTCGGCTGTTCCCATAAGCCCTTCTCCGCGGTATGGACATACTTGGCCCGGGGCTCGCCCACCTTGCCTTCCAGCGAAGCCATCAACGCCGTTGACTCGCCGCAGACGAAAGCCCCGCCTCCACGGCTTACCTTGACGGTAAAGTCGAAACCGGAACCGAGGATATTCTCACCCAGAAGTCCCAGCTCCTCAGCCTGCTTAATGGCTATCTCGGCGTTCCTTACCGCCAGGGGGTACTCATTGCGGACATAGATGTAGCCCTGGTGGCTGCCGATAGCATAGGCGCCGATGAGCATTCCCTCCAGGACGCTGTGGGGGTTGCCCTCCATCAGGCTCCGGTCCATGAAGGCGCCGGGGTCTCCCTCATCGCAGTTGCAGATGACATACCTGGTGTCTCCCTGTGCCTGACGGCAACTCTCCCACTTGACGCCAGTGGGGAAGCCACCGCCGCCCCGCCCCCGCAAGCCCGCTTTCTTGACCTCATCAATTACCTTATCCGGGGACATTTTGAAAAGGACCTTACTTAGTGCGGCATAGCCCCCCAGAGCCAGATAGTCCTCAATTATGGTGGGGTCAATGTTGCTGTTGTCGCCAAGGAGGAGGCGCTTTTGCTTTTTATAGAAGGGCACCTCATGCTCATAGGTTATCTTCTGCCCGGTATCGGGGTCGGTGTAGAGTAGTCTATCAACAATATTGCCTTTGACTGTCGCCGAGACTATCTCAGAAATATCCTCGCTCTTCACCTGCTGGTAGAGGATGCTCTTCGGCTTGATTACCACCAGCGGGCCTCTCTCGCAGAAACCAGGACAGCCGGTTACCCTGAGGGCCAGCTTGTTTTTCAAGCTACCCTTCTCTACCTCCTGCTTGGAGGCGTTAATAACCTCCTGGGCTCCCAGAGCCAGGCAGCCGGTGCCGCCGCAGATAACGATGCAGCTCTGGTTAGGGTCTCTGCCCTTGACTATTAATTCTCTTAGAGCCTCTAGCTCCTGCGGCGAGCTTAGCCGCTTAGTCTTTGTCTTGGCCATTTAGTCGTAACTCTCCAGCAAGGTTTTCACTTTATCGGGCTTCATCTGCCCCGAATACTTACCGTCAATGATGACTATGGGCCCCAAAGCGCAGGCGCCAACGCAGTTGACCGTCTCCAGGGTGTATTTGAAGTCTTCGGTTGTTTCTCCTGGCTTTATGTCAAGCTCTCGCTCTATCTCATCACGGACTCTAACCGCTCCCCTGACGTGGCAGGCAGTACCCAGGCAGACATTGATTATATGCCGTCCTCTCGGTTTCAGGCTGAAAGCCTTGAAAAAGGTGGCTACGCTGTAGACGCGGGTCAGCGGTATATCTAAGTCCTGGCTGGCCTGCGTAAGGGCTTCCTTGGGCAGGTAGTTGTACTCCGCCTGGACATCCTGCAGGATGGACACCAGCATAGACGGGTCGCTCTGGTAGCTGTCCAGTATCGCTTTTACCTTCGGCTTGGCTGGCTTACTCTTTGTCGGCAATCGCCTTCTCCTTAATTTCGGCGTATTCGGCGCTCACCCGCTTTTGAATCTTGGCGATTAAGTCCTCGGAAAGGTGGCGGAACCTCCCCTGCAGCTTCATGTAGTCGGTAACCGGCCTGAGCTTTGGGGGGTCGAGGCTTAACTTGTACTTGCCGTTTTCTATTTCGTACAGCGGGAATATGCCGGTCTCTACCGCCAGGCGCCCTATCCTGATGGTTAAATCGGTGGCACATCTCCAGCCAGTGGGACAGACCGAAAGGATGTGGACGTAAGCGGGACCGGGGGTCTTGGCCCCCTTTTCTACCTTAGCCAGCAGGTCGAAGGGATAGCTGGGGCAGGCGGTAGCCACGTAAGGGATATTATGGGCGGCGGCGATGGCCGGCATGTTCTTCTTCCAGGTAAACTGCCCCATGCTCATTTTGCCCGCCGGTGAAGTGGTGGTAGAAGCACCGAAGGGGGTAGCCGAAGACCTCTGAATGCCGGTGTTCATGTAGGCTTCATTGTCAAAGCAGAGGTAGAGGAAGTTGTGCCCCCTCTCCATGGCTCCGGACAGCGCCTGGAGACCGATATCGCTGGTGCCGCCGTCTCCAGCCATGGCTACCACCGCAATATCCTGCTGGGCTATCCTGCCCTTCTTCATCAGCATCTTGAGCGCCGATTCTACGCCCGAAGCCACCGCGGCGGTATTCTCAAACAGGGTGTGAATCCAGGGCACGCGCCACGAGGTAAAGGGAAGCTGTGAAGAGACTATCTCCATACAGCCGGTGGCGTTAGCCACGATTACATTCTGCCCCAGCGCCTTGCAGGCCAGTCTTACCGCCAGCGCCTCGCCGCAGCCGATGCAGGCCCGATGGCCAGGGGCAAAGTTTTCCTTTTTGGTCACCAGTTTAGGGACGTAGACGGCATACTTTTCCATTAGCCTCTCACCCCGAATATTTCAAATTCGTTCTCGCTGCCCTTCTGCGCGATTTCTATGCCCCGCTCGACTATCTCTTCAAATCCAGCCGGCGTAATATCCCGGCCCCCTAATCCGGCAATGAAGCTGACCACCTTGGGCTTCTGCTTCTCACCGTATAGGGCTGACCTGACCTCGGAGCAGACCGGACCCCCGGGACCGCCGAAGGAGAGCGCTCTGTCTACCACAACGAGGACATCGGCATTCCTGACCGCCTGGCGAAACTCCTCGAATGGGAAGGGGCGCCACAAACGAATCCTCACCAGCCCCACCTCTTTGCCCTTATCCCTCATCTTGTCTATAGCCGTCATCGCCGTCTCACTAAAGCTGCCCATGGTCAACAGCAAAACCCTGGCACCTTCGGTGCGGTAGCTTTCTATGGGGGAGTAATGCCGCTGGAAGGTCTTACCGAATTCAGCCCAGCACTGGAGGATTATCTCTTTAGACGCCCTTAAGTTTACTTCCTGCGCCTTCTTGGTCTCGGCATAGATAACAGGCGGGCCGAAAGCCCCCATCGTTACCGGCTTATCCGGGTGCAGCGGCATGGGATGCTGATAGGGCGGGATAAATTTATCCACCAGGCCCTGCTCCGGGAAAAGCACCGGTTCAATCACATGCGATAGATAGAAACCATCGAGGTGAACCATCACCGGCAGCAGAACTTTGGGGTCTTCGCCGATGCGGAAGGCGCAGAGGACATTATCCACCGCCTCCTGCCCGTTTTCGACGAATATCTGAATCCAGCCGGTGTCACGGACGGCCATAACATCGGAGTGGTCGCCCCAGACGCTTAAAGGCGATGATAATGCCCGGTTAGCCACCGCCATAACTATCGGAAACTGCATTGACGAGGCGACATACAGCACCTCATGCATCAGCTCCAGCCCCTGACCGGCGGTGGCGGTGAAGGTCCGCGCCCCGGTGGCTGATGCCCCGAGACAGGCGCTCATGGCTGAATGCTCGGATTCAACGGGAATATAGGCGGCATCCAGCTCGCCGTCGGCTACTAGTTTGGCCAGGTGCTCCACGATATGGGTCTGGGGAGTAATGGGATAGGCGGCCACCACGTCGGTATTAGCCAGCTTGGCGGCTTCGGCGATTGCCAGCGAGACCTCAATACCTACCCTTTTTGCCATCACTCTTCCTCCGGCACCATGGTAATAGCCTTGACCCAGCACTCGCGGGCGCAGATGCCGCACCCCTTGCAATAGAATAGATTGGCTTCAAAATAGCCGTCGGCATTCTGCTCAATGCACCCCTCGGGGCAGAAAATGTAGCAAAGGCCACACTTTATACACTTATCGGTATCCAGAATCGGTCTTTGCGACCTCCAGTCGCCAGTCTGGTACTGGCTGGCGTTCCCCGGCTCGGCAACGATGCCGCCGATTTCCAGGTCTTTCCAGGTGAATTCGCTCTCCGGCTTGGTCACTGCCCTACTCCTTGTACCAAGGTATCTTCATAGGCTTTTTTCATGGCGTTGATATTTCTTTCCGCCAGGCGGCCAAAGCGGTTTTGCAAAGGCTCAACCAGTGATTCCAGTTCCACCACGCCGCTGGCTTTAATCAGCGCTCCCACCATGGTGGTATTGGTAATCGGCACGCCTAAAACCTCCCTGGCGATAGTGGTGGCATCGACCTTGGCCAGCCGGCACTTAGCCTTGAGAGTAGCGCTGACATCCTGGAACGACTTCTTGGTGTTCATTATCACTATGCCATTTTCCTTTAAGCCCGAGGCAACATTGACGATGCTGAGCAGGCCGGGGTCGAGCACCACCACTATATCAGGTTGGGCTATCTCAGCCCTTATCTTGATAGGCTGCTGGCTGTCTATCCTGACGAAAGCCAGTACCGGTGCCCCTCTTCTCTCCGGGCCGAAGCTGGGGAAGGCCTGGGCGTACTTGCCCTCGCTGATTGCCGCCTGTGCCACCAGCTCGGCGGAGGTAACGGCGCCCTGCCCGCCGCGGCCGTGCCACCTAATCTCAATGAGTCGGCTCTTACTTGTCAACTTAAATCGTCTCCCTGTTAATACAGAAAGTGCCCCTGGAGCGACTCGAACGCTCGCACCCAGCTCCGGGGGCTGGTGCTCTATCCAACTGAGCTACAGGGGCGGGTACGACTCTTTATAATAACCCATAACCGAGAGCTGATGCAAATCGGCTAGGCAACCCCCGCCGGCGCCCTTACCACCAGCACCGGAATCGGGCTGTCTGATATAATTTTTTGGGCGGTGCTGCCGAAGACCCACTTGGTCATACCCGAGTGCCCGTGGCTGGATATGGCAATCAGGCTGACACTCTTCTGCTTGGCGAAGTTGAGTATCTCCTTGGCGACCTCGCCCGTCTTGATTTCAACACTGAGCTCGCCCTTGCCCCTATACAGCCGCTTATAGACCTTTTCCAGGTATGTCCTGGCTTCCGCCTTGAAAGTTTCCAGTTCTGTTTCGGGGTAGAGAATGTAGTCCAGGCCGCCAACGGTGTGGAGATGCCTGCCTTCCGACACCACCTCTAGCAGAATGACCTCGGCTTCCAGTCGGGATTTAAGCTCTTTGACCCTGGTTATGGCGGCTTCGCCGGCCTCGGAGCCGTCCAGGGGCAGGAGAATACGGCTTATCAGGTGCTTTTCCTTGGTCTTACGCCTTTTAGTCTCCTTGATGAGCAAAAGCGGCACGCCGACGCCCTCAATCACCTTACTGGCGATGCCCCCCTTAGCCCAGGGTATTATGCTCGAATGGCCGTGAGAGGCCATCACGATGAGCCTGATGTCGTTTTTCTCGGTGTATTTGACAATTGCCTCGGAGGGCTTGCCCGATATGACCACCGGGCTGACCCTCTCGACCGCCTTCTTCGTCTGCACGGCTATTTTTTGCAGGTAGAGCCGGTGCATATGGAGGTATTGCTCCTCGGAGGCCTCGCCGACATAGAGCAGGATAAGCTCGGACTTGAAGGCAGTGGCCAGCTCTTCGGCATAGGGCAGAGCCAGCTCGGCCGGGTCGGAGCCGTCTAAAGGAACCAGAATTTTTTTCCACATTTTCTTCCTCCCCTTCAAGCATATCTTACTATCAGGTACAGCCAGCACAGAGAGACTACCATAATCATAGCCGGGATAGCATATTTACAGAACCTCCCCCAGCTGATAGGATAGCCCTCCCTCTCGGCGATGGCTGTGCCGACAACATTGGCTGAGGCGCCAATGGGGGTAGCATTGCCGCCAATATCTGTCCCCAGGGCTAAAGTCCAGGCCATTGTCGGTAGACTTATCCCCGCCGTCCGGGAAAGATTGACGATTACCGGCACCATGGTAGCGGCAAAGGGAATATTATCGACAATGGCTGAGGCAAAGGCAGATACCCAGAGGATAAGCGGTATCACCAGGACCAGGTTGCCGCCGGATATATCGCGGATGGACTGGGCGAGCATGGTCAATACCCCGGTCTCCTCCAGCCCACCGACGCAGATAAACAGTCCGATAAAGAAGAGCAGGGTGCGCCAGTCTATCCTCTTAATGATATGTAGCGCCCCCTTACCGGCCGCCAGCAGTGTTACCGCAGCGGCGATAACGCCGATTAAGGCCATAGATAGGCCGGTTTCGGCATGGGTCACTATCAAGGCTACTACCGCCACGAAGATAGCCGCATTTAGCAGGAAGTGGCGGCGGTCGATAATGGCTTCACTGGGCTCGGGATAGTGGGCAGTAGGAGCCTCCGAGCCAGCGTGAGACGAAGTAAGCGTCTTGCGGAAGACAAAGTAGAAGAAGCCCAGGGTAAAAAGCATCCCTATCCAGGCGATTACACCGGTGTTGGCGGCGAAGTCGGTGAAGGTGTAGCCCAAGGCGGTGCCGATAATTATGTTGGGCGGGTCACCGGACATGGTAGCCGCCCCTCCGGTATTGGCGGCGAAAATCTCGGCGATTATCACCGGCACCGGGTCGAACTTAAGCAGGCGGGCCAGCTCAATGGTAACCATAGCCAGGAACAAAAGCACGGTGATGCTATCAATGAACATGGAGAGGAAGCCTGAGAGCAGCATGAAGACAATCAGAATGGGAACGATTTTGTAATTGACCATCTTGGCCAGGAGCAAGCACATCCAGCGGAAGAAGCCCACTTCGCCCAGCCCCTCCACCATGGTCATCATGCCGCCGATAAAGACGATGGTCTGCCAGTTTATGCCATGCGATACTATAGGTTCCTGCCCCGGCACCCAGAAATTAAGCTGTCCCAGCTGTCCCAGGTTAAGAACGTTAGTAATAGATTCCGGGCTGTTCATGGTCGCCAGAAAGACGATGGTCAAAGTAAGGCCGGCGCCAATCAGGGCGGGAATGTAACGATGCACCTTGCCAATGATGATGGCGATAAACATGAGAACGAATATAGCGATGGCAAGGATTTGGCTTATCATCATCTATTTAAGCTTAACCGAAAACAAAGAAAACTAAATTATTATAGCCGAACTGCTTTCGCCCGTCAAAGTAAAAACGGCTAAACTTTAGGCTTTAGCCAAGGCCCATGCCCGAGGTGAACAGGGCGTAGGCGCCCAGAATATAGAGCCCGATTAAGACCAGGCCGTACCAGCTGATGACAGAGAAGGTCTTGCGCTTCTGGGAGAAGCGAAGCCCCAGGATAACAACCAGGCTCATTACCATAGCTACTGCCGCGGTGATAAGATGAGACCCTGACACCAAGGAGAGGATAGGCCCCTGGGTATAAGAAAGGTCGACGGCAAAGATAATGGCGATATTGAACATATTGCTGCCCAGTATATCAGCCACCGCCATATCAATCGCCCCCAGACGGAGGGCGGCGATGGTAACCACCAGCTCCGGCATTGAGGTGCTGATGGCTAGAAACAGGCTGCCGACAAAGCTGGCTCCCCAGCCGGTGGCTTTGGCTATATCATCGCCAACGAACGATACCCATATCCCGGCGCCGATAACCACCATAGCCGCCAGGATAAACCTGAGGTAGACCGTCTTCAGGGGGAGTTCTTTATATCGAGGCGCGGCAACCGTTTTGGGTATAGGGTGGCTGCGCTCATAGCGGAACATCTGCCTCATCGCCACCAGGTACACAACGAGGATGATAATGCTGGGGACACCCAGCCAACCCAGGGCGAATCCGGAGAGGCTGTCACCGGCCCAGATACTGGCCGCAGTGATGGCAAGAAGCAGTATCCCCACGGCGGCTGACGCCACATGTCTTGGCCGCGCCTGGCCCAGAATCGGGCTCTTGCGGTAGAGGATGTCCAGCAGGGCGATGAGGGTCAGGTTAAAGAGGCAGCTCCCCAGGAGGGTGCCGGCGGCTAAATCGGGGAGACCAACCAGTGCTGCCGCACTCACGCCGGTGGCCAGTTCCGGCACCGAGGTAATAGCCGCCAACAGCACCAGCCCAATCCACAGCCCGCCTACCCCCGTCTTTTCACCGATGGCATCCCCGTAGCGGGCTAGCCTCGTTCCAGCGAAGAGGATGAGGGCAAGGCAGGCAATGTATTGTAGCCAGACCAGGACCTCTGAGACTTGCAATATGCTGCTAGCATACTATATCAGGGGCAGGCTCGTAAAGCTGACTAAAAGCACCTGCCCCCGTTAAGCCCGTAATTACTTCTTTATTTCAGAATAGCCTCCGCTTCCTCACGGTAGGCGTCCATCAGGTAGGGTATGCCGGTGACCTTGGCGCACTCTTCGGTCAGGGACATAAGCTCGCGCCGGGTGATTGCCGGCATGCTGAAGCACCTCGCTCCCGCCATCAACTGCTGCAGTCCCACCTTGAGCTTATCGGTATAGCTGTATATTCCCACCGCGCCCAGGGGGATGTTCTTCATTTCGTTGGCGCCGACTATGTTCTTAACGTCTTCATAGTTGATGAAAATCTCCTCCGCTGTTGAGCCGAACTGGCCAACGGTACTGGGTAGCTTGCCGTCCTGGAGCCACAGGGCGATATTCTTGCCGACCATACCCGGAATCATCAGAGCCCGCCCCATGCAGACCGCCTTGACGAAGGGGGAACCGAGGGCCAGCGCCTTGAAGAGACCGTCTTCGCTGCTGAAGCCGCCGGCAAAGGCGATATCGGGTGGCCTCTCGCCCTTATCGGCTAGCTTCTGGCAAAACTCGTATGCCGCCGCGTGCAGGTAGAGGCTGGGCATGCCCCATTCCTCCATCATCCGCCAGGGGCTCATGCCGGTGCCGCCGGGGGCGCCGTCTATAGTAAGCAAATCAATCTTGGCCTTCGAGCCCCACTTGATAGCCATGGCTAACTCGCGCAGCCCGTAGGCTCCTGTCTTTAAGGTAATACGTTTAAATCCGAGGTCCCTCAGGCGCTTGACCTCGTTATAGAACTCCTCTTCGCCGATAAAACCGAGGCGGCTGTGGCGCTCAAACTCCTTTAGAGAGCCGTCCTTAAAAGCGGCCTTGACCACGGCGCTGGTCGGGTCGGGGGTGATAATATAGCCGCGTTTCTGGAGCTCCAATGCCCTTTCCAGGGTATTGACCTTAATCTCGCCGCCAATACACTTGGCGCCCTGCCCCCACTTCAGCTCAATGGTTTCCAGCCCATGCTTCTTGCTGACGTATTCAGCAACACCCAGTCTGGTATCCTCCACATTCATCTGGACCAGGATTTCGCCGTAGCCCTGGTGATAGCGCCGATAGATTTCAATCCGCCGGTCCATGTCGGGGGAGGAAACAACCTTACCCTTAGCACCAAGCTCAAGCTGCGGGTCGATACCGCAAACGTTTTCACCGCAGACCAGGGTAATCCCGCTGATAGCCGCGCCGACGGCAAAGTGGTCCCAGTTCCTGCGGGCTATCTCGGTAGAACCCAGAGCACCGGTGAAGATGGGGACCTTCATTTTGACCTTGATATCCCAGCCGTACTCGGTCCCGGTGTCCACTGACGGGAAAATAGCCGTATCGGGGTCACCGGTAACGCCGGACGGCAGTCCTTTCGCGCCCAGGGCGTATCCCTGGATATTAAGATGAGAGTAGTCGACGGGATAGTCCTTATCGCCGCCTGCAGTGATTTCACCGAAGGGACCGGGGTAAATGAGTTCCCGCCCGCGGAAGGTCGCCTTGAAGACCTCGCAGTTTCCGGTACAGCCGTCAAGACAGCGGGTGCAGATACCGCTCATAGGTGATACGCTCCGGGAACGATTGGCAGTTTTAGTGGCTTCATTTGAATTTGGGCGTTGCAGATTCATCTTCTCTAAGTACTCCTTCTTTTATAGTATTTCGTTTACCAGGCGTTCAACGTGTCTAGCGATTGCCGGGGCGCTGGTTAAGCCTGGCGATTCGATGCCAATCAGGTTTATCAGTCCCGGCAAGCCTCTATCGTCTTCATGCCTGATTACGAAATCCCGGAAAGGCTCCCCGGGGCCCTGCAGTTTGGGCCTGATGCCGGCCATCTCTGGCTCCAGGTCTTCATATTCGATAAAGGGAAGAAACCCTTTTACCGAGCTATAAAAGTCCCCTTTTTGCTGCTGGTCGACGCTGTAATCTATTTCACCTACATACCGGGCGTTAGGACCCAGGCGCATCCTGCCGCCAATATCCAGGGTGAGATGAATCCCCATGCCGGCCCTGTCCGCTTCCGGTACGGGGTATATTGGCCTTTTCACCAATCTGTTCTTGTTGTTGCCGACACTGAAGTACTCTCCTTTGCAGTAATGCAGCCTGTAGTCGGCTCTATCTATATCTATTCCAGCAAGCTCAGCTATCTCATCGGAGTTCAAGCCGGCGCAGTTTATGACCACTCCGGTCAGGAAAGAAGATGTCCCGGAGCCATCTTCTATCGTCATCTCGTAGCCGTCGGCTAATTTCTCTATTCCGACGACCCTTGACCGATAGGCCGTCCTGGCCCCTCCCTCTCTGGCGCTATAATCAAGGTACTTCATCAAGGCATGAGAGTCTATAACCCCGCTTGAGGGCGAAAAGATAGCCGCTATTGCCTTAACATTTGGCTCCATCTCTTTTACCTTGCCTTCTGACAGCATAGCTAACCCCTGTACTCCGTTTTGCTTACCGTTCTCAAGCAATGATTCCAACTCCCCGCTCTCTTGCTCATTAGTAGCCACTATGAGCTTCCCCGTTTTCTTATAGCCGATTCCGTATCGCTGGCAAATCTCATAGAGTATGGCATTTCCTTCCCGGCAGGTCTCCGCCTTCAGAGAGCCTGGGGGGTAATAGGTGCCGCTGTGAATAATCTCGCTGTTTCGGCTGCTGGTCTCTTTACCGAAAGAGTCGTTCTGCTCTATTATGTAAACTTGCCTGCCCTTTCCGGCCACCCGGCTGGCCACCGCCAGCCCGATTACTCCAGCACCGATGATGGTAATCTCAGCCTTATCTGACCCCCTGCTATGCACTCTGGCACTTCTCTTTAGTTTTATGTTAAGTTTTTACCGCTATCCCCTTTTCCTTCAGGTATCTCTTGGCTTCAGGTATAGATATCTCCCCGAAGTGAAATATAGAAGCGGCTAAAACTGCCGATGCTTTACCGGTTACTACGGCATCATAGAGGTGCTCCAGCTTGCCGGCGCCGCCTGAAGCCGTAACCGGAATACTGACTGCCTCAGCTACCGCCCTGGTCATCTCCAGGTCGTAGCCTTCTTTTGTCCCGTCGGCATCCTTGCTGGTGAGCAGAATCTCTCCCGCCCCCAGCTTCTCCACCTGCTTTGCCCAGTTGACAATCTCCAGTCCGGTGGACTCGGTGCCGCTTTTGACCACTACTTCAAGCCGGGGCAGCTTGGACGTCGGTGGGTTCTTCTGACCGTCGATGGCGACCACCAGTCTCTCCTTGCCGAACTTGCTGGCGGCTTCCTTGACCAGTTCCGGGCTCTTCACGGCAGCGGTATTTATAGAAACTTTGTCCACACCCAGGTCGATTAGCGCTTTCATGTCCTCAATACTGCTTATGCCGCCGCCCACGGCAAAGGGGATGGTAACCACATCGCAGACCCTCTTCACCCATTCCAGTCTTGTCTTTCTATTCTCCACGGTAGCGAAGATATCCAGGAAGACAAGCTCATCAGCCCCCTCACGGCAGTAAGCCTGGGCGGCCTCTACCGGGTCGCGGGCGTCCCTCAGGTTGACGAACTTCACCCCCTTGACCACTCTCCCCTCCTTAATGTCCAGGCAGGGTATAACCTTAATCTCTTTCATCTCACCAGCTCCTCAAACTTAATTAGATTCTGGTACTCAATAACCGTGCTCATGGCGCGGATTTCAGCTTCTATGCCAGCTTCCTCAGCGGCAGCCACCGGATTTAAGCCTCCGACCAGCACCACCCCAATTCTATTAAGCTCTACCGGGATTTCACATACCGCTTCGCTGGTATTGCCCATCAAGAGCAGCCCTCCCAAGCCAGCTTTTTTCAGCCTGGCCATCACCTTCTCCGTCATGGGGCGGCAGAGGGCAGGTATCTCGCGGAAGTTAGCCAGTATTTTCCCGTTGCCGCTGGCTACCACCTCACTGACCGAGGTCATTCTGGCCCTAATGAATACCTCCGAAGGGTCCAGCGAGGAGCCGTCATAATGAATTAGCTCGATGAAACGGAGCGGACGCTCCTCTTTAACCTGGAGGATACCGCCAAATCTGGAGTCCATCGGAACCCCAGCTTTGAGCAGGCTGCCATTGACGACAATACTACAGACAGTGGCCAGTCCCACCTTACCGGCGGGAATAGTTATCTCTCCCAGTTGCTCGTCTTCTTGGGCTACCGCTACCAGGTCACTGACGCAAAGCCCGTGTTCAAAAGCCGGTTTCATGGCTTGGAGTGCCCGGGCAAACCTCTCCTTGGGGAAAATGGAGACATTTACCGGAATAGAGCCAGTGCCTTTCTTGTCATCAAAACTGGTGCGGAAGGCAAGCAGTTCAATCCGTGAGATAGCAAAGCCAACCTTATCCCTGACCAAGGCGCTCCTCAGTTCGTCAATTCCGGAATCGGTGATCAGTCTGCCATCCCTGCCTACGGTTTGAGTTAGCCCTCGCTCGTCCATCAGTTGCAGGTGGTAACGCACTGCCCGCTCTCCCAGTTCAATCCCAAGGTCTTTCAGGCGGCGGGCGATAACCCTGGCCCCAACTGGTTCCTGGGAGTCGCTCAAAATTCTCAGGATAGAGAGTTCCTTTCTTTCAACCTCTTGTGTTTCAAAGCCAACCATGATTACCTCACTAGGAAGTAGGTAACTGTTTTCCTATTATACCTCGGCTAAATCGATTTGTCAACCCCCTACTAAGCATGGCGACTGGTGGATTTCTTCATTAATTTCCATTATAATTGTTGCCATAGGCTCAAGGATACCGCTTGAATAGCAGGGCTATTCACAAGGAGGTAAAAATTGACCAGCAAAAGCAGCAAAACAGACAAAGAAAAGGTACTCAAGGCGGTCAAGGGAAAAAGGGTAAGATTTATAAACCTGTGGTTCACCGATATTCTGGGCTTCCTCAAGAGCTTCACCATCACCGTGGACGAGCTGGGCACGGCCCTGGAGGACGGGGCGGGGTTCGACGGCTCTTCGATTGAAGGCTTTGCCCGCATCGATGAGAGCGATATGGTAGCCCTGCCCGACCCCAGTACCTTCCGCCTGCTCCCCTGGAAAGCCGATGAACACGCTACCGCCCAGATGTTCTGTGATATCTTAAGGCCCGGCGGGCAGCCCTTTGAAGGCGACCCCCGCTATGTCTTAAAGAGAAACCTGAAACGTGCCGCCGACAAGGGCTACACCTTCTACGTGGGGCCCGAACTGGAGTATTTCTACTTTCAGGACTCAAAGGGAACCCAGCCCCTGGACGAAGGGGGCTACTTTGATATGACTCCCTTAGATGCCGCCACTGACTTGAGAAGGGAAACGGTGCTCGCCCTGGAAGAGTTGGGCATTGGCGTTGAATATTCCCACCACGAGGTTGCTGCCAGCCAGCACGAGATAGACATGAGGTACACGGATGCCCTGACCATGGCTGACAATGTGATGACCTACCGTCTGGTAACCAAGCAAATAGCCTTAAAGCACGGGGTTTATGCCACCTTCATGCCCAAGCCGGTCTTCGGCAGAAACGGCAGCGGCATGCATGTTCACCAGTCTTTATTCAAGAATGGGCGGAATGCCTTTTTCGATAAGAGTGACAAGTATCACCTCTCCGCTTTAGCCAAGAGCTACATAGCCGGGCTGCTGAAGCATGCCTCGGAAATCACCGCCGTTACCAATCAGTGGGTCAATTCCTACAAACGGCTGGTCCCTGGCTACGAGGCGCCGGCTTACCTCTCCTGGGCGCGGATAAACCGCGCCGACCTGATTCGAATCCCGGAGTATAAGCCGGGTGATGAAAATGCTACCAGGATAGAGTTCCGCTCCCCCGACCCTGCCTGCAACCCCTACCTTGCCTTCAGCGTGATGCTGGCCGCTGGTCTGGAAGGGATAGAGAAGGAATACCCCGTCCCCGAGCCGGTGGAGGAAAATGTCTACGAGATGAGGGAGGCGGCAAGAAAGAAAAGGAAGATAGGGGTCTTACCGGCCAGCCTCTGGGAGGCTATCCAGCTCACCGAGAAGAGCGAGGTGGTGCGGAAAGCCCTCGGCGAGCACGTTTTCCACGCCTTCATCAAGAACAAGAAAATAGAGTGGGACCAGTACCGGACTCAGGTAACCGAGTACGAACTGAAACGATACCTGCCTATCCTGTAAGCCCTTGAAGATTACCCCTACTGCTTTCCCTCAACCAGGGTATTGATCACTGAAGGGTCAGCCAGGGTGCTGGTATCGCCCAGGTTGCCAACATCGCCGGAGGCAATCTTGGTCAGTATCCGGCGCATAATCTTGCCGCTTCTGGTCTTGGGCAGGCCATCTGCAAACTGGAGCTTGTCCGGGGTGGCTATCGGCCCAATCTCGCTGCGGACGTGAGTCACCAGCTCCTTCTTGAGCCCGTCAGACTGCCTCACATCGGTTTTCAGGATAACAAAAGCGTATATGCCCTGCCCCTTAATTTCGTGGGGCATACCGACCACCGCCGCTTCAGCCACTGCCTCGTGGGATACCAGGGCGCTTTCAACCTCGGCGGTGCCAATGCGGTGACCGGAGACATTGATAACATCGTCTATGCGCCCCATCAGCCAGTAGTAGCCGTCGTCATCCACCCTGGCGCCGTCTCCAGTATTATAGACACCGGGGAAACGGACGAAATAGGTCTTCTTAAACCTGGCCGGCTCACCGTAGACCCGCCGCATCAAGCCCGGCCAGGGCTTCTTGATTACCAGGTAGCCACCCTCATTGACATCGGCAACGGAGCCGTCTTCCCTGAGCACCGCCGGCTCAACGCCGGGGAAGGGAAAGGTGGCTGAGCCCGGTTTGAGCGGGATAGCCCCGGGCAGAGGGGTAATCAGTATGCCGCCGGTCTCTGTCTGCCACCAGGTGTCTACGATTGGGCATCTGCCCTTGCCGACTACGTTGTAATACCACATCCAGGCCTCAGGGTTAATCGGCTCCCCGACCGAGCCCAGGATGCGCAGAGAGCTTAAGTCGTGCCTAGCGGGCCACTCATCGCCCTCTCTCATTATCGCCCGGAGGGCGGTGGGGGCGGTATAGAAGATGTTGACGTGATACTTTTCCACCACGTCCCAGAACCTGTCGGGGTGGGGATAGGTCGGGACTCCTTCAAATACCAGGCTGGTGGTGCCCAGGGCTAAGGGGCCATAGACGATATAGCTGTGCCCGGTGACCCAGCCGATGTCCGCCGTGCACCAGAAGGTATCCTCATCCTTGACATCGAATATCCACTTGAGAGTCTGGTAGGTGAAAAGGAGATAGCCAGCCTGAGTATGAAGAACCCCCTTGGGTTTCCCGGTGCTGCCGCTGGTATAGAGGATATAGAGAGGGTCTTCGGCGTCCATCTCCTCAGGCTCGCAATACGGCTTAATATCCTCGGCCGTCATTTCTTTGTCCCACCAGTAGTCGCGGCCGGACTGCATCTTTACTCCGATATCAGCCCTCTTGACTACAATCACATCCTTTACCTCGGGACAGGCCTTAACGGCGATATCGGCGTTGTCTTTGCTCCTGATAATCCGTCCGCCGCGGTAGTAACCATCGGCGCAGATGAGGACTTTAGCCTTACATCCCAGCACTCTATCCCTCAGCGCCTCGGCGCTAAAGCCGCCGAAGACTACGCTGTGGATAGCGCCGATTCGGGCGCAGGCCAGCATGGCGATAGGCAGCTCTAAGACCATAGGCAAGTAGATAGATACCCGGTCGCCCTTCTTAACGCCGTGTTTTTTAAGCACATTGGCGAACTTGCACACCTCGTAATAAAGCTGTTGATAGGTCAGCGTCTTGCTATCGCCGATGTCTCCCTCCCAGATGAGAGCGGCTTTATTCTTCCTCCAGGTCTTGAGGTGCCGGTCCAGGCAGTTATAGCAGACATTGAGCTTGCCGCCGACAAACCACTGGTGCTTGGCCTCCTTGAAATCGGCGACCAGGACCTTGTCCCACTTTTTATACCAGTCAAGCTGCTCGGCAAGCTCTCCCCAGAAAGCCTCAGGGTCGTCAATAGACCTCTGATAGATTCCCCGGTACTCTTCCAGGCTCTTTATGTAGGCGCTTTGACTAATCTGCTCGGAGGGTTTAAATACCCTCTTTTCCTCCATCATGGAGGTAATCGTCTTCGCCTCTGTCATATACGACTCTCCTTCTAGCTCCAAACCCTTTACTTGGCTTTTCATCGGTCTAACGGCGACAAATTAAGCCGCCGTATTAAATTATACTAGAGGCTGACTATATGTGGTAAGAGTTATCGCACCCGAGGGTTAATCCTGATAGGCGACACCCATAAGCTGGGTGAATGCCGCCCGTAGCCTCTGTGAAATCACGTAGGCTACTCCCCCGGCAATTGCCGCGCACAGCTTGGGATCGGAGTAGACCAGATTACGCAGTTCCTTCCCGTTGAAGGCAAGCACCTTTGTCTTCTCCAGGGCCTTCACTGTGCAAGTACAGCGGTATGGCGGTATCGAGGCTGACCAGCAGAAACATTCAAAATTAGAAGCCGCCTGGATTTGTCGCCTGTCCGTTGGTCCCAGCTCCAGAAGAACGGATACCAGCCCTTCTTCAATCACGTATATCTTTTCCTCTTCCCGGTCCTGCTTGCATATGACTGTCCCCGTCTCAAATACTTCCGGCGTGCACATCTTAGCCACCTCCTCAAGCTCAGCGTCCTCCAGGTAGTGGAACACATCGGACTTTCTTAAGACCTCTAGCTTATCCATTTACTATCCTCCGAAATTTTATCACTTGTCTTAACTTACTGCCCAAAAATATATTTTACACCGTTCATGGTATATTTTCCAGTTGGCTATAAAGACATTATATGGCGGCTATGATAGTACCCACGCCGAGTAGAACAAGGTATATCCCCAGAATATAGGCCAGCACCTTGGGCCAGATGAGTATGATAACGCCGACGGCAATAGTGACAATGCCGGCTACAATCCCCCCGAAGGGAAATAGGTCAAAGGTCATGTTTTCAGCTCCTTCCTAACTTCTTAATGGTAATATAATACAACTTTTGCCCCAGTATGGCGAGAAGAGTACCATTTTATACGTAATACCTATTGACATTAGGCAGGGAATGGTTTATTGTTCATGAAAAAGGAGGTAGACCCGATGCAAGCCTATTGTGTTAAGTGCCGCACCAAAAGGGAGATGAAGGACGCCAAAACCATAACTATGAAGAATGGCAGGCCGGCGACCCAGGGAGTGTGCCCGGTATGTGGCACTAAGATGTTCAGAATAGGGAAAGGCTAAAAAAGAAGCGGTAATCAGGTCTCCAGACAAGGCTGGGTATGTGTATTTTAAGCATATCCAGCCTTCTTGTTATTCACCTCACCCATTGCTATAAACCCCTGTTTAACTTGACAAAAACAAGGGCAGAGTCTAACATTGGGGCACAGCTAACCTGCCTTTAAAAAAGGTCTATCTTTAATTCTACTCACATCTATCAATAGCGATACTTCAACTTTATAGCTCTCGCTTTTGAAGGAAAGGAGAACGAAGGAGATGGCTGGACCCTTAGACGGAATTAAGGTGGTGGAAATAAGCATGTTTCAGCAGGGGCCGGTGGCGGGGATGAGGCTGGGCGACTTAGGCGCCGAGGTAATTAAGGTGGAGCCCAAGAACGGCGACCCGGCGCGGGGAATGATGAGGATTATCGGTGCCGATACCGGTCTTAAAGGGCGCAACTATTACTTTGAGAGTAATAACCGCAACAAGCGGAGCATCACCCTGGATTTGAACACAGAAAAGGGCAAGAAGGTATTCTTTGAGCTGATTAAGCGCGCCGACGTCTTCGTGACCAACCTGAGCATAGGTGCCCCCAAGAGGATGGGGATTGATTACCAGGCGCTTTCGGCCATAAACCCGCGGCTTATCTACGCCCATGCCTCAGGCTGGGGAAGAGAAGGCCCCGACGCCAACGAGCTTTCCTTCGACTATACCGGAATCGCCAGGTCGGGAACGATGATGATGTGCGGAGAGAGGAATGGCCCGCCGGCAACCCTTATCCCGGGAATGGGCGATGAGCAGGGCGGGCTTATCTGTGCCTGGGCGGTGACCGCCGCCCTCTATGCCAGGGAGAAGACAGGCAAGGGGCAGCTGGTAGATACCTCCCTGATGGGCAGCCTGATTGCCCTGCACGGGGTCAACTTTGCCGCCCCCGGAGTCCTGGGCAAGGAATTCCCCAGGTTCATCAGGGCTGAGGCCGGCAATCCCATCTATAACCACTATCAGTGTAAGGACGGCAAATGGATTGTCATCGCTCACCTTCAGCCCGATAGGTACTGGCCCAACGTGTGCAAGGCAATGGGCATAGAAGAACTGGAGCACGACCCAAGGTTCAATAGTATTGAAGCCAGGCACGATAACGGCAAGGAGCTGGTGGCCATACTGGATGAGAAGTTTGCCACCAAGACCAGGGACGAATGGATGAAGATTTTCAAGAAAGAGAATGTAATCTGCACCCCCATCCAGTCATCCAGCGAGGTGTTTAAAGACCCCCAGGCGTTGGCTAACAGCTATATTATTGATGTTAAGCACCCGGTGTGGGGCAAGATAAAGATGCTCGGCTTCCCCTGGGCGTTCAGCCAGACCCCGGCCTCGGTCCAGCGGGAAGCACCGGAACTGGGCCAGCATACCGAGGAGATATTACTGGAGCTGGGTTATAGCTGGGACGATATTACCAAGCTAAAAGAAGAGGAAGTAATAAACTAAACCACCGCCCAGCATAAAGGAAAAGCCAGGCTGCCCAACCTTCCTGGACTACAAAATGCCCCATTCTACCGGTGTGCCCAATATGTAGAAATCGGCAGGGACATTGGGTATACTAAAGTTAAGCGGCAACGTTAGCCAGAAGGAAGCTTTAAGGGGGTGAATGGGATGAGCAATCTGGTAGAAGCGGGCAAGAGTGGGGAACTGGCCGATGGCGCCATGAAACACGTCCCCAGTCCCAGCGGAGAGATTCTCCTAGCCAGGGTCGGCGACAAGTACTACGCGGCTTCTAACCGCTGCCCTCACCTCGGGGGGAGGCTCTCACAGGGCAAGCTGGAAGGGACGGTAGTCACCTGCCCTCTCCACGGCTCTCAGTTCGACCTGAAGGACGGTGGTGTCGTTCGCTGGCTTAAAGGCAGCGGGCTCATGGCCAAGGCGGGCGCGGCGCTAAAACCACCCAAAACACTCAAGGTATACCCGGTGCAGGTCTCAAGCGGCCAAGTCCTGATAGAGGTTTAACCGGCAACCTTTCGGCTTCAGATGTGATAACTTTGTAAGATTTTCTCTCCCTGATTTTATGATTTTGTCATTGTTTGCCCTTATTATTTAAGCGTCAACTCAAAGCGGAGTGCTTTGGAGGCTAATGCAAGATGTCTATTCTTTTCTCAGGCGGCGAACTTCTGGAAATAGCTATGGACATTGAGAGAAACGGGGCCGCCTTCTATCAAGCCCTGGCCGACCAAGCCAAAAACAAAGATACCGGGGCTATCTACGAGCATCTGGCCAGAGAGGAAGAGAAGCACCTGAATACCTTTAAGGGTATGCTGGATACGGCGGGAAAGTACCAGCCCCCGGAAGCCTATGCCGAAGAGTACATGCTCTACCTGAAATCGCTGGCCGATAGCTCGGTGTTCTCTAATGTTACCCAGGCTAAGGAAAAAGCCAAAAAGGTAGCCAGCGAAAGCGAAGCCCTTGATATCGGTATTCAGGCCGAGAAGGACTCAATACTTTTCTACACAGAAATGCAGAATTTCGTGAAGCCAGCCGACCAGAAAGCAATATCCTGGGTAATAGACGAAGAAAAAGCCCACCTGAGGCAGCTTTCCCAACTTCAGCAGACAATGACAGAAGCCGGATGACTGCCTTCTAGAGGAGAGTGAAGATGACAACCGAACAGGACAAGACGCTGGAAGCGCTTAAAACCGCCATCCAGATGGAGATTGACGGCAAGAAATACTACCTGAAAGCCAGCCAGGAGAGCGGCAACTCGCTGGGCAAAAAGCTCTTGGAGAAGCTGGCCATAGAGGAGGATAGCCACCGCCAGAAGTTCGAGCAGATATACGAGGCTATCCGCAAAAAGAAAGCCTGGCCGACTATTGATTTTAAGCCCGACGGGGGCCAGAGTTTGAGGACTATATTCGCCCAGGCAACCGAGGAAATCGGCTCTAAGGCAGAAGCCCAGACCACCGAGCTTAATGCCGTACAGACGGCCATGGAGATGGAAAACAAGACCTACGATTTCTATAAGCGCCAGGGGGGGAAGGCAACTCATGATACCGAGAAGGACTTTTATCACGCCGTGGCCGCCGAGGAAAGAGAGCACCACCTGATTCTGCTCGACTACTATGAGTACCTCAAAGACCCGGCGGGCTGGTTCGTCAAGACGGAACACCACTCCCTGGACGGGGGATAAGATGAACACCAAGGCTCTGTATAAACTGGGCTACGGCCTGTATATAGTAGGCTCAAGAAAGGGTAAGCGGTTCAACGGGCAGATCTCCAACACCGTCTTTCAGATTACCTCCCAGCCGCCGACCCTGGCGGTAAGCATCAACAAGAGCAATCTAACCCACCAGTTCATCAGGCAGAGCAAGGTCTTTACCGCTTCCATCCTGGCTAAAGATACCCCCCTGGCTTTCATCGGGCACTTCGGCTTCAAGTCGGGGCGGGACATAGATAAGCTTAAGGGCATTAACTATATAATAGGCAAGACCAAGTCGCCGGTGGTCACCGACCACGCCGTGGCCTATCTGGAAGCCAGGTTAACCCAGGAATTAGACGTGGGCACGCACACTATCTTCATCGGGGAGTTGGTGGGGGCAAAGGTCATCAATGAAGACGAGCCCCTGACCTATGCCTATTATCACCTGGTCAAGCGGGGCACCACCCCCAAGACCGCCCCCAGCTATATTGAGAAGGAAGAAAAGGGGGGAAAGTCCAAGATGGCCAAGTACAAGTGCACCGTATGCGAATATGTCTACGACCCGGAACTGGGAGACCCCGACGGCGGCATTGCCCCGGGGACGCCTTTTGAGAAGATACCCGACGACTGGGTATGCCCTGTCTGCGGCGCCGCCAAGAGCGAGTTCGAAAAGATAGAGGAGTGATAAGAGACTATGTACAGCAAATGCCCGGGGCAGGATATCAGAAACTTAAGGATATCGGTGCATAAATGCCCGAACTGCGGCGCCGAGGTTGAAATCTTCTCCGACGAGATGCGGGTGAAGTGCCCCAAGTGCCGGCAGTACGTCTACCGGGAGAAGGTGCCCTCCTGTGTTGAGTGGTGCGCTTCAGCCCGCCAGTGCCTGGGCGAGGAGCGGTGGAAACAGCTAAAAGGTATTGATAAGAAGTAGTAGCCAAGTGTAACTGGGAGAGGAGGCACTAAGATGAAACCAAGAGAGATAAAGCGGGGGGTCTACTGGGTGGGGGCTATCGACTGGGACCGGCGGCTGTTCGATTCCCTTATCCCGCTGCCCGACGGCACCAGCTATAACGCCTACCTGATTAAGGGCAGCCAGAAAACAGCCCTTATCGATACCGTTGACCCACCCACCCGGGACATACTGCTCCGGCACCTGGATGAGCTTAAGGTCAAGCGTATAGACTATGTTATCGCCAACCACGCCGAGCAGGACCACTCCGGCACCATCCCCCAGGTTCTGGAGAGATACCCCGAAGCTAAAGTAATATGCACGCCGAAGTGCAAGGACATGCTCATTGACCTGCTTATGGTCCCGGAGGAGAGGTTTAAAACGGTCAATGATAAAGAGAGCATCTCGCTGGGGGACAGGACGCTGGAGTTTATCCATGCCCCATGGGTACACTGGCCCGAGACCATGCTCACCTATCTAAAAGAGGACAAAATCCTTTTCCCCTGCGATTTATTCGGCTCACATTTGGCCACCACCGACCTCTATGTCACCGACGAGGGGCGGGTCTATGAGGCGGCCAAGAGGTACTACGCCGAAATCATGATGCCCTTCCGCACCATTATCGAGAAGAACCTTTCGAAGCTAAAGGGCTATAAAATTGATATTATTGCCCCCAGCCACGGGCCGATGTACGACAAGCCCGATTTCATCATCAAGGCCTACCACAGCTGGGTCTTCGATAAGCCTAAGAATATTGTGGTCTTGCCCTATATCTCGATGCACGGCAGTACCCGCCGGATGGTGGACTGCTTCGTTGAGGCGCTGGCTCAGAAGGGGGTCACCGTGCAGCAGTTCGACCTCAGCGTGAGCGACATCGGCAATCTGGCCATGGCGCTGGTGGATGCAGCCACGGTGGTCATCGGCGCCCCTACCGTCCTGGCCGGGCCTCACCCCAATACCGCCTACGCCGCCTTCCTGGCCAACGCCCTGAGGCCAAAGGTAAAATTCGTCTCCATCATCGGCTCCTACGGGTGGGGCGGCAAAACGGTGGAACAGCTGGCGGCGCTGATTCCCAACCTTAAAGTTGAGGTGCTGGAGCCGGTATTATGTAAAGGGCTGCCCCGCGAAGCCGACTTCAAGACACTGGAGAAGCTGGCCGATACCATTGCTAAAAAGCATAAAGCCGAGGGCTTTGTATAGCCTTTTTTATAAAAAAAGAAGGAGGAACGAAATGGAAGAAGTCAAGGAGCAACTAACCAGCCTGCCCCGTCTGGGGCAGGCGGCGCCGCCCTTCGAGGCGGTGACCACCCAAGGAATGATTAAACTCGAAGACTACAAGGGTAGCTGGCTCATCCTATTTTCCCACCCGGCGGACTTCACCCCGGTGTGCACCACCGAGTTTATCGCCTTCGCCGAAATCTACCCTGAACTGCAGAAGCGGGGGGTGGAGCTGCTGGGCCTGAGCGTCGACAGCGTCTCCTCGCATATCGCCTGGGCGCGCAACGTCGAGGAGAAGACCAAGGTCAAGATACCCTTCCCCATCATCGCTGACCTGAATAAAGAAGTCTCCACGGCTTACGGCATGATTCACCCCGGCCAGAGCAAGACGGAGACGGTCAGGTGTGTTTTCATCATTGACGATAAGCAGGTTATCCGCACCATACTCTACTACCCGCTGACCACCGGCCGGAACATGGACGAGATATTGCGCATCATCGACGCTCTGCAGACCACCGACGCCAACGGCGTGGCCACACCGGCCAACTGGAGGCCAGGGGACAAGGTGGTGATACCCCCACCCAACACCCAGGAGATGGCCGAGGAACGGCTTAAAGAGGGGTACGAGTGCGTTGACTGGTATCTGTGCCAGAAAAAGCTTTAATAATATAGGAGGCAAATATGGCTTGCATTAGCCCTGACGGTAAACCGACTGTGTCCGGGGCCAAGATGCTTCGTGCCCTTAAGGCAAAAGCGGGGTCGGCGGAAGAGGTCTCGCAACAGGCCGGACTGCCCCTGTTCCGGGTGAGGAGCGGGCTGCGTGAGCTGGCTCAGGCCGGCCTGGTCAGTCTAAAGGGAGAGAAGTACGAGTTGTCAGCCAAAGGCAGTGAGCTGGCCGACAGCCTGCCTGCCTAAAACTTGAATAGCTGGATTGAACTCCATAGCTGGACAGCCGTCGCCTTAGTGGTTATAGTAATAATACATGTGATTCTGCACTGGGGCTGGATTGTGCGCATGACCAACTCGTATTTTAGCCGTAAATAAAAATCAGGAGGGAGCAATGGACAAGGAAAAAGTCATCGCCATGCTAAATAAGGACATCGAGGGGGAACATGCTGGCATCATCCAGTATCTAACCCATGCCTATGCTATGGGCGAGGGCGAGATGTCCTGCGAGATTGAAGCCCTGGCCAGGGAGGAAATGCGCCACCTGGACTGGCTGGCCGAGACCGTAGTCGAACTGGGCGGCGTGCCCAGCCTGAAGCGGGGAAAGATGCGCATGGGGGGCAAGGTGGTGCCGGATTGGATGGCCAACGACGTACGGCTGGAAGAGGACGCCATCAATCTCTACAAGGAGCACATCAAGGCGATAACCGACCCCAAAATAAAGAGACTGCTCAAGCGCATCCTCTCCGACGAAGAATCCCACCGCGGCGACTTCCAGCACTTCGTGGACAAGTCCAAGAGGGAAGAGACGACTGATTTAAGGGGCAATCGCAAAGACGATGTCACCAAGGTGCTTAACTGGGGCATCGAGCACGAGTACACCGTTATCCTCCAGTACCTGCTCAGCTCCTACCTGACGCCCAACAAAGAGGTCAGGAAAGAGATGGAGGACCAGGCCATCAACGAGATGCAGCACCTGGGCTGGCTGGCCGAGGAGATGGTCGACGGCGGGAGCAGCCCCAAAATCGAGCATGCCAAGGTCGACCGCTCCAAAAAGACCGCCGATATGTTGCGCTCGGGCATCAAGATAGAGAAGGAAGTTACCGAGGCCTACGACCGCGCCGCCAAGAAGATAAAAGACCCCGGCCTTAAAAAGCTCCTCTTGCGAATAAGAGACCACGAAATCTACCACACCAGGGTCTTTACCGACCTGCTAAAAGAGGAGAAATAGGGACTTGATGGGGATAGGGTAAGCTCTAGGCGCTCAAAAGCCGGCTCACAATTTGGCCAGCCGCTTCCCCCTCCAGTTGTCAAACCAGACAATTATCCCCGGCATTACGGCAATCGTTATTATCAGGCAGAGGAAGACACCGATTATAGTGGCGATACCGAAGTCACGAACCATGACGAAGTTCGATACTATCAGCACGCCGAAGCCGCCCAGGGTGGTCAGGGCGGTGGTCACTATAGCCCGCCCCATCTTTGAAATCGCGGTGACCATAGCCTCGTAAGGTTTCAGCCCCCGCTTCTTCTCCTCGTCATAGCGCCCTATGAGCAGCACCATGAATTCGGTGCAGATTCCGATGATAATAACCCCCAGCACGGCGGTGAGCGGGTTAAGGGGAATGCCGATGAGGTACATATCCAGCGAAGACCAGGCGATTACGGCGCCAACCGGTACGATGATGAATATGGCGCTACTCAAGCGCCGATAGACCAGCAAGAGGACGATAAAGACCGCACCGAGGCAGATTAGGTTCATGGTGAGCCTTTTACCGACCACGGCGTCCACGGTGCTGGCGCCGAGGGCAAGGCTGCCGACGGATGAAATCTCTACCCCTGAAGGCGGCTCGGCCTCAGATTCCATCTCCTGGAGCAGTTGGTGGGTCTCATCAAGGGATATGTATTCGATGCTAAACGAGGCGCTAGACATGGTGCGGTCGCTGGAGAGGAGCGGTTCTAAATAGGGGGAAGGAGTGCCATCCAGTATGGCTTCAATCCCCTGCTCCGAAGGGATTACTCCACCAGCGGCGTCACTGACCAGCACCGCCAGGCTGTTCACCGAGATGAGCTCGGGGTGCATAGCAAAGACCTCTTCCTGGTAGCCCTCCAGCCAGTTAAGCACCTCCGGGCTGGCGGCATCATCGGCTTCTATCATGAAGAGAACCTCGCCCCCGCTACCCAGAATCTGGCGCAAATCCCTCACTTCCCTCAGTTCGGTTATGTCCTGGGGCATAAGCTCTTCAAAGTCGGTATTCCTGGGCAGCCAGTGATCGACTATACCGCCGGCAATGCCGAAGGCAAGCGCCACCAGAAAGATGGGTAGAGTCCAGCGAATGGCGACCTTAGCCAGTCGCCCCAGAATATTCTCGATGCGGCCGCTTGCCTCCGAGGACTCCTTTCTCAACTGCTTAATAGGCGCCCTCTTATCAGCTATATAGACGACACTGTGAAGCAGGAACAGGGCAGCCAGGTAGCTCAAGACAATGCCGACCGCCAGGGCTAGGCCGAAGTCGCGTATCATGGGCACCTCGGATATATACAGGGTGATGAAGCCGATTATAGTCGCCACCAGGGCAATGCCGACTATGGGGAACATGCTTGACAGGGAGGCGACAATGGCCTCGCCGACTGACTTGCTTCTAATGAGTTCTTCCTGATAGCGGTTGTGGAACTGGATTGAATAATCTATGCCCAGGCCGATGAGTATCGGCAGCACCGCCATGGTAGCCATGGTAAGCGGAATGGAGAGGTATCCCATCAGCCCGAATGTCCACAGGGCGCTGATGCCGACCATAAGCAGGGAGAGCAGCCGCCAGCGTACGCGGAATATAAGCACCAGCACCAGAACCATAACCGCCAGAGCCAAAACCAGCAGAATCATTATATTGTTGCCCAGGCTGGTGCTGATGGCGTTAACCAGCTTGGTGGCGGCGATTACGGTGATAGTTACCTCCGTCAGCGGATGGGCGGCGAAGAAGTCTTCAATATCGGTGGCTGCCTGCAGGGCTTCACTGTCGGGCATGTTGCCCTGAGGAGTAACTGAAATCAGGGCGTGCCAGTAATCGGGGATGAAGGACTGCATCTCCGGAATAAGCGCCCCCTCCTCATCATAGAGGACAGTGTCGATAAATAGCTGGTTGTCCAGCGAAGGCTCGCCAATGAGCTGCATCTGCTCTATCTGCGGCTGGTATTCCTCCAGGACCCTGGCCCGTGCTTCCTCTGCGGCCTGTTCCTGCTCGGCTTCGCTCAAGCCCATCGCCGCCGCTGCCTCTCTGGCCTCACTGGCGGCGGCCTCCTGAGCTAAGAAAATCTGCGTCAGGAAGTCCTGCCTCATCTGCTCGGCTTCCTCAATGGCTGCCTGAAGCACAGTTAGCGGGCCGAGAATGGAGCGGTAGCGCTCGTCCTGGGAAAATTCTTGCTCAAACTGGTCGAGGATAGCCAGGTTTTCGACCGAGAAGATATCCTCCTGCTGCCCTTCAAGCAGGATTACTATCGAATCGCCGCCGAATTGCTCCTCATAGCGTGCGTTGTCCTGCCATAGGTCCGAGCTGGGAGAGACCAGTGACTCGAAGCCGGTCGAAGATTCCAGCAGGGTAACACCGGGAGCGGCCGCCCCGGAGAGCAAGGCAATAATTATCAGTATCCACCAGGGTCGGCGTTCAATAAAGCGGGCTATTGCCTTTGAGAACCTTTTCACCATGGCATTACCTTGGCTCGGCGAGAGCGGGAGACGGGATTCGAACCCGCGACAACCTGCTTGGAAGGCAGGGACTCTGCCAACTGAGTTACTCCCGCCTGATTATGATTATTTTAGACTGAAAATCCGGCTTTGTAAAGAAGTACTTTTCCCTGATTATAGGATTAGCATGGCGTCGCCGAAGCTGTAGAAACGGTACTTTCTGGCTATAGCTTCCTCGTAGGCGCTGATAATAAAGTCCTTGCCAGCAAAGGCGGCGGCCAGCATCAGCAGTGTTGAGCGGGGCAGGTGGAAATTGGTTATCAGGGCGCTGGCGGCGCGGAAATGGTATCCCGGCAGAATAAACAGGCTTACCCAGTCCTCAAGCGGCTCTATTAGAGACGCTTGCCTTTGTGCCGCCGCCTCTAAGATTCTCACCGTGGTCGTGCCTACACAGATGATTCTCCGCCCTTCTCGCTTAGCCCGGGACAACTCGGCGGCTACCTCCGGGCTTAAAGTTCCGTACTCCTTATGGATGGGATGTTTCAGCGGGTCAGCCTCTCTGACCGGTCTAAAGGTATCAAGCCCTATGTGGAGGGTAACGAAAAGGCACTGGACACCCATCTTTTCTATCTGGGCGAGTAGCTCGGGGGTAAAATGCAGTCCGGCGGTAGGCGCGGCTACACTGCCCGAGACCCGGGCATAGACCGACTGATAGCGCTCGGGCTCGGTTAAGGGAGTCTGTATATAGGGCGGCAGTGGGATTTCGCCCAACTGCGGCAGTAGCCTCTCATCAGAAAAGCTCACCACCTTTATTCCATTCTGCCCCTGCCCGGTTATCTCCGCCCTGACCCTGGCGCTACCAGCCATAGAACTATCGTTTATCTCAATCCTGGTGCCGATGCCGACCCGCTTGGCCGGCTTTACCAGCGCCTCCCAGACAGCATTGTCAAGCTGGCGCAGTAGCAAGAGCTCTACCCTACCCCCGCTATCGACCTTCCTCCCCTTAAGCCTTGCGGGGATAACGCGGCTATCGTTGAAGACCAGAACGTCTCCGGTGCGCAGATAGTCGGCTATCTCAGAGAAGCGGCGGTGCTCTATTGAGCTTTTGTTGCAGTTGAGCACCATAAGCCTTGAGCGGTCCCTGGGCTCGACGGGCGTCTGGGCGATGAGTTCGGGGGGAAGGTTATAGCTAAAATCACTGGTCTTCATGGCTTTAGGCTCTCGGGGAAGAGTATAGCAGTGCCGTAGCCGGTAAGGCAATACGAAATTTTTCCCACCCACCCACCCAAAAGAGGTTTTTACCTCTTTTCAATTCTCTTAAAAAGAATTTTAGGGGCTGGTGCCCCTATTAAAAACCACAATAAAGAAAGGAATTTAAGGGCTTCACCTTTGAGGGCGGGTTAGGGTGGAAAGTAAATCGCTTCTCTCTTCCCCTTTTTGAAAATAGTTCTTTTTCCCACCCCGTCCCACCCTCGGAGGCTAGCTTCTCCCAATCCCATGATTTGTTGAGGTATTTAGAAAGGGTGCTAACCCAGCACGGCAGGGCGGGTGGGTGGGAAGAAAGACAACCGAGAGTGGCAGGGGTCAAGTATCTCTGCTTGATGCCATCCTGTTCACTGTGATACAATGGCTGACGGCTCTAGTTAGAGGTCAAGAATGAATCAAGAAGCGGAATGGGAGCCCAAGCTACTCGGTTTTCTCTGCAAGTGGTGCAGTTACGCCGGCGCTGATTTAGCCGGGACCAGCCGCAAGAAATACCCACCCAACATCAGGATAATAAAGGTCCCCTGCTCGGGCAGGGTTGACCCGCTTTTTATCCTCAAGGCCCTGCGTATGGGCTTTGACGGGGTACTGGTCTCAGGCTGTCACCCTGGAGAGTGCCACTACCAGACGGGAAACTACCGCGCCCGCCGCCGGGTAGCCATCACCAAGAGATTCCTTGAGTACCTGGGCATTGAACCTGAGAGGATTCAAGCCAGCTGGGTCTCGGCTTCAGAGGGAGGAAAATTCGCCGAGGTGGTGACCGAGGTCACCCAGGGATTAAAAGAAGTCGGCCCCAACCGAGTGTTCTCCGAGAGAAGGTTGAATGGAGCAAAAACTAAGGCAGGAAGCACGAGCACTGCTAGAGCAAAACAAGGTTGACTGGATTATCGGCTTTGAGCCGGGGAGCCTGAAGTTTACCACTACCCCCCTCATCACCAGGGATAAAGCCGATACCGAGCGCCTGGTAATCAACCCCTTTATCTTCAATAACCTGGCTGATTTCCTGACCGAGACAAAGGGGCGGGTGGGCATCGTGGCTAAGGGCTGTGATAGCCGCTCCATCGTCAGCCTGATACAGGATAACAAGGTGGTCAGGGAGGACGTGGTGATTCTGGGCGTCCCCTGCCCGGGGCTTATCGACCTGGCCAAGGTAGAAGGGCTGACCGCTAAGGACAGGGATGAGCTGGACGAAATCACCCGGCAGGGGGACAAGGTAGTCGTAAAGGTCGGCGGACAGAAAAAGGAGTTCGCCTCTAACCAGGTCCTCTTCGACCACTGCCTTGCCTGCGAACTGCCCACACCGCAGGAATACGACATCCTCCTCGGTGAGCCCATTCCGCCGGCGCCTAATATAGAAGCCAGCGGCAAAAACATAGACGCCTTGAAAAAACTGACCCCAGCCGAGAGGTGGCAGTCCTGGCAGGATGAGCTCAGCCGCTGTATCCGCTGTTACGCCTGCCGCAATGTCTGCCCCGCCTGCTTCTGCCAGCGGTGCTTCGTCGAGGAGAGCGAACCCCAGTGGATAGCCCCGATGCCGCGGTGGCAGGACAACCTCATCTTCCAGATAACAAGGAACATCCATGTCGCTGGAAGGTGCACCGACTGCGGCGAGTGCGAGCGGGCCTGCCCGGTGAACATCCCACTAAGAAGCCTGACCCGGGAGATGTACGACATAGTCGGCGAGCTTTTCAAGTTCAAGTCGGGCATGGACAAGGAAGCCCTGCCCTTAATGACCCACTATGAACAGGAAGAGGCTGAAGACTTCTTCAGGTAGAGATGGCTAAGAAGATAAGCAAAAAGGATATTGCCCAGCTGCTCAAAGCATGGAGCCAGCAGTTCGCCGTATTAGCCCCGTCAAGAAAGCGCGGCGTGGCCGAGATGGCGGAGTGGGACGGCAAGGACGTAAGCTTCCTGGACTGGTATCGCAATACCGTCGTCCCACCCAAGGCAAGCTTCCTGCCTCCAATGGAGGAGATGTTTCGCTTCCAGAAAGACAAGGGGAAGTATAGTATTGAGCCGCCTTCTAAGAACGGCCAAAAACAGTTAATCTTCGGCATCCGCCCCTGTGACGCCAGGGCTATGGCTATACTGGACATGACCTTTGAAGACGCCTACCAGGACCCCTACTATCTCTCCAAACGGAAGAACACGCTACTGGTGGGCTTAGGCTGCGCTAACCCATATGAAAGCTGTTTCTGCACCTCCCTGGGCATCAGCCCCTCTGAATCGGCCGATGTCGACCTCATGCTCACCGATATCGGCGACCACTTCTTTATTGAGGAGATTACCGCCAAGGGCAAGGAGCTAACCGCCAAGACCAGCGGCTTGAAAGATGCTAACAAGGACGATGAGGCTGAAGCCAGGAAAGCCAAAGAGACCGCCTATAATAAAGTCACCCGAAAACTGGATACCGAGGGCATCAAGGATAAGCTTCTTGCCAGCTTTGACGATGAAGAATTCTGGCAGAAGGCGGCCGCCAAGTGCGTAAGCTGCGGCATCTGCACCCTGCTCTGCCCCACTTGCTACTGCTTTGACATCAACGACGAGCTGGTCAAAGATGAAGGGGCAAGGTTCCGAAGCTGGGATAGCTGCGGCTTCTCCCTCTACACCAGGATGCCCATGGAGAACCCCAGAGAAGAGAAGTGGCGGCGGGTAAGGCAGAAGGTATGCCACAAATACGAGTTCTACCCGATGACCTTTGATATCATCGCCTGCACCGGCTGCGGAAGGTGCATCCGCCTCTGCCCGGTGAACTGGGATATTACTAAGGTTCTGGAGAGCGTGCCGGCTGAGGCAAAGGCAGGGAAATGACCGTTAGCGACATCAGCCAGAGGCAGAAATTCTTCGCCCAGGGCAACGTTTACCTGCCCCACATAGCCGTAATTGAAAAGATCATTGAAGAGACGCCAGGGGTCAGGACCTTCCACTTCAACCTTAAAGACCAGAAACTACAAAAGGACTTCAGCTTCCAGTCGGGGCAGTTCGCCCAGTATTCTGTCTTCGGTATCGGCGAAGCCCCATTCTGTATCTCCTCCAGCCCCACCCGCCGCGGCCACCTGGAGTTCGCTGCACAAAAAGTGGGCAAGGTTACCAACGCCCTGCACCGTCTCGGCGTCGGCGCCGAGATAGGCTTTCGCGGCCCTTACGGCAACAGCTTCCCCCTCGATTCCTTAAAGGGCAAGAACCTGGTCTTTGTCAGCGGGGGCATCGGCTTAGCCCCTTTGCGGTCTCTCATCTGGAATGTCATCGACAACCGGAATAAATATAAAAAGATAGACATTGTCTACGGCGCCCGCAGTCCCGCTGACCTGTGCTTCAAGTACGACCTTGATGCCTGGGACAAGGACAAGACGGTGAACATGGTAACCACGGTGGACAGGGGCGATGATACCTGGAAGGGCAAAGTGGGTCTGGTGCCCAAGGTATTAGAGGAAGTAGCTCCCTCAGCTGAAGAGGCGGTGGCTATCGTCTGCGGGCCGCCGATTATGATACGGTTTACCTTCCCCGCGCTGGAGAAGCTGGGCTTCAAGCCGGAGCAGATGCTCACCACCTTAGAAAAGCGGATGAAGTGCGGCATCGGCAAGTGCGGGCGGTGCAACATCGGCAATATCTATGTCTGCCGCGATGGGCCTGTCTTCAGCTACGCCCAGATAAAGGATTTCGTCTCTAGCGAGTATTAAGCCAGCGCCCCCTAGCCTGCCTTAACACCGAGCTGTGCCATAAAGCCCAGGTTGTCCTGCTCGTCCCATTCTTCTGTAATCTTGCCGCCTACGATGTGGATAATGCTTATCCCCGTCATCGTCGTCTGCTTAGCGGTAGGGGCAATCCCCATATACTCACCGGTGTGTTTGCCGCTCCATGTCCAGCGGACGGCGACTTTTTCGCCTTCGGCAACCATGTCCTCGGTGACGCACTTTACCTCAGAAAAGGACGATAAGGACGCAACGTACTGCTTGAAGCCCTCCAGGTCGGACGCCATTCCCGGAGGGGCATTGCGCCAGACGAAGTTGCTAGCCATAAGCTCATCTATTGCCGCCAGGTTCCCCTTGTTCCAGATTTCGTCATTCCAGCGGCGGGCAACAGCCTTGTTTTCTTCTATTGACATCGGAATCCTCCTTTGGATGTGGATTTTTGCCCCAGCAACTGTCCAACCATATAGCACTTCCATAGCTCTCTGTCAATACCATATAAATAAAAAAGGCGCTAGCGGCAAAACTAGCGCCTCTAAGTAGCTATGAGTATATGAGAGTAATCTTAAGCCAGCGCCCCCTCCATCTCAGCCACAATCTGCTCGTTGGTGAAGTGGTCGAGGCTCATGGCGTGGCTGAAGCAGGCAGCGATACAGGCGCCGCAAGCCTCGCACAGAGTCTTATTGACCCGGCACACATTCTTCTCCTCGTCAAAGTCAATGGCGTTATAGGGGCAGACCAGACGGCAGACCTGGCAGCCGGAGCATATTCTCTCGTCGACCACGGCCGTGGCGGCTTCAATCTCGACACTGCCCTTGCCAATCATGGCCAGGACCTCAGCCGCCGCCGCTGACGCCTGAGCCACGGTATCGGGTATATCCTTGGGGCTCTGGCAGCAACCAGCCAGAAAGATGCCGTCCATCATGGTCGATACCGGCTCCAGCTTGGGGTGCTTCTCCATGAAGAAGCCGTCGGCGCTGCGGCTGATGTTAAACAGGTGAGCGACAGCCGCGGTGTCCAGCTGAGGCTCCAGGGCGCAACTGAGGATTACCATGTCTACCGGCAGGCGGCTCTGCCTGCCCACCAGGGTATCCTCGAACTGGACGATGAGCTTCCCCTCTTCTTCGGGAGTTTCGGCGACATCGGTTATCTCGGCGGGGCGACCCCGGATAAAGACCGTCCCCTCGCTCAGAACGCGGTTATAGAACTCCTCATAGCCCTTGCCGAAGCTCCTTATGTCAATATAGAACTCGTAGACATCGGCGCTGGTGTGCTCCTTTATCAGATGAGCGAACTTCATGGAATGCATACAGCAGACCCGGGAGCAATACTCGTGGTATTTCTCATCACGGCTGCCCACGCAGTGGATAATGGCGATGCTCTCCGGCTCCGAGCCGTCTTTGAGTACGATATTGCCCTCGGTGGGGCCAGCCGAATTGACCATCCGCTCAAACTCAAGGCTGGTAAGAACATTGTCCAGCCGCTTGTAGCCGTAGGCGTAGATGGGGGTGGGGTCAAAGAGTTTAAAGCCGGTAGCTATGATTATAGAGCCGACCTCCACCTCGATTACCTTGTCCTTCTGCTCAAAATCTATAGCCTTGGCTTCGCAGAACTTCTCGCAGGCGCGGCACTTGCCGCTCAAGAAATAGGCGCAGTGCTCTTTATCGATGACCGGGACATTGGGCACCGCCTGGGCGAAGGGGGTATAGATTGCCTTTCTCTTGCTTAAGCCAGCCTCGAATTCGCTGTCCGCCTTCCAGGGGCACTTCTCCTGGCACAGGCCGCAGCCGGTGCAAAGCTCCTCGTTGACGTAACGCGCTTTTTTTCTGATTTTGACCTTGAAATTACCGATGAAGCCGGAGACCTCCTCCACTTCGCTATAGGTCAACAGCTCAATAAAGGGGTGGGAGCCTACCTGCGTCATCTTTGGTGTTAGAATACACGCCGAGCAGTCCAGAGTGGGAAAGGTCTTGTCTAACTGCGCCATATGCCCCCCGATGCTGGGCTCTCTGTCCACCAGATAGACCTTGTGCTCGGAATCGGCGATTTTGAGCGCCGCCTGGATGCCGGCGATGCCCCCACCCACCACCAGGGTATCGGGGTTGACCGGCACTTCTTTGGTCTCCAGCGGCTGATGATAACAGACCCGCTTCACTGCCGCGCTGACCAGCGCCTTGGCTTTCTCGGTAGCCTTTTCTTTATCTTCAGTCACCCAGGAGCACTGCTCGCGGATATTGGCCATCTCAAAGAGGTAGGGGTTTACCCCCGCCTCCTGCGAGGCGCGGCGAAAGGTCGGCTCGTGCATGGTCGGGGAGCAGGAAGCCACCACCACCCGATTGAGCCCTAACTCCCTGATGTCCTTCTTTATAAGCTCCTGCCCCGGGTCAGAGCACATGAACTTGTAGTCGCGAGCCGTCACCACCCCTTCCAGACCTCGAGCAAAGCGGGCGACTTCGGCGGTATCAACCGTGCCGGCGATATTGCTGCCGCAGTGACAGATATAAACGCCAATCCTGGGTTCCATCTCTTTACCTCCGTCTTAGCCAATAAATACTACCATAAACCTCATCGCCCCAACAAGCTGGACTCTTTCTTCCCACCCTAACCCACCCTCAAAGGCTTTGCCCTTAACTCACAGCACTCAAGGGAGTATTTAAAGAGGGTGCCAACCCCCTTTGGGCGGGTGGGTTTGGGAAAATAGAGAACTGTTAAAAGAGGTGGGTATGGGAAGAAAAACGGACTAAATTTGTCGCCAAAGCCCCCATCATGCTAAACTTCAAGACTAGATGAAAATACTGGTGACCAACGACGACGGGATATTCGCCGATGGGCTGATAACCCTGGTAAGGGAGCTAAAAAACATCGCCGAGGTGGTGGCGGTCGCCCCGGACAGGGAGCTGAGCGCCATGGGCACTACCGTCAGCCTGCACCAACCGGTAAGGGCCAGAAAAGCAACACCAGCGGCAAGCGGGGTAGAAAGCTACGCCGTTGAGGGCACGCCGGCTGACTGCGTTATCCTGGCTCTGGGCAAGCTGGCCAAAGGCGGGATAGACCTGCTGGTCTCCGGCATAAACCGCGGAGCCAACCTGGGCGACGATGTGCTGATTTCGGGGACGGTGGGGGCGGCACTGCAGGGCAGTCGGCACGGGCTGCCCTCCCTGGCTATCTCGGCAGCCCTGGGTGACAAACTCTACTTTGATGATGCCGCCAGGTTTGCCGCCTTACTGGTCAAAAGGTTCGATTCGGGCGTCATGCCCAGTGATATATGCCTCAATGTAAACCTGCCCAACCTGCCCGCACCAAAAATCAAGGGGGTAAAGCTCACCTATCCCGCCCGCTTCAGCCACACCGATAGCATTGAGGAAAGGTATACCAACGGGCGCCAATACTACTGGTTTGTCCGCGAGAGGGTGAATAAAGCGCTTGACGAGAAAACAGATACCTGGGCGCTGGAGCAGGGCAATATCTCCATCTCGCCACTGCTCACCGGCCAGCCCAACGGGGCTCTGCCTCCCCTGCCCGACAGCCTCTGCTCCGACCTCTTCAGCGAGTTTCAGCAGGCGATATAGACTTCTACCTTAGGTTCTGCCGAACTGTTTTTTAAGCTGCTCCGAGCTGAGGTGAATCATGGTCGGTCGTCCGTGGGGGCAGGTGTGGGGAGTCTCCGAATGCTCCAGTTGCCGCACCAGTTCCTGCATCTCGGCATCGCTCAGCGTCTGCCCCGCCCTCACCGCGCTGTGGCAGGCCATAGATATGGTAACCTCCTCCGCCCAATTGCCCTTATCCCCCTCGGATAATGAGTCCAGCAGCTCACGCAACATGCCCACCCAGTCTTCTTTATGAAGCAGAGCCGGCACGGCTCTGACCAGAAAGGTCTTATCGCCGAAAGGCTCGATGGCAAAGCCGAATTCATTCAGGTCTTGGTAGCGCGACCTCAACACCGCCTCCTGGCGGGGGCTGACCTCCAGCGTCATCGGCTCCAGCATCCCCTGGACCTCTACCTCCCGCCGCAACCTCTGCTGGCTAATCCTCTCAAAGAGAATGCGTTCATGGGCGGCGTGCTGGTCGATAAGATAGAGCCCGTCGGGGCCCTCGGCAATGATATAGCTGTTATCTAGCTGGCCTAATACCCGTAGTACCGGCAGGGCCATTGACGGGGTGGGCGAGGGAAAAGTCGGCCCGGGAGCAGCCCCGGTATAGGGAGATGACGCTATCTCTCTTACCCCCGAAGGGAAAGCAGGTTTGGCCGCCGCGGCTTCAACCCTGGGCACCGCTATCTGCTCGGTCAAGACCTGTCGCACCGCCCGCTGGACAGCGCCAAAGATGGCATGCTCGTTGGCGAACTTCACCTCGCTCTTGGTGGGATGAATATTAACGTCCACCTCATCAAGCGGCAGGGAGATATTGATGACGGCAATGGGGTGCCGGCCCACCATCAAAAGCCCGTGATAAGCCTCCTCCACCGCCCGCGCCAGCAGGCGGCTGTTCACCCAGCGGCGGTTGACAAAGAAACTGAGGTAGCCCCTGCCCGAACGGCTTACCTTAGGCGAGCCGACCATGCCCGTTACCTGGGACACAGCCACCTCCCCTTTAAGCTCGAGCATGCTATCGGCTACCTCGGCGCCGTAGACCTCGACTATGCAATCTATAAGCCGTCCGCCGCCCGATGTCCTTAAAGCTACCCTGCCGTCAATAGACAGGGAAAACCTGACCTCGGGAAAAGCGAGGGCATACTGGCTGACCACGTTGGCGATATGAGCGTTTTCGGTAGCCACCGACTTGAGGAACTTTAACCTGGCCGGTATCTTGCGGAACAGATTAGCCACCGTAACCGTAGTCCCCTGAGACCTGCCCTGGCGGCCGCGGTTGGCGACAGCACCGTCCTTCAAGGCAAGGTGGGTACCAGCCTTATCACCAGCGGCGCAGGTAATCATATCCACCTGGGCCACGGCGGCGATGCTGGGCAGCGCCTCCCCCCGAAAGCCGAGACTCTGAATCGACTCCAGGTCGTCCAGGTTTTCCAGCCTGCTGGTAGCGTAGCGGTCAAAGGCAAGCTCAACCTCAGCCGAGGCAATCCCGGAGCCGTTATCGGTGACCTTGAGCAGGCTCACCCCACCACCCCTGACCTCAACCGAAATCCGGGACGAGCCGGCGTCCAGCGAGTTCTCCAACAGCTCTTTGACCACCGAGGCTGGCCTCTCCACCACCTCGCCGGCGGCAATGCGGGCGACTACCTTAGGGTCTAAGGCTTTGATGGGCATGGCTTACTTTCTCTTCTCCAGATTGGCGAAGCTGAGCAAGAGCCTTTTAACCCCCACCCCCCTCTTGAAGGCGACCATCACCTCGGTATCGTCCTTTAGCGGACGGCAGTTCACCACCACCCCATCGCCAAACTGGGCATGGTGGACGCGGTCGCCAGCCTTGAGTTCAGGCACATCGGAGCTGGGGGCAGGTGCCCTTCTAGCCTTGCCGCGGGGATAAAGGGAGGGCGCTACCTGGCTCTCTTCCCTTTCCCACAAGCCGCTGCTGGCTACCAGGTTTTTGGGTATGTCATCTAAGAAGCGCGAGGCGGTGCTCACCATGCTTGAGCCCATCAGGCTGCGGCGGAAGGCATGGACCAGATAAACTCTCTGCTTGGCTCTGGTTATACCCACGTAGCACAGCCTTCTCTCCTCCTCCATCTGCCCCGGGTCGTCGAGCGACTTGTAGTGGGGCAGGATGCCCTCTTCCACGCCGACGATGAACACCACCGGAAACTCCAGCCCCTTAGCCTGATGCAGTGTTACCAGTGTGGCCGCATCCACCGTCTCGTCAAGCCCATCGACATCGGAGACCAGGGTTACCCCCTCCAGAAAGGCGCTCAAGCCCTCACCGGGCTCCAGGTGGCGATAGTCCCTGGCTACAGTGCGGAGCTCAAGGACATTCTCCCAGCGCTCCTCGCCGTTCTCGCCGCTCATTAAGTATTCCTCGTAGCCGATTTTTTTGACGACCAGGTCGAATAAAGCGACCAGGTTCGACTCCCGGCTGCGGGCGATAAACTCCTCCATCATTTCGACAAAGCCGCTGAGCACCCTGACCAGGCGAGAGTTGAACGGGGGCTTACGCTCCTCATCGTCCTTAGCTTCGGCGATAAGCTTCAGTGCCTCATATTGAGAGACGCCCTGAGACTTGGCCCAGCTGGCAAGCTGGCTCTGGCTCTGCTGACCGACACCACGCCCGGGAACATTGATGATTCGAAGCAAGCTGACGCTATCGTTGGGGTTCTGGATAACCCGCAGGTAGGCGATAATATCCTTTACCTCCCGCCGCTCATAGAATCGGGTGCCGGCTACCAGCTTATAGGCTATCCCGTAGCGCATGAAGGCTTCCTCCAGGGCCCTGGACTGGGCATTGGTGCGGTACATCACCGCGCAGTCGCCCAGCCTGGCTTTCTTTGCCTCCACCAGCCGTTCTATCTCACTGACGACAAACTGGGCTTCTTCCTGCTCGGTGTAGGTCTCAACGATATTGGTCAGCTCGCCGGGCTCATTCTCGGTCCAGAGCGCCTTGGGCTTGCGCAGTTGATTGACCGAGATTACGTGGGAGGCTGTCTCCAGGATGAGCTTGGTAGAGCGGTAGTTCTGCTCCAGCAGCACCAGTTTTGCCTCGGGGAAGTCCTTCTCAAAGCTGAGGATGTTGCGCAGGTCGGCAAAGCGCCAAGAGTAGATGGACTGGTCGGGGTCGCCGACGACACAGACATTGTGCCTCTCCCCACCCAGCTGCTTTATCAGCTCATACTGGACTAAGTTGGTATCCTGGAACTCGTCGACCATGATATGAAAATAGCGGGACTGATATTTGGCTAAAGTCTCCGGACTAGCACGGAATAGCTGAACCGTTTTCATCAGCAGGTCGTCAAAGTCCAGGGCATTGCTTTCCTCTAAAAGCTGCTGGTAGCGCTCGTATACCCGCCCCACCACCTCCTCAAAATAGCTGGTGGTGTGCTTGCTATATTCCGTCGGGGTTGAGGTGCAACTCTTGGCTGCGGAAATAGCCGAGCCAAGCGCCCGGGGGGCATACTGCTTGGGGTCAAGCCCTATCTCCTGGATAGAGCGTTTGAGCAGGCTGATCTGGTCTTCATCGTCATAGATAACGAACCGGGGGTCGATGCCTGTAGCCCGGCCGTCACGGCGCAGGATTCGGGCGCAGATGGCATGGAAGGTGCCGATGGTAAGGTCGCCCAATGCCCTGCCGATGAGCCGCTGGAGCCTTTCTTCCATCTCCCTGGCGGCTTTATTAGTGAAGGTGACCGCCATAATGCGGTGGGGACTGACGCCGCAGACCTTGATGAGGTAAGCCACCCGATGGGCAATGACCCTGGTCTTGCCGCTGCCGGGACCGGCCAGAATCAGCACCGGTCCCTCAATCGCCTCTACCGCTTCCCTCTGCGCCGGGTTAAGCTCAGCCAGAATATCCATCTATTTCATTATAGCATTGGCCGAGGCTGGTTTGAAAGGCGGCAACCTGTTGACAGGCAACTATAAAAGCTATAAAATATATGCGGATATGTGCATATATAGCCATAACTAAGAGGAAGGTTATGCAGGACCTAATTAAGGCAACCAAGGCTCTCTCTGATGAGACCAGGCTCAGAATCTTAAACGTGCTCTTGGAGAGGGAATGCTGCGTCTGCGAGGTGATGCAAACCCTGGATATATCCCAGTCCCGGGCTTCGCGCAACCTCGGCATCCTTCAAGACGCTGGTTTCTTAAGTGCGAGGCGAGACGGAACCTGGATAGTCTATTCTTTAGACTGGCAGACAGCCAATCGATACGCTGCCTCCCTAGCCAAGTTGTTTAAGGGCTCCCCTATCAGCAACGAGGTAATGGCGCAGGATAAGGAAAGGCTAAAGCACGCGGTAAGAAAATAGGCATGACTAGCGATGAACCAAGAGGTATAGCCGGCAGGCTTTCCATACTTGACCGTTTCCTCACCCTCTGGATTTTCCTGGCCATGGGTCTGGGGGTGGGCTTGGGCTATTTTATTCCCCAGGTCGCCGACTTTATCGGTTTCTTCCAGGTGGGAACTACTTCCATTCCCATTGCCGTCGGACTTATCCTGATGATGTATCCGCCCCTGGCCAAGGTAAGATACGAGGAAATGGGGCGGGTATTCCGCGACTGGCGGGTGCTGGGACTATCGCTGATACAGAACTGGCTTATTGGCCCGGTGCTCATGTTCTTCCTGGCTATTCTTTTTCTGGGCTTCCTCTGGCCCTATCCTGAATACATGGTGGGGCTGATAATGATTGGGCTGGCGCGCTGTATCGCCATGGTTATCGTCTGGAACGAGCTGGCCAGGGGGGACAGCGAGTATGCCGCTGGCCTGGTGGCGCTGAACTCCATCTTTCAGATAGTCTTCTACTCAATCTACGCCTATATCTTTATTACCATACTGCCCGGCTGGTTTGGGCTGGAGGGGGTGGCGGTGGAGGTTACCATCGGCCAGATTGCCCAGAGCGTACTAATTTATCTTGGCATCCCCTTTTTCGGAGGTATGATTACCCGCTTTACCCTTATCAAGGCAAAAGGACGTGAGTGGTACGAGGAGAAATTCATCCCCAAGATAAGCCCAATAACGCTGACAGCCCTTCTCTTTACCATTGTGGTAATGTTCTCACTCAAAGGGGAGGTAATCGTTCAGCTGCCGCTGGATGTGGTCCGTATCGCCATTCCTCTGCTTATCTACTTCGTGCTCATGTTCCTGGTTTCATTCTATATGGGCAAGAAAATAGGGGCTGACTATTCTAAGACAACCACTATCGCCTTTACCGCTGCCAGTAATAATTTTGAGCTTGCCATCGCCGTGGCGGTGGCGGTGTTCGGCATTGGCTCAGGAGTGGCTTTTGCCGCCGTCATTGGACCGCTGGTGGAGGTACCGGTGCTTATCAGCCTGGTTAACGTGTCCCTATACTTCAAGAGGAGGTTCTTTGGTCAGGAATTGGAGCCAGGGGCTGGTCATCGGTGATAAAGCTTTGCCGACCTACTTTTGCTTAGCCGGCCAGGTTCAGTCCCTTATATAGAGCCGGGAAGTCAAACTGCTGCTTCATGATTTCAGCCAGCCTGGGCAGTTTCTTCTCCTGGTTGAATTTAGCCTTGTCCAGGGCCTGCTCAAGGCTGTTCACCACCGAGGCGGTATCACCCCTGGTTATAATGATAGGAATGCCCTTATCCACCGCCCCCTGGCGCACGGCATAGATTGGCGGCACATCGCCGCTGAGCACCAGGCACCTGGTGGAGGTCTCCAGAGCCGCCAGCTGCATATCCGGCCTGTCGGCCTTTAGCAAGACCGCCTTGTTAGCCTTACGCCCGAAATAGTCGGGGCCGGGGTTAGCCGTCAGCGCCCCCAGCATAAAGTTCTCCACCAACTCGGCCGATTTCTGAGCGTCGTTGATTATCTCTCCCTGAACGCGCTCGGCCAGTTCGCCCACGGTCAAACCGAACAGAAGCCTGTCCTCAGGCAGCACCCCTAGGATATTTACCTCACCGCCCTGGGACGATAACTGCTCCGACACCACCGCCAGTCGGCTTTGGGGCACCTTATTCACCACGATACCCAATAAGCGTTCTCCAAAATCCCCGTACCTGCCCAGAAGCTTGGCTTTAGAGAACTCCGGGGAGTAGCCCTCCACGATAATCACCTTAGCCTTAAGCGCTTCCACTATCTCATAAGAAGTTTCGATTGGCTTAGCTCCCGGTCTCTGCCTCCATACACCCTCCACCAGGACCACATCCTTGCCCGCTGAGACCTTGCCGTAAGCCTGCTTGACCTTAGCCGCCAGCTTCCCCTGCCCAGTGATAACCGGACAAAGGCTACCGGCAGGCTCCTTTAAAGCCAGGATACGCTTTAGAAAAGCAGTATCGCTATCGGCAGACTTTTTAGCCGTGGTTTTAATGTCAGCCACCATCGGTTTGAAAAAGCCCACCTTTTTGCCGTCAGTCTTGAGCTGCCTGCCCAGTCCGGCGCAGACCAGGGTCTTGCCGGCACCCGCCTGTGGAGAGGTTACATACAGAGCCGCCAAGCTTCACCTCCGCTTTAATCTCATATGAATACCAGCCTATTATAACCGCTGGGGGTTTATTGGTAAAGATGTAAAGGGGGATTGGCTAGTTTTTCAACGTCGGTTCAGTTTCCCACCCGACCCACCCTACAGAGGTTAGACCTCTCTCAATTCTTTTTTTACGGGGGTAGTGAAAGAAAGTCCTAGAGGCGGAGCTTATGAGAGCGGGCTGGGCGGGACGAGAAACTCAGGGTTTAAAAACACCCCACATATAAAAGCTTGCAATTGTTAAACAAAAGTGCTATAATACTTGATTAAGTAGAATAAAAAAGGACCTTTAAGCCGGTCCGGTGAGACTGGCAAGGGAACGGCCAAAAACGGTGTGCAAGACCTCTTGCCAGTAAAGGTAAGAGGTTATTTTTATGTCAAGAAAAGTCATCATGACCCAGGACGATATCAAGCGCACCCTGGCCCGAATCGCCCATGAGATTATAGAGCGCAACAAGGTCATTGAAAACCTGCTGCTGGTGGGCATGCACACCCGCGGCGTTCCCCTGGCTAGAAGGCTGGCCGCCAACATAGAGGACTTTGCCAGGATGAAAATAGCCGTGGGCGCCCTGGACATCAGCCTCTACCGCGACGACCTCTCCTCACTGGAGCTAAAACCCACCGTCAAGAGCACCGATATTCCCACCAGCGTCGACGGCAAGTCCATAGTGCTGGTCGACGATGTTTTATATACCGGGCGCAGCATCAGGGCCGCCATGGACGCCCTCATTGACCTGGGAAGGCCAAGGTCAATCCAGTTAGCCGTGCTCATCGACCGCGGCCACCGCGAGCTGCCGATAAGGGCCGACTACGTAGGCAAGAACATGCCCAGCTCCCGCCATGAGGAAATCAAGGTCCAGCTAAAGGAAAGCGACGGCCTGGACGAGGTAGCCATTATCCCCGCGCCGGAAGCCGAGGAGGGGCAATGAGGACAGGCCAGCAGATAAAAACGGTAGCGCCCAAGCCGACGGAAATATGGCGGCACCGCCACATCCTTGATATTGACGATTTCAGCCGTGAGGAGATAGAGT